>LFRM01080614.1_pt1 | contig 10530 bp, 10 predicted proteins | sample 618341 | NCBI WGS metagenome assembly LFRM01 (sample SAMN03654438, study PRJNA283298) | anaerobic digester metagenome | isolation source: pool of bioreactors CSTR01a, CSTR02a, and CSTR03a thermophilic anaerobic... | place: Denmark: Kgs. Lyngby | collected 2014-05-21 | reverse complement strand
AATTTTTCTTTAGCCAACCTATAATAAATGCTTGAAAATCGCAGAACTGGGATAGGACCAGTAACGATTAAATCCACTACTTCAGAAAAAACCGGTTTCAATGCCAAAGCCCAATCTACCATAACTCCCACCTCAGCCGGACTCAAAGGAAGCGGGATACCGTCAATTCGTCGGGACCAGTAATTTCTTATCCATTTATCCCATATCTCCTTGGCCGCTTCTGGTGAAAGACGGGTAAGCTCATGTGCCACTTTATTAGCCCAGCTTATTCTAGTCTCCTCATCTACAGTAGCTATAAACCTGTCAAGCCAGCCATTCTGCAAGGGATCTACTGAACTACGAACAGCAATGCTGGCCAGATGGGCACAAAGCCGGTCAAATACTTTTAAGCCTCTCGGCAACTTATTATAAGCTTGCTCGTATAAAGGCAGTAGTTCTGGCAATAATGCCTCATTCCATCTTCCCCACCAAAGATATCCTCCCCATGCCTGTACGGCACGTTGGACATCTATATCCCAATTAAGTAAAGGTACTATCTTTTTACGGGTCCAACTGCGGTCGAGGGAAAATAGAAAATGTAATTGGCTAGCAATTATAACCCGACCCATTGCAGCTGCGCTAGACTTCCCTGATATAATCCTCTCAAAACGAGTCTTGTACTTATCAGGTATACCCTGCCAATTACCTCCTTTTTCGGCTTGCCGCCTGGACAGGGCTAAGAGCCAGAATTGAGTAATTATCCCTCCAATGTGGTTAATGGCCCTTGTTAACCAGTCATTGTCATTATTCTCCATTTCTTTCTCATTGTAATCCTCTAGTTCCTGCCATAGTCGGTCTGTAAGAGCCTCCGCGCGAGATAATAATGCGACTGATAAGCCCCCTTCACTCTTTTCGACCACTTTTTTCAGCAGTTCGGCTATCTTATATCCATGTTGCCAGATTTCCGTGCGCCGCTCCAAGAATTGCAGTACTTCTTCCCACTGGGTTTCAGTTAAATGGGCTGCCTGCCATCCTGAAATAATCGCATCCCAGGGGTCAGTACTCCACTCTTCCCTCGCCTCGAGTTCATTAACTAGCTCCCACCCCCATAGAAAAGAGCGAGCTACAGCCTCCAGGACCGTGGACAGAAGCCCTTCTCTATCAGGTCCTATAAATTTCTCTCCCTGATAGGTTAGCAAAAATTCAATTACGTCCGAAGGAGGCTTGGAAAGAAGTGCATCAACGGTTATTGGACTCAGGTGCCCATGCAAATTCCCACTTAAATCTGAGCCACTCTTCCCGCTGAAAATTGAGCCACGCTTCCAGGGAAATTCCCTCCGATCTGGAAATTGGTCGCAGGTCGGAGGTGACTGGGAGGGTGATATCAGTGGAAGCGTGGGCCACAATTCGGTATCTGCATGCGCAGGGTCTGAGCCAGCGTGCCATTGCGCGGGAACTGGGCGTATCCCGGAACACAGTTGCCAGGGCACTTGCCTCAGAGAGCCCACCGAAATACTCGCGGAAGAAACAGCAAGTCAACCCCGACATTGTGCCATTCGAGGAGCAGATCAAGGAGATGCTCTTCGAAAAGAAGTTCCGGGGCAGCCGGATCCTGCGTGAACTGCGGAAAATGGGATTTGAAGGCTCCAAGTCTGCACTGTACCGGTACCTAAAAAAGCTGAAAGACAGCCAGCCATCGTCGCGGGTGAGCATGAGGTTTGAAACTGGTCCGGGAGAGCAAGCACAGTTCGACTGGTCTCCCTACACTGTGCAACTCGGAACGGTGCTTAGCAGGGTAGTAGTCTTCTCACTGACGCTGGGCTACAGTCGCCGTAAGTACCTTACTGCCAGCATGGATGAGACCCAGGCATCGGTTTTCGAAGCGTTGGAGGACGGGCTGTGGTTTTTCGGCGGCAGTCCGAAACTTTTGGCAGTGGACAACCACCGCACTATGGTTGATAAATGCAGCCTGACCGACTTCCGCTGGAACCCCTTGTTCCTTGAGCTGTGCGGGCATTACAGCATCCAGCCTGTGCACTGCGCCCCTGGAAACGCTCGGGCGAAGGGAAAGGTGGAGAATCCTTTCCGCTATCTCGAGGACCACTTTATCAAAGGAGGACGGTGGGATAGTTTCGAGCATTTTCTGGCGGAACTCCAGAGATTTGCGAGAGAAGAACTCGACCTCATGGTGCACGGCACCACGCGCCAGCGGCCCATAGACCTATTTGCCGAAGAACAGCCTTACCTTACGCCTCTTCCCGCCGGTAGGTTCGTTAGCACTCGTGAGCAGTTCCGGAAAGTGAGCTGGGACTGCCTGATCTCATTCGAAGGCAACCGCTATAGCGTTCCTTATCCATACGCAGGCAAGTCGGTATGGGTAAGAGTGTCTCGTGGGAAGTATCTCCTTGTGCTTGACATGCGCGGTGAGGTCGTGGCCACCCATGAACTCTGCCGCGACAAAGGACGCACCATCATCAACAAGGAGCACTACGAAGGGTTGAGACGGGGTGCTCCGCGCACCCGGGCTCTCCTGGAGAAAGCGTTCCTGGAGCGTTTCCCGGACCAGGCCAACTTCCTGGATAGGCTTTACGCACAACAGAAGATCAACCCAGCCTACCACCTGCGGGGTATATTGGAACTCGCCTCTTTGTACCCAAGGGAGGCCTTACGTCTCTCTGCTTGCAGTACAACACTTTCTCAGTGGGTTTCATCCGTGGTGTGCTTGAGCGGCAGCTCCCCGCTCAGGTGCAGCCAGAATCAGGAGTACGTACCCTGCATGGACTGCCGCTGGTGAAGGTGCAATGCAACCTGTCTCTATACCAGCGTCTTCTTGAAGGAGGTGAGTCTCGGTGACTGAGGTACAGCGGCTGAGACAACAGTTGAAGAAGCTCAGCCTACACACCATGGCTGCCATATTCGAACAGGAAGCGGAGAAGGCGGCCAAAATCCAGATGAGCTACACTGCTTTCCTGGCACGTCTTGCCGACGAGGAGGTAGCTGCCAAAACAGAGCGTTCGATTAACACAAAGGTAGCGAAGGCGCGTTTCCCAACCATAAAGACCCTTGAGTCCTTTGACTTCAGCTTCCAGCCTTCCATCCCGGTGGCAACAATCAAGGAGTTGGCCGAACTGGGGTTCCTGGACAGGGCAGAGAACATAGTCCTGGTTGGACCCAGCGGTACGGGGAAAACGCACCTTGCCATCGCCCTCGGCCTGAAAGCCTGCATGGCAAGGAAAAGGGTCCTGTTCACCACCGTACATGCGTTGCTGGACCAGCTGGTGGCTGCAACTGTAGACCGCTCTCTGGGATCGCGCCTGGAGATGCTGAGCCGCCTTGACTTGGTCATCGCTGACGAATTGGGGTACATGCCAGTGGATACCCAAAGGGCCAACCTTTTCTTTCAGTTCGTGAGTTGCCGGTACGAGAAGGGGTCCATCATCTTGACTACAAACAAGTCCTTCGACCAGTGGGGGCAGGTATTCGGGGACGACGTCATCGCTTCTGCCATTCTCGACCGGCTTCTCCACCACAGCCACATCATTGCCATAAACGGTCCCAGTTACCGCCTTAAAGACAAGCTAAACCAAACTGCGGCGCCTGCTGCAGTTACGAGCCAGCGTGAGCCAGCGAGAGGAGTTGTGATAACCGGCTGAAACTCGAGAACGCACCTTGACAACCAAGACCATGGCTAAAAGGATTACTAAGGCGAACGTCGAATGCAATGCCAAAGGTTCTTTGAAAGCTCGTTATGATGGCAAATGGTTCCTCTTATGGAAACCGGGGTGGCTCAAATTTCGGTGGGAAAGTGGCTCAATTTTCATCGGGAATCTGCACAAGTCCTTCCCCAAAGCCTGTTGGGGCAGGCCATCAGGTACTGCCAGAGCCAGTGGGACAAACTCCAGAACTTCCTTCGGGACGGAAGGCTTGAGATCGACAACAACCGCTGTGAGCGTTCGACCAAGCCTTTCGTCATAGGCCGGAAGGGGTGGCTGTTCTGCAACACTCCTAAGGGAGCCAGGGCCAGCGCGGTTGTATACAGTATCGTGGAGACGGCCAAGGAGAACGGGCTCATACCGTTCGAGTATCTCCGCTATCTTTTCGAGAGGTTCCCGAACCTCGGGAACGGGGACCTCGGCGAGCTGCTTCCGTGGTCACCTTCTCTGCCTGACACCTGCCGTGTCCGCAAGGACGGCTTGCGACGCGAAGCAAACTAATAACGACAGTTCATTCGCCTTGATATTGTCTCCTACAAGGTAGGGGCTATTTGACGCTTACGGGTGATTTGTTGACTGAGGGAGAGGGACCTGGCCCCAGTCTCTCTGGGCAAATGCCATATTGACGCAACCCTCCGAAACAGCGGCACACAGCGAAACGGTAACGCGGGAAGCGCCTGCACGCGACTGCTCTGCGGGAATGACAACTACAATCCTGCGGAGCCATTCTGCAGAACGACCTTGCTCCCACGCCTGCACATGCGTATCACCTCAGCGTTATGAAGATCCAGTCCAGAAGGCATTTCATGGGTTATCACGATCACGATTCTATCTAGCGAGAGCTCGTTGATGTACCTGGTTAGAACCTCCTTGGTGTGAGCATCGAGTTCAGCATAGGGCTCGTCAAGTATGATCACGTCTGGAGCACCCGCAAAGACGGCTGCGAGCAGTATCCTCTTCTTTTCGCCGCCGGATAGCTCGGTTCTCGGTCTGCTTTCATCTGGATTCGTTCCAGACCCAAGAAGAGCTAGGTATTTGTCAGCTCCGAAGTCCGCAATGATTTGTGATACACCGGGTTGTTCGGGGTCCACCTCCAGAAGTATATCTGCTAGACCCCTCTCAAGCGCAACGATATTCTGAGGCAGTACTGCTATTCTCCTGCGTTTGCACGCCTCGTCCAGGTCGTTAATGTCAACTCCCCCGTTAATCAGGATGGTGCCGCGATCTAGTGGACACAGTCCAGTAATCATTCTGACCATAGTTGTTTTCCCAATACCGTTTTCTCCAACCAGGAAGTACTTCCGTCCGGCTTTGAAGCGGTAGTTTAGGTGATATGTGACGTCCGCGGTTGGGTAGGAAAAGACGGCATTATTGAACGAAATCTCCTCAATGGCGGCAACGGTTGACTGCTTGTCGCGACCAATCCTCTCCTTCAATAGACTCTCGATGGGAACCAGTGCATCAATCTCTTCAACAGCGATATTCAGTTCTTTGATGCGCGGTCTTAGCTGTATGAAACCGTTCATGGAGCCAACGATCACTTCCTTCATCGCTACATAGGCGAAATAATCTCCCGGAGTTGCCCTGCCTTGGCCAATCAACACGTAGAAGGTATATATCGCTGTGATGTTCAGAACACCGCTAATCAGGTCTATCAGTGTGTTGATCTGAATCTGAGTTCGTTGATACCCAACATTCGCCTGGGCATACTTCTCGCTTTCTTCTCGATGCTTCTGGATCACAGGTACCACTCGGAAAGCCATTCGGATATTCTCGTATGCTTTGTGGATAGCCTCGAGTATGCCGAAGTACCTCGCTTGGTGAACGAGCTGACTCTTATAGGCCTTTGCTCTTTTCTTGGTACCGTCCAGGATCACTAGGTACACTAGTGTTACCTCAGCTAGAATAAGCGGAACAAGGACATAGGAAAGGCTTCTTATGTATGCCATTCCTGCGACTAGGCCAAGAGGAACTATGACGCAAGTTTCGATGATGCAGTATATCGAGTTTCCAACCGTTGAAATGGCGTTTGTCATAACCGTTTCAAGTTGACCGTATGGATGACGCTTGAAGGCTGTGATGTCCTTGCGCATCATCATCGAGACAACCTTATCCCTGAATCTGTGCTCGATAACCTGATCCTGCTTCGCAGATAGGTATCGCTCGCCTTGTCTGAGAACAACGGAAACGGCGATAGCAGACAGATACAATAATAGATGCATGCTACTTGGTTTACTGGTTCGGACGGAGAGAAACGAATCAACAGCCAACTTCATAGCATAGGGAAGTGCGTAGGACATGAGAGTACTGAAAAACAGCACCAGATACAACGCGACGCTCAACCCTCTTGCGAGCGAAAGCAAGAAGCAGGAGAACCGCACATTTCGGGCAAAGGCTGCATTATTCTCTTTCTTCTTCATCCAGTACGAAACACCTTTTTAGATAATCCAGAACGTTGTGGACGGAGATTGTATTTTCTTCATTGTCCTCTAAGCCAAGGGCCACAATCAATTCCCTTAGGGTAAACCATTTGTTAACAGACAGGTTTTGGATGCAATGCATCAACCTGGTCGCATCGGCGTTGGTTTCGAACAGCTCTATGCCGTCCAGAGTCACAACGTTACCTCGTACTTGTACAGTATTCGCGAGCCGGTAGTACTTTGTCATCTCTTGTTCGCCCTTTCTATTACCCGGTTTTCTAGGAACAGATCCTCAAACAAGACCTCATCGGGACAGCTCAGAATATCTTGTTCAAATGTTTCCTTCAACAGGTTTAGCAGCTCTATATGTACGTCTGAAGCATAATAACGTTCAATAACATCACTGAGACCCTCTCTGATGTTTCCTACCCTCCAGAAGTTGGCTGTATGATACGGATGAAGAGGAAGAATGTCTCCAACGCAGTTGACACCAAAACTCCTAGGCCACGGTATGGATTTAGAGTGGCAAGACTCACCCCAGTTCAAGCCAAATTTGCAGCCATGATCGATAATCTCACTCTTGAAAGTACCTAACGAGCGTATCCTTATGTCAGAAATATACCTGCCACTGTATTCAACTATTCTGTCAAACAGAAGGAGCTTCTCTTGCTCATCAAGGAGCAAACCTTGTTTCTGGAGTTCAACACCTCTTCCCTCAGGCTTGACTAGCTGGAATCTAAGATCTCTAACTTTGTTCCTGATACAGAAATCGATAACCCATTCTATGTACTGAACATTCAGCCTAGAGACAGAACATATTACACCTACCTTGACATTGTGTTCTTGAAGTATCGCCATGGCTTTCCGAACCTTCTCAAACGCCCCCGGGTAGTTCCGATACGCGTCGTGAATTTCCTTGGGTCCATCTAAGCTAAGTCCAACAGAGAAATCAAGCTCAGCCAGTCTGGTTGCTATCTCATGGTTGATGAAATAGCCATTAGTCACGCACGATGGAGATATACCAGTACCATATAGCAAATCTAGAAGATTTAATATGTCCCTCCTGAAGAAAATCTCTCCACCGCTAAGGCTTACCCTTCTTCGATTCGCAGCGCTTGTCTCCCGGAAAATCGGATCAGACATAAGTAGTGAAAAGAGCTCTAATGACATATTGCGGCCGAAATCGGTAATGAAACAATGCTTACAACGATAGTTGCACTTGGTTGTTACGAGAATGTCAAATGTGATTCCCTTAAGCCATTCGTCTTTTACCCTCAAGAGGCTATCCTTCATAATCAGACACCCCGTAGCGGATCACTTGTTCAGCCTCGATAACTCTTTTGAGGATTTTGATTATTCTCTTACGACAAACCAGACATGAAGGATTCAGGTCAAAAACCCTAGCTACGTCGCTATACGTCAACAGATTGTCTACCAATATCCGGTTTTCAATCTCATCTCTTTGAAGCTGTTTGCACTGACACAAGATCACCCTTCTTGACGGTAAGATGTGAGTTTCATGCGAAAACAGCCTAGACAATATGAAATCTTTGTCGACAAAGCAACCACTGAAAATCCCTTTGCTTTGTACTCGTGAATTCTGAAAAGCAATCTTTGCTTCTGATACCGGCATTCCCCTGATATCGGAGACTAGTCTTACTGCTGACGCCAATAGTGATTTGCATCCAAAAGATCTGAATCTCACGTCCTCGATTATCCCGTCTTGGATTCTTGCAGTGACTTCTATACCATTTCCATCCTCAATGCTCCCTATAAACACTCGCGAGTTGTAGTTCTCCGCAACCCCCAAATAGCCGTCGCATATCATTGCAGACTCTCCTTGTTCATGTAGTCTATTAGGTCATTTAGGCCCACTGGCAAGGGAGAATCCGGAGGGATTCTCTCTATGAACTTCCTGACTGTATCGAGTAACCGAACGTGATCTGGGGAACCGTAGTACTTGTCCAGGCATGCGATTAATCCATTATTCGCATTGCCAATCATCCAGTCGTCATTAAGATCAAAAACGGGCTCAAACGGAAAGATACTGCCATCTGTGCGTATACCTAAGCCATTCGGCCACGGTATGGTATTTTGATGACAATCGTCCCCGAAACACAGCCCGAATTTACATTTGTGCTCCATTATGTCTTCCAGGAAGGAACCAATCGTTACAATGTCAATGTCATAGACTCGTTCCGAACTTATTTCCTGAATTCTGTCGTATAACAGGAGCAGCTCCTGAGGACTAAGCAGCTTATCTCTGAAACAGGAGGAAGCTGCGTTTCCCTTTTCTATGACTGGTTGTATCCGCAGGTATTTCACTCCTTGCTCAATGCAATAGTTCACAATCCAGTCTATATATTGCAGATTATCCTTCATAATGCAGGAGATTACACCGTAGAAATGAACGTGGCTATTCTTCAGATTAGCGAGGGCGTTTTCGACGTTCTGAAAAGCAGATTCGCTATTTCTGATATAATTGTGAATCCCAGGCGGTCCATCAATACTTAAGGCAACCTCGAGGTTTGTTTGCTTGATCAATTCCGCCACTTCGGTGTCAATGAAAGAACCATTAGATACACAGGAAGTATGAAAGCCTTTTGAATGGGCATATCGAACTATTTCCTCAAAGCCCGGGAATGTGAATACCTCGCCCCCGTTGAAGATGATTTTCTTGTTGCCGATTTCGTGGAGCTCATCTATGATCCTAAACACGAGTTTCTTCTCAACTACACTGTTCTTGTCCCCAATAAGGCAATGCCTGCAGGAGTAATTACATTGTTCGGTGATCATGAGATGAACATCTACGTTTTGCATCCACCTGATTCTATAGTTTTCTAATTTCTCGATGCTCTCCATGAGCAGGTACTCCTTCATAGTCTCCAGTAAATTGAAAGAGCGGCTACGGTCGGTCTATTCGTACCTGTACTTGTGTTTGTCTATTGTTTGAGACTTGTGTACCGCGGCGATGACATTTGTAATGGCGCTACGAACGATCCTTCTGGCTTGCGGATTGTCGGCTATTCTGAAAGTCGGTCGGAAAGCCAAGTTATGTCACCTCCCTTCACACTTTCTACCTAGATGCTGACTCTAACTGGATGTAGCCGCTCTTTCCTCCACTTTATTCATATATGCTTTGATATTACCTGTCAAGCCATCCGAAACAATCGTCCGTGTCAAGAGTTAGTAGGCGACCTTTCTTCCGGCTGTGACCCAGATTCCATCCCTCGACCCATACACGATCTCACGTAGGACGTATTTCACAAATAGGCTACTCTGGCAGGGACCGGAAAGCGCCGGCACCCTCGCTCGCAGCCACGCTCCGATCTCTTGCGCCTTGGAGTCCAGCTCGGTAGCGCTGAACTGCTCTATCCGATGCGACACCGCGGGAAGCGGTTTCCATGGCTTGCACCATTCCCTCGTGTACCTGCTCAACTCCCCGTTCGCTTTGGCCGCCAGGAGTCTCGACATCCTGTCCGCCCCTTCTTCACTCCAACTCGCTCCTCTCCGTTTCATCCGCCTGGCTATGTGATGGAAGATCTGACCTTCTATCGCCCCGAGACTCTCAATCTCCCCGGATTTCTTGATCCCATCCCAGTTGTCCAGCAAGTACCGCCTGAATTTCTGTATCCGTCGGCGCTTGGAACCCTTAGCTCTCTCCTCGGCCTCTTTGAGACAGGCCTTCACACGCTCGAGATCTCCTTCGAAAAGCGCTTTGCACGTTTCCTCGTACCCTTCCGGGTCATGGCCCAGCGCCTGCCTATGGCCTTCCTCAGATGGAACTTGTCCAACCGGTATTCCGCGTTCTCAAAGTACTCTGCAAATTCCCACTTAAATCCGAGCCACTTTTCCCGCTGAAAATTGAGCCACCCTTCCAGGGAAATTCCCTCCGGTCTGGAAATTGATCGCAGGTCGGAGGTGACTGGGAGGGTGATATCAGTCGAAGCGTGGACCACAATTCGGTATCTGCATGCGCAGGGTCTGAGCCGGCGTGCCATTGCACGGGAACTGGGCGTATCCCGGAACACAGTTGCCAGGGCACTTGCCTCAGACAGCCCACCGAAATACTCGCGGAAGAAACAGCAAGTCAACCCCGACATTGTGCCATTGGAAGAGCAGATCAAGGAGATGCTCTTCGAAAAGAAGTTCCGGGGCAGCCGGATCCTGCGGGAACTGCGGAAAATGGGATTTGAAGGCTCCAAGTCTGCACTGTACCGGTACCTAAAAAAGCTGAAAGACAGCCAGCCATCGTCGCGGGTGAGCATGAGGTTTGAAACTGGTCCGGGAGAGCAAGCACAGTTCGACTGGTCTCCCTACACTGTGCAACTCGGAACGGTGCTTAGCAGGGTAGTAGTCTTCTCACTGACGCTGGGCTACAGTCGCCGTAAGTACCTTACTGCCAGCATGGATGAGAC
>LFRM01270745.1_pt4 | contig 10531 bp, 10 predicted proteins | sample 618341 | NCBI WGS metagenome assembly LFRM01 (sample SAMN03654438, study PRJNA283298) | anaerobic digester metagenome | isolation source: pool of bioreactors CSTR01a, CSTR02a, and CSTR03a thermophilic anaerobic... | place: Denmark: Kgs. Lyngby | collected 2014-05-21 | reverse complement strand
AATTTCATAGGAGAGAACATCCGGCTGGACAAAGTGCGGCTGGACAAGGAAGACAGGCTCCCCGAACTGCTGAGGTTCTATATGGGAGACAATTCTCCCCAAAGGAGGGAATTCATTGTCAACAATTTAAGGATGGTGGGAGACTAAGTCATGATGAGTGAAGAACAACTGAGGTATCTGCACATCCTCAGCGAAGAAGGAGACAAGAAATACAGGCTGACCGGTATGTTCAAGGACTGGTTCCTGGAGTATTCCTCGTATGTGATCCTGGAGCGAGCCGTCCCGCATATCACAGACGGTCTGAAACCCGTACAGCGCCGGATCCTGCATTCCATGAAACGGATGGAAGACGGGCGTTACAACAAGGTGGCCAACATTATCGGACATACCATGCAGTTCCACCCTCACGGGGATGCTTCCATAGGAGATGCCCTGGTACAGCTGGGGCAGAAAGATCTGCTGGTGGACACACAGGGGAACTGGGGCAATACCCTTACCGGCGATTCTGCGGCAGCCCCGCGGTACATAGAGGCTCGACTGAGTAAATTTGCCCTGGACGTGGTCTTCAATCCCAAGACGACCGTATGGATCTCTTCTTACGACGGCAGAAACCAGGAGCCCGAGGCATTGCCTGTGAAATTTCCTCTCTTACTGGCCCAGGGTGCCGAAGGCATCGCCGTGGGTCTGGCCACGAAGATCCTCCCGCACAATTTCAACGAACTGATAGATGCCTCGATCGCTCACCTGAAAGAAGAGCCGTTCGTCCTGTATCCGGATTTCCTTACAGGAGGCCTGATTGACTGTACCCATTACAACGGAGGCATAGGCAGCAAGGTCAGTCGTGTCAAGGTCCGGGCACGGATCATCAAATTAGATAAGAAAACGCTGGCTGTTAAAGAGATCCCCTACGGTCAGACCACCGAAAGTCTGATACGCTCTGTCATTGCAGCCAACGACAAAGGCAAGATCAAGATCCGCAAAATTGACGACAATACAGCCGAAGAAGTGGAGATCCTGATCCACCTGGCCAATGATGTCTCTCCCGACAAGACAATAGATGCCCTGTACGCTTTCACCAAATGTGAAGTGTCTGTCTCGCCGGATGCCTGTGTGATCATGGACGGAAAACCGTTCGTGCTTAGCGTGGAAGACATGCTCAGGTACAGCACCGACAGAACCCGCAACCTGCTGAAGGCCGAACTTGAGATTCGCCTGACGGAACTTGCGGAAGACTGGCACTTTTCTTCCCTGGAAAAAATATTCTTTGAGGAAAAGGTTTTCCGTATCCTGGAAAATGACGCTTCAACATGGGAAAAGCAGTTGAAGGACGTGGAATCAGAAATGCATCGCTACCAGGACCGTCTGCGCCAGCCGGTCTTGTATGCCGATATTCTGAAACTGGTAGAAAAACCTGTCAGGAAAATATCGCGTTTTGACATCAAAAAAGCAGAGGAACACATTCGGTCGCTGGATCAGGAAATCGAGAAAGCGCAATACCATCTGGAACACCTTACCGCATATACCATAGACTACTTTGAGGGATTAAAGAAAAAATACGGCGGCCGCTTTCCAAGAAAAACGGAGATCACCGGATTCGAAACCATTGAAGCGTCCAAGGTAATCATTGCCAATTGCAAGCTTTACATCAACAGGGAATCGGGTTTTGCAGGCACCGATATGAAGAAGGATGACAAGGCAGAGTACGTTTGCGATTGTTCCAGCCTTGACGAGATCATCGTATTCCTGAAAGACGGGACGTATTCCATAAGAAAAGTGGCCGAGAAAGTTTACGTGGGAAAGGACATCATCTATGCCGGCATTTTCAGCAAACGCGATTCCCGTACCGTCTACAATGCGGCATACCGTGACGGCAAGAACGGAAAGGTCTTTGTGAAACGGTTCCAGGTAAACAGCATCACGCGCGACAAAGAATACGATCTGACACAGGGAAAAGCCGGTTCGCAACTATTGTGGTTTTCAGCCAACCCCAACGGTGAAGCCGAGACCATAAAGATTTTCCTGAAGGCAAGGCCTAAACTGAAAAAACTGATCTTTGAATTTTCATTCCTGGACCTTGCCATTAAAGGCAGGAGCAGCCGCGGGAATATCCTCAGCAAGTACCCGGTCCAGAAGATCATGCTCAAGGATAAAGGCGTGGCCACGATGGGAGGTCAAAAGATCTGGTTCGACAAGGATATTCAACGTCTTAACAGTGACGGACGGGGAGCATTCCTTGGGGAATTCCTCTCTGATGACTGCCTCCTCGCCGTGAACCGCAACGGAACTTTCAGTACTACAAATTTCGATTTAAGCAACCGTTATCAGGAAGAGATCCTGCTCATTGAGAAAATGGATCCTGACAAGATCTTCAGTGCCGTATACTTTGACGGGGACACAGAGACCTATTACCTGAAACGGTTCCGCTTTGAATCATCAGAAAATCTTATCCAGTCGTTCATCGGGGACGGGAAAGGGTCCAGCCTGGTCGGTATTACGCAGGATCCCTTACCGGTCATCAGGATCACCTTTGGCGGGAAGCACGCCAAAAGACCCCCCCAGGAAATTGATGTAGCCAGCTTCATATCTGACAAAAGTTTCCGGGCAAAAGGGAAACGGATCACCACTTTCCAGGTTGAAAAGATCGACTTCATCCAATCAAGACCGGTCCCTGAAGAATCCGGGGATAACGGGATGGATGACAATCCCGGGTTTGAACTGGAAGGCCCGGTACTGGCCGGAGAGACTCCCCCTCCCCCGGCGACGGGGAAAGAGTCGTCTTTCGATTTCACTGACGAAGATGCTTTTCAGATGAAACTTCTCTAATCTATGACTACGGGACTTGTTTTTTATATTGGTTTTATGGCCTGCGGAAAAAGTACCCTGGGAGAGCAGGATGCCGGGAAGGCAGGTGCGCGTTTTACCGATCTGGACAAGGTAATAGAAGAAAACACCGGGAAGCCCGCCTGGCAATTGCTTGCCGAAAAGGGAGAAAAGGCATTCAGGAACATTGAAAGCAGACTGCTCAGACAAGTTGTTGAAAAATGGATGGAAGACGGGAAACCGTCCCAGATAGTGGCCTGCGGTGGCGGAACGCCATGTTTTCACGGCAACCTGGATCTTATGAAATCATACGGACACGTTGTTTTTATTGACACCCCGCTGGAGACGATCCTGGAGCGTATTGCCCTCCATCCTGAAAAATGGCCGCTTTTAAAGGATAACGATCCCGTGGTTCTTTACGGATCAAGAAGAAAATGGTATGAGAAAGCCGATGAGCAAAGGGTCCCCTAAAAAACAACGTCCCTTTTTCTGATATCCTTGATGCGCAACTGAATATTGGCGATCCCCCTGTAATAGTTTTCGGCCACGGAATAACAGATATCGACCGGATTCCCGTTGTGCATGTGTTCGAAATGTTCGCTCTGGTTGAACGCTATCGCGGAAATGGGACGGTAAGGTTCATCCTCCTGTATCAGTTCCAGTTTCAGATGTCCCGAGTCCGACCCCACAAGACGTCCGTTTCCATTGTCATAGACGTTTTCGGTGACAAACACGGGAGAAAGGTTGCCAGGCCCGAAAGGCTGGAATTGTTTGAGTAAACGGAAAAATTTGGGAGTGATCTGATTAAAATCCAGGTACGTATCTATATTCACCAGGGGGGTCAGCATATCATCGGTAACTTTTTCGGCCACAATGGACTCGAACCGATGGCAAAATTCCTGGTAATGCTCTTCGCTCATGGTAAGACCGGCTGCGTACATATGACCTCCGAAATTTTCCAGCAGGTCACTGCAGCTCTCTATGGCTTCATACAGGTCGAAACCGGGGATGCTTCTGGCCGAACCGGTGATAAACCCGTTGGACTTAGTCAGAACAATGGTGGGGCGGTAATAATTTTCAACCAGCCGGGAAGCCACAATGCCGACCACACCCTTATGCCATTTGGGATTGTACACCACGGTCGATTTCTTGTTTTCCAGACCGGGCATATCCCTGACCATGGCCAGGGCCTCCTGGGTAATCTTCCTGTCAATATTCTTTCTATCGTCGTTGTGGTCATTAATGGTATGTCCTATCTGCGAAGCATCGTCATCTGTGCGTGAGATGAGCAGGTCTACGGCCATTTTTCCGGATTCCATACGGCCTGCGGCATTGATCCTGGGTCCGATCTTAAAAACAATGTCGTCCACCGTGATCTGGTGTTTCTCCAGACCTGCCAGCTTGATTATGGACAAGAGTCCCATACGCGGAGAATCGTTTAGCTGTTTCAATCCGTAGTGTGCCAGGATCCGGTTTTCGCCGGTGATAGAGACCAAATCCGAGGCAATGCTTACAACCAGCAGATCCAGAAACGGATAGAGTTCCTGGAGGGGGATGTTCCTGCGGATACAGAATGCCTGCATGAGCTTGAAACCCACGCCGCAACCGCTCAGCTCGTCGAAAGGATAGTGGCAATCGTTCCTTTTGGGGTCCAGTACGGCAACGGCCTGAGGCAATTCGTCGGCAGGCAGGTGATGATCGCATATGATGAAATCTATCCCTCTTTGTTTGGCATACTCCACCTTGTCTTTGGCCTTGATACCGCAATCGAGTGCTATGATAAGCGTACACCCCTCATCCGCTGCGGCATCTATCCCAATGCGGGAAATGCCGTAACCTTCCGTGTAACGGTCCGGGATATAATACGAGACCATGGGAGTTTCCTTCCGAAGGAACGAATACACCAGTGCAACGGCAGTAGTGCCGTCCACATCGTAATCTCCGTAAACAAGTATTTTTTCACTCTCGCGAATCGCCCTGTCAAGACGCTTGACGGCCTTGTCCATGTCTTTCATCAGAAACGGATCGTGAAGGTCTTCAAGCTGAGGACGAAAAAAGGATTTTGCCTGGGCAAAAGTTTTTATATTCCGTTGTACCAACAGATTGGCAAGGGCCTGATCCACTCCGAGTTCAGAAGCCAGTTGTCTTACCAGTGCCGGGTTTCCCGGCTCTTTTACGATCCATCTTTTGTCCAATGCCATAATAATCCCACAAAGGTATAAATATATCTTTACCCGTGTAAAAAATTTCTTACTTTTGCAGGTTAGCAAATCTGAAAAACATGGAGAATCAGCATATCAGTGAACAGGAACAGATCCGCCGCGACGCATTGAAAGAACTGGAAAAGTTGGGAATTGACCCCTTCCCTGCAGCCGCATATCCGGTAGATACTGCAGCGTCAGATATCCTCGGGGGGTATGATCCCCAAAAGGAAAACTTTCAGCAGGTGACTCTGGCCGGCAGGATCATGAGCCGCAGGATCATGGGGGCCGCATCCTTTATGGTCATTCAGGACCATACCGGCCGCATACAGATTTACGTGAAAAGAGACGATATCTGTCCCGGAGAGGACAAGACACTGTACAACACCGTATTTAAAAAATTACTTGACATAGGGGACATTGTAGGCATCAGGGGATTCGCTTTTATCACCAAAACCGGAGAAATATCGGTCCACGCAAAAGAGCTGGTGCTGCTTAGCAAGTCCCTGCGGGTACTGCCTGTTGTCAAGGAAAAAGAAGGACAGCTGTATGATGCTTTCACAGATCCCGAACAACGCTACAGAATGCGCTATGTGGACCTTATCGTTAACCCCCATGTACGTGACACCTTTGTACGAAGGACGAAGATGGTACACGTGATGCGGGAATTTTTCAACAGCCACGGATACCTGGAAGTGGAAACACCCATCCTGCAGCCGATCCCGGGAGGTGCGAACGCACGTCCCTTTGTCACCCATCACAATGCCCTGGATATTCCCCTTTACCTGAGGATCGCCAATGAACTCTACCTCAAAAAACTCATTGTCGGAGGATTCCCCGGCGTATATGAATTTTCCAGGGACTTCAGGAATGAGGGGATGGACCGCACGCACAATCCTGAATTTACCGTACTGGAGATCTATGTGGCCTACAAGGACTATTTCTGGATGATGGATTTCACAGAAAAACTTGTGGAAAAAGTAGCCCTGGAACTTCACGGTACCACCAAAGTCCCGATGGGCGACAAGGTGATCGACTGGAAAAGGCCATTCCGCCGTCTTACCATGCTCGATGCCATCAGGGAATATGCCGGAGTGGTAGTTTCTGATATGGATGAAGATCAGTTACGCAAAACCTGCAGGGATCTGGGAGTCCCGGTAACGCCATCCATGGGAAAGGGGAAGCTGATAGATGCCCTTTTCGGCGAGTATTGTGAAAAACACCTTATCCAGCCTACCTTCATTACAGATTATCCCAAGGCCACTTCGCCCCTTACAAAAAAGCACCGGAACGACCCCGGTCTGACGGAACGTTTTGAGCTCTTTGTAAACGGGAAGGAACTGGCCAACGCCTACTCCGAGCTGAACGATCCTCTGGATCAGCTGGAACGATTCCGGGATCAGTTGAAATTAAAGGAAAAAGGAGATGAAGAAGCCATGTTCATAGACATGGACTTCATCAGGGCCCTGGAATTCGGGATGCCTCCCACCTCGGGGATGGGCATCGGGGTGGACCGCCTCTGCATGCTGATGACCAATTCGTCCAGCATACAGGACGTGCTGTTCTTCCCGCAAATGCGACCGGAATAAGATGATCTCCTCGGCCCATAATCCCAGGATCAGGCAGCTCCGCCTTCTGATGGAAAAATCACGTACCCGGCGGGATGAAAAACTGTTTGTCATTGAAGGGGTAAGGGAACTGGAGATCGCTATTCAAAGCGGTTATTCCATGCACAGTCTTTTCCTGTGTGAACCCATTCTGCAAAACAGTGAGAAAACCACCCTGTTTAAAAACCGGGCTCCGGTGGTGGAAGCTATCGATCCGGACCTGTACCGGAAAATAGCTTACAGGGGGACAACGGAAGGCGTTCTGGCGATAATGCACGAGCGGTTCCTCCAGCCCGGGGACCTTTCTGTTGCTTCCTCTGCACTGGTCATCGTACTGGAATCGGTAGAGAAACCGGGGAACCTGGGAGCGGTCCTGCGTACTGCCGATGCCTGCCGGGCAGACGCGGTGATGGTGTGTGACCCTTTGACCGATCTGTACAATCCCAACACCATACGGGCATCCCTGGGATGTCTGTTCAGTGTCCCCACCATTACCTGCACCTCGGCACAGGCATATCAATGGCTGCAGGATCACGGCATCCGTGTGGTAGCGGCGACATGCCAGGCAGAAGCCTGGTACCATCAGTGCGATTACCGTTTACCCACCGCTTTTGCAATGGGCACGGAAGACAAAGGGCTCAGTGCTTTCTGGAGGGAACGTGCAGACCAGGAAGTCAAAATACCCATGAGAGGCATCATTGATTCTCTGAACGTGTCCGTTGCGACGGCCGTACTGTGCTTTGAGGCTGTCAGGCAACGCAATATTTAAACTCTGAGTTATGGGGCCTTTTGCCATTATCGGGAATCCTGTCAGGGAAAGCATGAGCCCCTCACTGTTCAGGGCTGCCTATGCCGGGATCCCTGAAGGCACCTATACATTCATGGAAGTGCCCGATATTGCTGCGGCATGGAAACGTGTCCTGGAGAACGGCATTCAGGGGATCAATGTGACCATGCCTTTCAAGACCAGTGTACTTGATTTGGCTCATGTCCTGCATTCCCCTGTGTCACAGATCAGGGCAGCCAATCTTCTGGTACGCGAAAAAGATACCTGGACGGCCTACAATACAGATGTTTACGGGGTAATACAAAGTTTCCGGGAATCAGGGACCGGTATGGCTGGAAAGAATGCCCTGGTGATTGGTGCCGGCGGAGCCGGAAGGGCCGCCGCCTGGGGACTGCAACTTGAAGGAGCAAAGGTTTTTATGGCCAACAGAACCGTTCGGGAGGGGGTGCTCCCTCTGTCCGGGATCCCTTCTCTGCTTCAGCAATGTACCCTTGTAGTCAACACCGTCCCGTGGGATCCCGGCACGGCCGGCAGTATGGCTCTCACGAGTGTACATACCGTGCTGGACGCATCCTACACCCTGAAACCACTCCGGAGGGTCGCCGAAAAAACGGGAGCCCGGTACGTGGACGGATACTGCTGGCTGTTTCACCAGGCAGCAGCAGGATTCCGTATTCTTACCGGACTCGACCCGGACCGTCCGGCCATGCGCAGGCTGCTTGGTTTGTAAAAAAGATCGTACCTTTACCTGGAAATCTCAAACTATGCTTATACTATGTTGAATAAAGTAATGTTAATCGGAAATGTGGGAAAGGATCCCGAGATCCGTCACCTGGAAAGCGGAACGGCCGTAGCCAACCTGGTACTGGCCACTTCGGAAAGGTATAAAGACAAGAACGGGGAACAACAGGAACAGACGGAATGGCACAACGTGGTATTATGGCGGGGCCTTGCCGATATTGCAGAACGCTTTGTACGCAAAGGATCGCAGATCTATATTGAGGGAAAGATCCGTTCCCGCAGCTGGGAAGACCAGTCCGGCCAGAAAAGGTACACCACCGAGATCGTTGCCGATACCATGCAATTGCTGGGAAGAAGGAACGACAGTGCCGGAGGTGCTGCTGCGCAGCAGGGTTCCGCCAGGAACGGCGGGCAGCCGGCCTGGCAGGAGCCTTCTCCTTCTGCCGGTAACAGCGGGGATCAGGACCAGAACGACCTGGACGATCTGCCCTTCTGATTATTTGGCCGCCTTCTTCACCTTGTTGGGGACATCCAGCTGCAGGTGAGGGTGCCTGTCGGAAGAACGGCTCAGGATAAATGACACGGCAATAGCCACAAGTGCCAGACCTATGAACAGGTATTCTGCCTGAACTGCAGCGCGAATTTCGTCGTCAATATTCCTTTCAATGATCTGACCCACAACGATGGGGACCAGAAGCATTCCCATATTCTGTATCCAGTATATCAGAGAATAGGCAGTTCCCAGGTTTTTGTCGGGAATGACCTTGGGGACCGAAGGCCACATGGCCGCCGGTACGAGGGAGTAGCCTATCCCAAGAATGGCTATGCCCAGGTAGCCGAATACAGGTATACCAGGTGCAAAACCAATGATCAGGTGGGAGATGAGCACCAGGAACGATCCCAGGATCATCCAGCGGGTAGCCTTTCCCCTGATATCGACCAGGGACCCGAAGATCGGGGTAAATATCATGGTGGTAAAAGGGATCAGCGACACCATCAGCGATGCGATGTCACTCTCAATATCAAAGCGGGGAATGATGATGGATGTGGCAAAACGCCTGAAAGAAATGATACAGGCATAGAAGAACACACATAACAAAGATATCAGAATGAAGTGCCTGTTTCCCAAAACCTTGAAAATATCTGAAAATTTGAATTTGTCCTCTTTTTTCACGGGTTCTGCATTTCTTAACGCTTCTTCGGCCGTCTGGTTGTCCAGTTTTTTGTCAAACGCCAGGAATACGGCCCAGACGATCAGTCCGCACATAAGAAGTATGAACCCGACCAGAGCCGGTTTGCTTGTCTCGGAAAAGGGAATATAGGTGTCGTTCAGACTTACGATCCTGGGAACGATGATCAGGGCTGTTGCCGTTCCCAGCCGGGCCAGGGATAACTGCAATCCCATGGCAAGGGCCATTTCTTTTCCCCGGAACCATTTGGCGATGGAGCGTGTTACCCCCACCCCGGCAATTTCACTGCCCAGTCCAAAGACGGCACATCCGGCATAGGCCAGGGCCAGTGAAGGTTTGTCAAACGCCCGGGCCACAACCTGGTACATTCCGCTGTTGTGAAATGATTCCGAAATGCCGTACATCACCATGGCTGCACCTCCCACCATCAGCAACACAAACAAGGTCCCGGTAACCCGGACGCCCCACTTGTCCAGCAGCATACCGCATATGATCAGTCCGCCCCATACGCACAGCAGGGAATACGCCCCCCCGTACATCCCGTAGTCTCCTGATGTCCAGGACAGATCAAGTATCTCGGGGTTTTTGAAGATATGACTGATGGTGGTAAACTGATCGTCAAAAAAGTACGATGCGAACATGACAAGCGACAGGCACAGCAGGACTGCCCAGCGGGCCCACCTGGAATTCTTGAGCAATGGAATGACTTTGTTCATAGGATTATTTTATCTTGTTTATGTTTGGCAATTCCAGTCCGTACCCCCTGGTGCGATCTTCATTCCTGAGCCAGATGCCAAGGAAAAAAGCCAGTACGCCAAGGGATGCAAAAATGAGCATGGGAACGGTATAATCATACTCGAGGGGATTGGTTACGCCCTGATTTGTCCGGTCCAGTACCACGCCTATCAGGAGGGGGAATGCCCACAGTCCCATATTCTGGATCCAGAAGATTACCGAGTAGGCAGAGCCTAAATACCTGTTTTCCACCAACTTGGGAACAGACGGCCAGAGTGCGGCAGGAACGAGTGAAAAACTTATACCTAATATTATAATAGCCGTATAGGCAACTCCCCGCGTAAAATATGCCTCGGGCACGAGAGCAAAAGTAAGATGACACAGGCACATCAGTACCGCTCCAATGATCAGCATGCTGGCACCTTTACCCCTGGTATCAAGAAAAGCGCC
>LFRM01106927.1_pt1 | contig 10538 bp, 10 predicted proteins | sample 618341 | NCBI WGS metagenome assembly LFRM01 (sample SAMN03654438, study PRJNA283298) | anaerobic digester metagenome | isolation source: pool of bioreactors CSTR01a, CSTR02a, and CSTR03a thermophilic anaerobic... | place: Denmark: Kgs. Lyngby | collected 2014-05-21 | reverse complement strand
AGAATTCCCTGGGCCACTTCGGGCAGTCCGTCCTTTTTGATCAGTGGAAAAACGGCCAGCCTTACCGGCGCAAGCACCGGGGGAATGCGCATGACCACACGCGTCTCCCCTCCTTCCAGCTCTTCTTCCCGGTAAGCGGCCGACAAAACGGCCAGGAACGTCCTGTCCAATCCGATAGACGTTTCCACCACATAAGGGATGTAACTTTCGTTGGACTCGGGATCAAAATAACGCATTTTCCTGCCCGAGAATTCTTCATGGCGGGACAGATCAAAGTCTGTACGGGAGTGGATTCCTTCCAGCTCTTTGAATCCGAACGGGAACCTGAATTCAATATCGCTTGCGGCGTTGGCATAATGTGCCAGCTTGTCGTGATCGTGGTACCGGTACATGTCTTCTCCCAGGCCAAGGGACAGGTGCCAGCGCAATCGCATTTGCTTCCAGTATGCATACCACTTCATTTCCTCTCCCGGCTTGACGAAGAACTGCATTTCCATTTGCTCGAATTCCCTCATTCTGAAAATAAACTGCCGGGCAACAATCTCGTTGCGGAACGCTTTCCCGGTCTGGGCTATCCCAAACGGGATCTTCATTCTCCCACTTTTCTGGACATTCAGGAAATTCACGAAAATGCCCTGTGCCGTTTCCGGTCTCAGGTATATGAGCGACGCCCCTTCTTCGGTGCTGCCCAGTTGTGTGCTGAACATCAGGTTGAATTTCCGCACCTCGGTCCAGTTTTTTGAACCCGAAACAGGACAAGCGATCCCGCAATCCACGATCAATTGCCTCAACCCTTCCAGATCATTTCCGTTCAGGGCAAGGGACATCCGCTCCCTGACCTGGTCTGCCCTGGCCTGTTCCCTGAGCACATTGGGGTTCGTTTCCCGGAATTGCTTTTCGTCAAAGCTATCCCCGAAGCGTTTACGGCCTTTTTCAATTTCCTTGTTAATTTTATCTTCCAGTTTTGCCAGATAATCTTCCAGCAACACGTCTGCCCGGTATCTTTTTTTGGAATCCCTGTTGTCTATGAGCGGATCGTTAAAAGCCGACACGTGCCCGCTGGCTTCCCATATCCGCGGGTGCATGAAAACGGCTGCATCCAGGCCAACGATGTTGTCATGCATCCTCACCATAGAATCCCACCAGTATTTCCTTATGTTGTTCTTGAGTTCCACGCCGTTCTGACCGTAGTCGTACACGGCACCCAGTCCGTCGTATATCTCGCTGGAGGGAAAAATAAAACCATACTCCTTGGCATGGGCAATAATGTTCTTGAATAAATCGTCTTGCGTCATAAAGCGTTTAGTAAAAATCTTCCAAAGATAGGTTTTTTGGAAGAATCTCTTCCAGCAATTCTACCGCAAAAGGTCTTTCCCTCAGCCGCGGATGCGGGATGACCAAACGCGGAGACTGGTGTTTGAGCTTATCATACAGAAGGATATCTATGTCAATCAGGCGCGGTTCGTATGTTCTTACCGCGGAAGAAAACCCACCAGGGTCCTTTCTTGTGCGTCCCAGGCGTTCTTCTATTTCAAGACACTTTCCCATCAGCGTTTCGGGATCCAGTAACGTTTCCAGACATACTGCCTGGTTAAGGAAAGAGGCCACAGGCGTTTCAAATCCCCATGGTTCGGTTTCCTTTTTTACAGAAACCGCCACAATGCGGCCCGTCTTGCCCAGTTCAAAGAGTGCCCGGTCAAGCATTTTCTCCCTGTTCCCCATATTGCCGCCCAAAAGCAGATAAGCCGTGTGCATGGATCGCGTCCTTTGCTAATACATTCCGTAAAGGCCTGTGTCCAGAAGCGCCTCCTCGCTCATCCGGGAAGGATCCCAGGGCGGGTCAAAGGTAAGCCGGATCACTGCCTCTGCCACACCCGGGACCTGGCTGACCGCGATCCGGGCATCTTCCACCACCTCGTCCGCCAAAGGGCAATTGGGGGCGGTCAGTGTCATGACAACGGTTACGGGGACTCCCTGTTCCGAAGCTTCCCCTGTGACAATATCGTAAACAAGCCCCAGGTCAACAATATTGACCGGAATTTCCGGATCAAAAACCTGTTTCAGCGCCAATCGTATGTTTTTTTCCAGTTCCATCTCAGGCAGGGTTTTCAGTATTTGCGACCAGCGCATACATCTGTATTTGCTGCATCATGGACAAAAGCCCGTTGGCCCTTGTGGGAGAAAGATGCTCCTTAAGTCCGATTTTTTCTATGAACGACATATCCGAGTCCAGTATCTGGGCGGGGGTATGCCCTGAAAAAACATGCACCAGCAGGGAAATAATGCCTTTGGTGATCAGGGCATCGCTGTCTGCCTTGAAAAAAAGCTTCCCTTCTTTCCTGGATACATCCAGCCAGACGCGCGACTGACAGCCTTTTATCAGGTTTTTTTCCTGTCGGGAACTTTCTTCCAGCGGAGGCAGTTTTTTCCCCAGTTCGATCAGGTATTCATACTTGTCCATCCAATCTTCCAGATAGGCGAATTCTTCTACAATTTCTGCCTGTTTTTCCTGTATAGTCATCATAAGGATATGTTAACGAAGCATCTTCAGAACCTTTTGCAGTGATTCCACAAAATAGTCAAGTTCCTCGAGCGTGTTGTACAATGCGAACGATGCCCTGAGTACGGATGTCTGCTGAAAACGTTCCAGAAGAGGTTCCGCGCACAGCATGCCGGAACGGGCGGCAATCCCCTTTTTGTCCAGCAACATGGCAATGTCTGACGGATGGGCTCCTTCAATGGACATGGAAAAAACGGGAATTTTTTCATACACCTGACCGTAATACGTTCCGGGAATTCCGTAGATTCTGCATCCTTCTATTTTTTGCAGCGACTCAATGGCCTTTTCGGTGATCTTTTTTTCATACGCTTCAATGGCATTTGTATCCAGGCCGTTTACAAATTCCACGGCCGCCCCGAGCCCGGCTATGCCTATGAAATTTGCCGTTCCCGCTTCAAATTTCATGGGGGGCGGGGCATATGTAGTTCCACGGGTCAGGGAAACCGTCTCTATCATGTCTCCTCCTCCCTGCCAGGGGACCATTTCTTCCAGGTATTTTTCTTTCCCGTAAAGAACGCCTGTCCCGGTAGGCCCGTAAAGCTTATGTCCGGAAAACACATAAAAATCCGCATCCATCTTTCTGACATCCACCTTTTTATGCACTATTCCCTGGGCTCCGTCAACCGCCACGGGGACATGGTAATAATGGGCAATCCTGATGATCTCTTCCATGGGGTTAACAATTCCCAGTACATTGGATATATGGGTTACCGCCAGCAGCCTGGGAGCTTCTCCCGGCCGGTCCAGGATCTGCTCGAGCTTTTTGGGGTCGAGGGCCCCCGTATCCTCTACTTCCCATACTTCCAGCAGAGCTCCCGTACGCTGACACATCATCTGCCAGGGAACGATGTTGGAGTGGTGTTCCGCCTGGGTCACAATGATCCTGTCCCCGGGACGTATGTAAGTCTGTCCGAAAGAAAAAGCGAGCAGGTTCAGCGATGCGGTCGTCCCTCCGGTAAATACGATCTCGTTTTCGGAAGAGGCGTTGATAAAATCCCTTACGGCGGCACGGGCACGGTCATATCTTTCGGTACACTGTACGCTCAGATAATGGACCGCCCTGTGGATGTTCCCGTTCATCCCGGCCTGCATTTCCTGCAAAACATCCAGCACCTGCCTGGGTTTCTGGGCAGTAGCTCCGTTGTCCAGGTACACAAGGGGTTTCCCGTATACTTTCTGGTCCAGGGCGGGAAACTGCTCCCTGATCTGCATTATATTCATACTTCAAAGATAATAAATGTATATTTGCAGCGTGCACAAAACCCTCTTAAAATGTACGAATACATAAAAGGAACCCTGGCCTATGCAGATCCTGCGCAGGCCGTTGTGGAATCTTCCGGGATCGGGTATCACATACAGATCTCCCTCCAGACCTATTCCGCCATACATACCCTCGGCGAAGTCCAGCTGTGGCTCCATCTGCTGGTACGAGAAGACGCCCATTTGCTCTATGGTTTTGCGTCCCGTGACGAAAGGGAAATTTTCCGTCTGCTGATAGGTGTTTCAGGCGTCGGGCCCAATACGGCCAGGATGATCCTCTCGGCAATGAGTAACGCCGAGATCCGGAATGCCCTGATCACGGCCGATGTGGTGCGTATCAGGGGGATCAAGGGCATCGGCACAAAAACGGCGGAAAGGATGATCATTGAACTGAAAGACAAAATGCTGAAGGTAGGGCTGGAATCATCGCCCGGAGGAGATGCGGTCCCGCCCGTATCCGAGACCGGGGCCGAGGCCTGCGCCGCCCTGCAACAACTGGGATTCCAGCGGGCTCCCGCCGAAAAAGTGGTCTCCCGCCTTGTGAAAGAGAATCCCGCCTGCAGCCTGGAGGATCTGATCCGGCAGGCTCTCAAACTCTTGTAATTTGACTTTAATCGCTATATTTGCGTACTAAAATTTAACCTCATTATTATGAACATTCCGGCCAATCTTAAGTACTCCAAAGAACATGAATGGATTCAAATTGAAGGTGATCTGGCAATTGTGGGTATTACCGACTATGCACAGTCCCAATTGGGAGACATCGTATTTGTTGACATTCAGACCCAGGGTGAAACACTGGACAAAGATGAAGTATTCGGTGCCATAGAAGCCGTCAAAACAGTAGCCGATGCCTTTATGCCGGTATCCGGAACCATAGAAGAAGTGAACGAATCCCTGGAAGCAGAGCCTCAGCAGGTCAACGAAGACCCTTACGGTGCAGGGTGGATGGTTAAGATCAGGATGACAAACCCCGGGGAAGCCGAAGATTTGCTCGATGCCCGGGCCTACGGAGAACTGATTTCTTAACTTTTACTGTTTTTTATGAAAACCAGCTTCGGAAGCGACAATCATTCCGGGGTGCATCCTCTTGTGCTGAAAGCACTTGCTGATGCCAACGACGGATATGAACTATCATACGGAGAAGACCGGTATACGGACCGGGCACGTGATGTATTCCGGTCTCTTTTCGGAGAAACGGCCTTTCCTTTCTTCGTTTTTAACGGGACCGGGGCCAATGTGTTGTGCCTGCAGGCGTTGACAAGACCATACCACGCGATCATCTGTGCACGGACGGCTCATATCTGCCAGGACGAATGCGGAGCACCCGAACGCTTTACCGGTTGTAAAGTAATAACGATAGACACGCCCGACGGAAAACTGCATCCTGAATATGTTAAGCCGTTGCTCCACGGATTTGGTTTTCAGCATCATTCCCAACCCCGTGTCATTTCCATTTCCCAAACCACGGAAATGGGAACGGTGTATACGCCGTCCGAAATTCAGGCATTGGCGCGGCTTGCACATGATCATGACATGTACCTGCATATGGATGGCTCCCGCCTTGCCAATGCACTGGCGTATCTGGACCTTTCTCCTGAAAGCATAACGGCCCATGCAGGAGTGGATGCGCTATCTTTCGGGGGCACAAAAAACGGAATGCTCATGGGGGAAACCGTTGTGTTGTTCCGTCCCGAATTCGCTCAGGATTTTCTTTATATCCGCAAGCAGTCCATGCAGCTTTTTTCCAAAAGCCGGTTCATCGCCGCCCAGTACCTGGCGTACCTGGAAAACGGCCTCTGGCTTGAAAATGCACGACATGCCAACAGGATGGCACAATACCTGGCCGCCAAAACAAGAGATATTCCCGGAGTTACCATAACTCAAAAAGTCGAAAGCAACGCTGTTTTTGCCATAATTCCCAAAACCTCTTATGAAAAAATTAGTAAAAAACATTTTTTCTACGTCTGGGATGAAACTACCGGAGAGGTTCGCTGGATGTGTTCTTTCAATACAAGCGAATCGCACATCGATGCCTTTGTTAACGATTTAAAAACAACGCTACTATGAATGAAGAAGTAAAGATCACCAGGCTGTTTGACTTGCTCGGACGCCTGCAGGTAAACTATCCCAAGGACGATATCCTGGCCGGGAAAGTGAATGGCTCCTGGAGAACATACAGTTCCCGGGAATATGCAGAACTGTCACATGATTTCGCTTACGGATTCCTGGAACTGGGCCTGAACGCGGGTGATAAAGTTTTGACAGTCATGAACAACCGTCCGGAATGGAACTTTGTGGATATGGGAACGGCCCTTGCGGGACTGGTTCACGTGCCCGTGTACACGACCCTCAGTGAAGACGACTACCTCTATATCATCCCCCATTCAGACGCCAAAGTAATGATCATTGGAAGTGCGCCCCTGTACAGACACCTGGCCCCTGTAATTGCAAAACTTGAAAATCCTCCGTTGGTATTTACCATCGATCCGGCAGATGAAGTCAAAAATCTGGACCAGATCCGCCAAATGGGAGAACAGAACAGGGAAAAGTGGATGCCCGTCATTGAAAACAACAAGCAGGTCATTACACCCGATACGCTCCTGACCATTATTTACACTTCCGGAACCACGGGAACACCCAAGGGCGTAATGCATGCCCACAGCAGCATTGTTTTCAACTTTCTGGGCCACGCCGCACAACAGGTGATGAACTCCTCACACCGTTACCTGAGTTTCCTGCCCTTGTGCCACATATACGAAAGAACCATGAATTACGAGTTTCAATCACTCGGGATCAGTGTGTACTATGCAGAAAACATGGGTACCATAGCGCGTGATCTGAAAGACATACAGGCCGACGGGTTCTGCGCCGTTCCCCGGGTGATTGAAATGATGTACAAGAAACTGGAAGATGCCGGAAAGAGCCTTACCGGCATCAAGCGCATGATTTACAAGCGCGCCTGGAACCTCGGAAATACCTTCGATTATGAAAACCTGACTTTTTTGCGTGTCACACTCAATAAACTCTACGACAAGCTTGTCTACAGTAAATGGCGGGCAAATCTGGGAGGACATGAAATGCTTATCGTTACCGGAGGTTCTTCAATAAGGGCCTGCATCATTCGTCTTTTTTCAGCTGCTAAAATGTATATCTACGAGGGCTACGGACTTACCGAGACAGCCCCCGTGATTGCCGTGAACAACCCAAAAGACAAGATCCGCAAGATCGGGACTGTAGGAAAGGTGATGGAAGGGACCGAGGTGAAATTTGCAGAAGACGGTGAGATCCTTGCCCGGGGACCTCACATCATGATGGGTTATTATAAGGATCCGGAAGCAACCAGAGAAGCCATCGACAGCGAGGGATGGTTCCATACCGGAGATGTGGGTGAAATGGTTGACGGCATATTCCTTCGCATAACTGACCGTAAAAAAGAGATCTTCAAGCTTTCCAACGGAAAATACGTGGCGCCCCAGATGGTGGAAAACAAACTGAATGAATCTCCCTACATTGAAAGTTCACTGGTAATCGGGAGCAATCAAAAAGTCGCTTCGGCCATTATCATCCCCAACTCGGTCATGATCCAGGATTGGGCGGCACACCACAAAATGGTATTCCAGGATCTGGAAAACCTGTACAAAACAAAAGAAATCAACAATCTGATCCATAAAGAAATAGAGAAAACAAACAAATCTCTGGCGCCTCACGAACAGATCAAGTTTTTCCGGCTTGTGAACGATGAATGGTCCACGGCAAACGGACTCTTGTCGCAAACCCTCAAATTGCGCAGGACACAGCTCAATAAACATTACGAAAAGATCATTGCAGAAATATACCCGTGATACGTAAGGCAAACCATAGGGACCAGGCAGCACTCCGGGAAATCTGGGGTGCTGCTTTTGGTGATGGGCCGGACTATGCTGCCTTTGTTACGGCACAATGCCTGGAAAAGGGAACTGTGCTCTATTGTCCTGAAGGAAGATCCATGCTTACCCTGTTCCCTTTATCACTTGCCTGTTACGGCAAAATGATGCTACAGGGATATTACGTATACGGAGTGGCCACGCACCCCGTACAACAGCATAAGGGATTCAGCTCCATGCTGCTTGAAATGGCAGCACGGGACGCCGCTTTCCTGCTGCTTTTTCCTGCGACGGCAGAATTGAGTCGTTTTTACCGGAAAAGAGGCTTTTCAACGTCTGTCAGCGTCCCTGCCCCAATACTGGCGGAACAATCGGCCATATCGCCTGAAAACAGGCTTCAGCAAGCACCTTACATGACGTACAGGGAACGGGCCGGCCAACACCAATATGCCTTTATCTGGTCAGAACCACTTTTTGATTTTGCCTACCGGGAATGTATGTTCCGCTCCGGATTGGTACTTCCTCCCTGGTTCTGTTATCCGGCAGAGAAAAGGTTTGTCTGTAAACCATATATGATCCCGGAAAAACCCGGAACGACTTCTTTTGTACAGGCTCTGGGACGGTTTCTTGTTCCCGTTCCCGGACTTCACGAAAAAAACAGTATTTTTTTCCTCCCCCTGGACTGATCCTCAGAATGTGATCCTGTAATATCCCAGGGGAAGCAGCCCGGTTTGGTAAGAAGTCCTCATAGCTTCCAGCTTTACGTCATACTCGTATGAATACACATTCTTGCGGTTCGTGAAGTTGCGCACCTCCACACCTATCTCGTGTGTGATGTTTCGCTGGTGAATCTTTGCCCATACTTTAATATCTCCCCGCATGTAGAACGGATGCCGCGGAAGGTACGCCTGTTCGTAGATGTACACCGTACTTCCGTTAAGTTTCGACGCTTCCAGGTCCACGGGAATATAACGCTGACCTCCAGCAAAGGCAAACTTAATGTCTCCGCCCAGGGACCACATATTTTTTGACGATTCTTTTTTGGTGATTTCAAACTCCTTTCCCAACAACAGGTTTGCCACAAAATTACTGTTGTAGCGGGTATTCCTCAATATGTTGTCAATACTCCTGAACTTGCTTTCGAAAACAGAAGCCGTCGCCATATAATACCATCCCTGCGACAGAAAGCGCTCCAGGGTCAGTTCCAGGCCGTAATTGTATCCCGTTGCATCACTGACGTATACACGTCCGTACTTGTCGAAATTCATGCCCCCCAGGTTGATCACGGAATAATACGGTTCGTACAGGTCTACCGGGATATTATACAGATACTGGTAATAAGCCTCGGCCTTGAAACGGGTGGCCGGGGCCACGCGCCACTGGTATCCCAGTACCAGGTGGTGTGCTCGTGTCATGTCAAGGTATTTGTTGGGGTAGATCTTGCTGTCAACGGCCTGGGAAAACAATTTTGTCATATAGATCTCAAGTCCCTGATACTGACTGTGTAATCCGTATCCAAAAGAAAACTCATGTCCGTCAACGAATTTCCAGGTAACTCCCACACGGGGATCAATATTCCAGGTCTGGTTCAGGAACAGGAACTGGGCGTTTACCCCGGCATCAAGTGTAAGCCGCGCTCCGGCCCTGTATGATACTTCTGAAAATGCCTGCATCAGGTAAGTATATCCAATTTCATTGACATCTTTTGGATACGTGGTCTTAGAGTAATCGTTGGAAATAAACTTGTAGGCCTGACGTTTTGCCGTTATCCCGGAACGCATGGACAGTTTACTGCCCAGTTTCACGTTATGTACCGCCTGCAAGCTCTGGAATTCCCTCATCAGCAAGGCATCCTGGCTGCGATCCTTTTGCAGTGTTTCCGGATTAAGTGAATCAATTTGTGCGGCAAATGATGAGTAAGATCCTGCCAATGAAATCTTTATGGACTGATTGTGTCCCAGCACCCTGTGATACTGGAGACCGGCTACAGCCATTTCAGATTGACTTGCAATGTCATCTGCGTAATTGTAAAAATCTGATTCTCCGTCAACTATACTTACATTTCCCCTTCCTCCTATCGTAAAAAAAGAAAAAGTGCCGCTTTTGGGTGTAGGGACATTGATCTTTGCGGTCCAGTCCTGGTACCTGGGAACGGCAGAGCCTGCTCCGAAATTAAATCCCAGGTAGGAGAGTACGTCCAGAAAAGAATACCTGTAAGATGCCAGATAGGAAGCTTTCAGTTTCTTTGACAGGGGTCCTTCCACCCCGAACTCCAGACCGTTGATCCCTATCTGTCCTGTAAATTCATGGATATCGTAATTCCCATCTCTCAGGTGGACATCAAAAACACCTGAATAGGCATTGGCATATTCTGCCGGAAAAGCACTTGTATAGAAATCCGAGTTGGACAATGTGTTTACGTTGAGCATGCTGATAGCTCCCCCTGTCGCTCCCCCGTCCGCAAAATGGTTGGGATTGTAGATGTCCACCCCTTCCATACGCCACAACAGGCCAAAAGGAGAATTCCCCCGGACCACGATGTCATTGCTTGAATCACTGGGCGTTCCGACTCCGGCAAAATTTTGTGCCATCCTGGAAATATCACTCATAGCCCCGGCATATCTTTCCGCATCGGCTACGGAAAAGGTCCTTGCCGACACCGAAGCCATTTCATTTACTGGCCGTAGCTTATCTCTTTCTGCGGTGATGACAAGTTCCTGGACAACAAGAACATCTTCCCGCATTTTCACATTCATTACCAACTCCTTACCTGCGTTCAGGGAAATGTTTTCCATATAGATGGTTTCCATTCCTATGCTGGAAAACAGTATGGTGATCCTGCCCACCGGAAC
>LFRM01114147.1_pt1 | contig 10539 bp, 6 predicted proteins | sample 618341 | NCBI WGS metagenome assembly LFRM01 (sample SAMN03654438, study PRJNA283298) | anaerobic digester metagenome | isolation source: pool of bioreactors CSTR01a, CSTR02a, and CSTR03a thermophilic anaerobic... | place: Denmark: Kgs. Lyngby | collected 2014-05-21 | reverse complement strand
TATAAGAGACAGTGTCTATGCCATTCAGCTTCTCGGCGGTTATCTTGGCTATCTTCGAGGTTTTCAGCTTGCCGGTTTTATTCAAGAAAATGGCAATGTCCTTGGCCAGGGTGGTTTTGCCTGACGAAGGGGCTCCTGTAATAATCATCTGGACGCTCTTTGTGCGCTTGTCCAATATCATTTCGAGGCTCCTTGTCAACTGTCTTTGAATATCCTTGATATGAAGCCATTTCCCGAAAATCCTGTATATGTCGATGTCAAGGCTTTCCGTCAGCTTATCAAGCTTGTCAAGGTCCTCGTTTTTTTCGTCCGTTCTTATGAACCGGAAAATATCCGACTCTTCTTCGTCAGCGGGCATTTGGGTGTCATAAATACCCTCATCATCGCCGTTGCCGTCGATATTGATACGGCCATCTTCTTCATTTTCCCTGTATTCCTTGTTTGCTTCGAGCTCTCCGCCTTCTTCGCTTTCCATGCTTTCAATACGTTCCGTTTTTTCTCCGTCATCATCGGCCATATCTTCCTGTCCGGTTTCTTCATTTCCGGTGCCCGTCCCGTCATCCTCCTCGATTTCCCCGTGGCCGTCTCCCATCAGGCTGTTTATTTCTTTCCCCACGCTTTCGGCAAGCTCGTCCAGCATCATATCCTCGGGGGTATCCTGGATCTTTATATTAACCGTTTCTTCCTCCTTGACATGACGGATACTGTCCTCCAAATCGGCCGTTATACCGCTTAACGTCCGGTTTTTCAGGCCTTCCAGCAGTTCTTCCTTGTCTATCTCCCCAAGGTGGTATGCTCTTAGGATTTTTGCTTTCTCTACATATCTTCCCTCTCCAAACCAGGTAATAAGGTCGGAGGATTCCTGGATGCATTCTTCCTCCATTCCCGCCTTGTAATAGAGCTTGGCCAGCTCATAAGCCCATTTTTCCATATATGCGGTTTCTTTAAGCTTCTTTAGGGATTCTATCTGGACATGATACGGCTCTTTCTTTGCCTTGTCGATTTTATACCTGAAAATATAGATGCTGTAATCATTGGGTGCCAGCTCTTCGTATTCCTTCAAATATTTCTCGGCTTCCTCAATATTTTTCCCTTCTATTGATGCCAGCACCATCTGGTACATGACCCTTCTTGTTTTTGATTTTTTATACAGCCGGCTAAGCAATGTCATGGCCTTATCGTATTCTTTGATTTGTATGCAGACGTCAGCAAGCAGGTTTAGGTCAGCTATGTTTTTAACCTTTTTCAGAGGAATAGTATCCATTATTTTTTGGGCGGAATCATAATCCTTCTCCTGGATTCTTTTTCTAATCTCTTCGATTTTTAGAATTATATCATAGCTTCCCATAATTAATCCTCCTTACCGGTAATTAAGCTGCCATTTCTGAATATGCGGAATTCAGGTCTCCTTGTAGTACCTAAGCGTGTCCTCCATTTCCCTGGTTATCTCAATATTGTCCTTTTGAAGCATTCTGTGCCTTCCTTCGGTCTCCCTGATTTTCTTCAGCCGGTTCCTTATAAACCGGGCAAACGCTTCTTCAAATATGGGCTGGATAATCAACTGATCCCTGATGTTTTTGGAAAACGGGCAATAGGTTGCCATGATTTCTCTTACAACCTTGTTCAGCTTGATTGCTCCCTTTGATTCGTAATTAATCCACGCCTCATAATCTATTACAAATATTTCACGGCTGTTGTTTCTTCCTTTTTGGATCTGAAGCTTGAGTTTTTCCTTCCTTTCCTCCGAAAGCTCGCGGTTCTTCTTATAAAACTGAATATAGTCGGTGTATTCGGATGTTAAAGACTTGACCTTGATATCGTTCCATGCGGTGCCCTCTATGGTCCTGCATATTTCCCACCGGAATCTACCGCACACCTTGACTACGTTTTGGAACAGGTCTGCCGCGGAAAAAATCGGGAACAAAAATCTGCCCGGACTGTTTCTTCTCTTGCCCGTAATGTCCTGCCACATGATGCCGTTGGAGCCCATGTTGGGCATAAGAATAATGTCCGGATAAATACGCTCGATAATGTATTCCTTTTCAATCTTTTTTCCTTATTGACATAGAGAATCTCACGGTCAAAAACGGAGTAATCTATTTCCAGCAGCCTGGCAAAGGCATCATTGATTACGGCCGGTGTTACATACGCCCTGTCCAGCTGCCCGCTGATCATATCCTTATGGAGAACCGGAACGAAAACGCTTATCTGCCCGTTCGTGGTCCTGTTATTATAGCGGAACATATTGTTAATCTCATATTCCAGCCTTTTCTCCATGTCGGAGGCATACTCCGCCAACTGGCTGTCCGTAAGCTTTCCCTTGCTCTTTAAGGAGACCAGCATTTCTTTATATTCCTGGTCAAATTCATTTTTGGACGGCTCTTTCTTGCCTTCGTATATTAAGATCAGCCATTCCTTTATATTATACACTTTTATATCGCTCGAGACATTCTCTTCCTTAAGAAAATACAAGGCCAGCCTCTGCTCCCTGTCAAGCAGCCTTTCGTCCGCATAGCCGTATTTTAAGAACATGTCAATTAATCTGGGTACGTTTTCATCCCTGTAAGCTTTTAAGAAGACGTGTTTGTATAGTTCATAGAATTCATCGGTAAGGGCTCTCCGGATTTTTCTTGCTTTTTCGTCCAGGGAAAGCCTGTCGGCCAGGCTGATGAAATCATTCATGGTATCCAGCATTTTCTTGGCCGTTTTTTCATCTATTTCAGCATAATCAAGGATTTTCTTAAAGGAACCCTTAAGCTCCTCCAGGACCTTCTCCGCTTCCTCCGCAGAATATGGCCGGTTGGCCTCCCTTCTAGCATCCAGGTCCTTTATGCTGTTCATAACCAAATGATATGCTTTTTCCATGATATTGCGGTCTATTTTTAATTTCCTGCCAAGACTGTTTATGAAGAAGTTTTCTGTTTTGTTTATCTGCTCTATGGCGCCGTCCATGACATCTATCAGCTCTCCGCAGCTTCCGTTTTTATTGATAATCTCCCGCGCGCAGGACGCCGCCAGGTTAAACAGGCATGTGCCGTTGTCACTTATTATGTATTCCGTCATGGTCAAAAGCTTTCCGGCATACTCCTTCAGCAATTCGTTAAGCTGGTTAATAAGATCGGCCTGGTCACCCATCTGGTACATGGTAACGGCACTGTTGCTTGAATAATATGCTTTTACGATTTCGGCAGGAATGGATGCGCTTTCAATGTAATAATTCAGCTTGTCCATATCCAGCATATAGGGGTCGACTTCCCCAAGCTCGTTGATCCATTCGGGCTTTTTTGCCGTATATCCCGGCATGGAAGCCAACTTATTATAAACCTTGAGCCCTTCAGTCAGAAAATCATAAGGTTCAAGGCATTGGTTCGTCATGTCCCTGTATATCTTCCCCAGTTCGCTTATAACCCTGTTTAAGGACATTATAACATATCCGCTGTAGTCCTTCTTATATGAAAGAATGTTCTCCAAATCTTCCTTATGGTCAATTCCAAACAGATAAACCGCAGCATCCTCATAGGCTATGTAAGAGCTTTGGTATTTCCCATGGTAGACATCGCTTACGGCCAGAAACATTCCCGGCCCGATCAAATAGCAGGCACCCGCATGTTGTACTTGGATTCGGCCCTTTATTAAAAGAGCTATGCTAGTCAGGTCTTCTCCTTCCTTGTATATGAAATCGCCTTTCTTAAAGTTGTTAACAGCATTCAGGTTACCACTCTGTCCCATCCAATCTCTCCTGTCCGTTTAATTTTTTTATATTCCGATCATATTTTCAAAAAAATTAAACCATTACACCACAATTATATAATATATTTTGATTTATAAAAAGGATTTTTCCCTAAAAATCCCTAAATAGTACGAAATTCTTATTTTTTGCTTTAATTATAAAAAATAAAAGGGCTGTTTTATTGAGTTATAAATCCTTCATAAAACAGCCCTTATATATAATTTTTTCCGTGCATTCTGCTTCGAATGCTTACCACAAGCGTTACCTTTACAGTTAACTCGGTCCAGGCGCCCTTGCGGCACACGGAAGCATTCGCTTAGTGCTGCTTCATTCCTGACCTGACACGGTTCACGAAGTTCTGTTGCGCAAGACCCGGACGTCAACATCACTTATAAAGGGCAGCCTCACAATAAGACACCCTCGGCAGAATATCACCCCTGCTGTAGCGGATTGCAGGTACAGGGCACCGCTATCTCCCCGGCTGCACGGAAATCTTATGGCAAAGTAATATTAAGGTGTAACAATCAGTATACAGTTTATGGTTTATGATGTCAAGCATCAAGCTTTTCCATTTTATTGCGGATGCGGAGTTCCTTAAAAAAGGTTTGCAGTATATCGGCGCACTCCTTTTCAAGTACTCCGTAGGTTGTCTCCACCTGATGATTAAATTCCTTCATATCAAGCAGGTTTAAAATTGATCCTGCGCATCCGGCCTTAGGGTTCATAGTCCCTATTACCGCCCTTTTAATCCTTGCCTGGACAATGGCTCCGGAGCACATCTGGCACGGCTCCAAAGTAATATAAATCGTACAGTCCTCCAGCCGCCAGTCACCCATTTTTTTGCTTGCCTTGCTTATGGCGGTAATCTCCGCATGGGCCAGCGTTGTCTTCTTTGTGTTTCTTTTATTATAACCTCTGCCGATTATTCTATCCTGATATACAATAACGCATCCGATAGGAACTTCTCCCATGCGGTACGCCTTTTTTGCCTCCTTAAGCGCTTCCCTCATATACTTTTCGTCTGTCATGGCATCATTTCCTTTACTGTACAGCGTTGCGGACGGGCGGATCAACCTTTATCAATTCGGCTAATCATTTATCCGCATCTTATAATTAATTATATCCTCAATTATTATTTTAGTCTATTGTATTCATGATCTCTTCATAGGAGACCAATATAACGTTACCCAGTTCCTCGGCACTTTTCCTGCAGTCGGATGTAAATCCGTTCTTTGCAAATATATAATAATACTTCTTTTCATATGAAAACAGCCTGCTGCGCCTTATCAATGCATGCAGCACCGGTGAATCAACCTTCTCATTTGTCCATTTGCATTCGCCAAAAATAGCGGTGTTTTTTGCCCTGCCGGTTATTAGATGTCAACTATTTATATTGATATTTCATGCTAAATGGATTACAATGTGGTTCATAAATATACCGGCAAAGAAGCAGGCAGGAAGCAATCCGGCTGCCCGCAAGGAGGAAAAATGAACATACACGGCTTTAACAAATCCACTCTCTTGGACTATCCCGGGCATCTGGCAGCCACCATATTTGTGGGAGGCTGCAACTTGCGGTGCCCTTTCTGCCATAATGCTTCCCTGGTTCTCAGGCCCTACACCCAGCCGGTCATACCGCTTGAGGAGGTCCTGTCATATCTTGAAAAGAGAAGAGGCATCCTTGAAGGGGTATGCATAACCGGAGGGGAGCCCACCTTGTACGCAAATCTTCCCGCTTTTGCAGCTATAATAAAGGACCTGGGCTACAAGGTAAAGCTTGATACGAACGGAACCAATCCTGCCATGATAAAAGACCTGGCAGAAAAAAAGCTTATAGATTATGTAGCCATGGATATAAAAAACTCCAGGGAAAAATATGCCGTTACAGCAGGAAATAAGGATATCTCCCTTAATGACATAGATGAGAGCATATCCTTACTCCTTTCAGGGATCGTAGAATATGAGTTCAGAACTACCGTTACCAAAGAACTGCATACCGAAAATGACATGCACTCCATAGGACAGTGGATTAATGGTGCCAGGGCATATTATCTCCAGGCCTATGCCGATTCAGGCGATATAATTTCTCCCGGATTTTCCGCCCCCTCAAAAGAGGTATTGGAATCATATAAGGCGCTCCTTTCGGATTATGCAGAGCATGTTGAAATCCGTGGTGTTTATTAATCATGTGATGCGGCGGCTAAATCCTGATTTCAATATACCAATAGCCGAAATCTCCCTGCTGGGGTTCCCTGTTGCGGATGGGTTTAAAGCAGTCAAATCCGAACATCCTGGCCATAAAACGTTCCCTGTGGTGATAAATGCCGGGGACCCCGAGCATATAACGGATTCCGAAACGGTCGGATATTTCCGCAAATATTAAGTGATGGTAACAATAATAGCCATGAAGCAAAAAGCTGTTGCTGCTGTAGGGCCATGCGCCGGATGGCAAAAGCCCTATATCCTTCGGTTCTATCTTGACACATCTTGTTATCCCGCCGTCCTCAAATGGATTTATCTTCGGATAAGTGGCAAATATCCTTGCCGCCGCAGTTTTGTCATCCTTATCCGTTTTTGCCGCAGATATTTCAGACGGTTTATCAATGGTCTTTTCATATGCCATCTCGGAAGCCTTTTTTGCGGGTTTTCTTGAAAGGCTTTTAAGAAAGTCCTCGGAAACCTTGTCTGTGTTAATTTCATCAACTGTCTCCGACGCCATACCGGTTTGCTGTTTGTCGGGTGCTTCCTCCCCATTGTCCGCTTCCCGGGGGGCTGCTTTCGTTTCGGATTCCACTCCCTCACCGGATTCATTGGTATCTTTATTGATTTCATCCCTGGTTTCTTCCCGGATTTCCTTCTTGTTTTCCTCCTCGTTTGCTGCTTCCGGCTCTGCAAGCCTGTTTTCCCGTTCATATTTCTTATACCTGTTTACCAACTCCCAGGGATTATCAGGCATCTTATCTTCTTTCCCTGCCTCCCGATACGGCATATAGCCTGCCGGTTTCCTTGCAAATACAGGTGTATCGGGCTCGGGCCTTGCTTCCGGTTTGGGCTTTGGCTTAAGGGCATCAAGGACTTCTTCCAGTATAACCGGCTTATCATCCCATCGAGTGGCATAAAATACATTGGAGTTAAGAAACAGCAGAAGTCCGCCCATATCGGAAAAACCGTACCCCGAATCCTTAATGTTTTTTTCCGCGACGGTCAGCCTGCTGTCAATAACCCGGTTCTTAGCCATGCTGTCACCAAGGTAAATCAGCTCGGTTTTATCCGACGGCCTGTATATCAGGTAGGTCGGAAATATCCCATCCTGTATGCCGTTAGACTGCATATGTATTGTAAACTTGCATTCCCCGTTTTTTATCTCGACCCTGGCATAACCTACATTCTTTTTCTTTTCTCCGTTTTCATATTCGTAAATATACGACACGAATCTTTTATAATCGGCCAATTGATCACGCCCCCTTAAATTACTGATCCCTCGGGTTCATACATGATTCTATTTAATATATTCCGCAAAAACGGACGTTATGCCAAATAAAAACCGGCCATGCCAAAGCTTAGCCCGCTTTGGCATGACCGGCCGTATTATATCTCATTTTATTACTTAATCTGACTGTGAAGCTCCTGAAGGGAACGAACCCCCTCCGCCTTGTTGTGCTTTATGGCTTTTATTCCCGCTATGGTTGCCCTTGCAGCCGCCATGGTTGTTACATAGCTTATTCCGGCTTTAATTGCGGCCTTCCTGATATAGCTGTCGTCATCGGCACCCTTTTTATCTATCGGGGTATTGACAATGATGTCAATCTGCCTGTTTGTTATGGCATCCAGTATGTTAGGCCTTCCCTTGTTAAGCTTGTGGATTTTTCCAGCCTTAATACCGTGCTTTACAATCACGTCATAGGTTCCCGATGTGGCCAGTATGTTAAAGCCGCAGTCCGCAAAGCCCTGCGCCACTTCAGGAAGCTCTGGCTTGTCCCTGTCGCTGACGCTGATAAGGACCGTTCCCGTCAAAGGCAGTGTCTGGTGAGCGGCTTCCTGGGCCTTGAAGAATGCTTCTCCGAAGGTTTGTGCCAGCCCCAGTACCTCGCCGGTGGAGCGCATCTCGGGCCCCAGTACCGGATCAACCTCCGGGAACATGTTGAACGGGAATACCGCTTCTTTTACTCCATAATGTGAGAATTTCTTTTCCTTCAGCGTTGGAACCGGCGAAGGTTGCCCCGTGTACTTGCCGACCATGATCTGAGTGGCAAGCCTTACCATCTGTATGTTGCATACCTTGGATACCAACGGAACCGTTCTTGACGCCCTCGGATTGGCCTCCAGCACATATACCTTGCCGTCCTCGATGGCGTACTGCATGTTCATTAGGCCGCAGACATTCATTTCCTTCGCGATTTTTATGGTATAATCCTTGATTGTCTTTAAATTCTCTTCCGATATGCTTAAGGACGGTATCACGCATGCAGAATCTCCCGAATGGATACCGGCCAGCTCTATATGTTCCATAACTGCAGGGACAAAGGCATGCTCACCGTCGCTAATGGCATCCGCTTCACATTCAAGCGCATTGTGAAGAAAACGGTCTATCAGGATGGGCCGGTCGGGAGTTACCCCTACCGCAGCTTCCATATATACCTTGAGGCTTTCATCGTCATGGACTATTTCCATGCCCCGCCCGCCAAGCACATATGAAGGCCGCACCATAACCGGATACCCGATTTTTCTTGCAATTTCAAGGGCTTCTTCTACGTTGACCGCCATACCGGACTCGGGCATGGGTATCCCGAGCTTGTCCATCATTTCGCGGAACCTGTCCCTGTCCTCGGCCAAATCGATTGTCTCGGGAGACGTACCAAGAATGTTCACGCCGTTTTTCTTTAATTCCTGCGCTAGGTTAAGCGGTGTCTGGCCGCCGAATTGCGCTATGACACCGAGGGGCTTTTCCTTCTCATATATTCCGAGCACATCCTCAATCGTAAGGGGCTCGAAATACAGCCTGTCTGACGTATCGTAGTCCGTCGATACGGTTTCCGGGTTGCAGTTTATTATAATGGTCTCGATACCCAAATCCCTCAGGGCAAATGCAGCGTGAACACAGCAGTAGTCGAATTCTATGCCCTGTCCTATCCTGTTTGGGCCTCCTCCGAGTATTATTACCTTTTTATTGCTTGTTGTCGGAACATTGTCCTCCTTTATATGATAGGAGGATCAGTAGTATTTTGCGTCCTTTGTTCCGCTGACATGTATTCCTGCCCATTTGGCCTTGATTCCCGCTTCATACCTGGCCTTCCTGATCTCATCCTCCCCGACCTCAAGAATCCGGCTTAAGTACCTGTCGGAAAAGCCGTCAAGCTTGGCCTGCTTAAGCACGTCCACAGGTGGAACGCTTCCCTTGTATGCCTTAAGAGCTTCCTCTTCCTCGACAAGCTCCTTCATCTGTTCGATAAAATAGGGCTTGATCTTGGTAAGCTCATTAATTTCTTCCACGGTTGCGCCCTTTCTCAAGGCCTCGTACATGATAAACTGGCGTTCGCTGGATATATTGTGGAGCAGGTCAAGCAGCTCTTCCTTGGATTTTGATGCAAAATCCTTGGCTCCGCCGAGCCCGTATCGCCCGATCTCAAGGCTGCGGACGGCCTTCTGGAACGCTTCTTTATATGTCCTTCCCACGCTCATAACTTCTCCGACGGCCTTCATCTGTGTTCCCAGCCTGTCCTGGGCGCCCCTGAATTTTTCAAACGCCCAGCGGGCATATTTTATGACCAGGTGTTCCCCGTCGGGGTAATATTTATCAAGTGTTCCGTACTTGCCGCAGGGAATGTCGCTAAGATTCAGTCCTGCCGCCAGCAGGGCGGAAACAAACGCTATCGGGAATCCCGTCGCCTTGGAAGCCAGTGCTGAAGAACGGGAAGTTCTCGGATTTATCTCTACCACACATATCCTGCCCGTGGCAGGGTTATGCGCGAACTGAACATTGGTACCTCCAATAACGTCTATTGCGTCCACAATCCTGTATGCCTGCCTCTGAAGCTCCGCTTGCAGTTCCTTGGATATGGTCAGCATGGGAGCACAGCAGATGGAATCACCGGTATGGACTCCCAGGGGATCAATGTTTTCAATAAAGCAAACCGTAATTTTGTTGCCGGCGGCATCCCGGACCACCTCAAGCTCCAGCTCGTCCCAGCCAAGCATGGATTCTTCGACCAGGACCTGGTGAACCAGGCTTGCCTGAAGCCCTCTTGCTGCCACCGTCTTAAGCTCATCCACGTTATATACAAGTCCGCCGCCTTCACCGCCCATGGTATAGGCAGGACGGATTACAACCGGATAGGACAGCTTGTCCGCAATAGCCAGTGCTTCGTCCACCTAATAAGCCACTTCGCTCCTTGCCATATCTATCCCCAGGGACTGCATGGTTTTTTTAAATTCAATCCGGTCCTCACCCCGTTTTATGGCATCAACCTGCACGCCGATAACCTTGACATTATATTTTTTCAGTACGCCGGCCTTGTCCAGCTCCGAGCATAAATTTAGGCCTGATTGCCCGCCTAGGTTAGGAAGTAGTGCATCCGGCCGCTCTTTTTCAATTATATGCGTCAGGCGTTCCACATTCAGCGGCTCTATATATGTTACATCCGCCGTTGTGGTATCCGTCATAATGGTGGCAGGATTTGAATTAACAAGAACTATCTTGTAGCCCAGGCTCCTCAAGGCCTTGCATGCCTGGGTGCCGGAATAGTCAAACTCGCATGCCTGACCTATTATGATGGGCCCGGATCCGATAATCAGAATCTTGTTTATGTCGG
>LFRM01084462.1_pt3 | contig 10540 bp, 8 predicted proteins | sample 618341 | NCBI WGS metagenome assembly LFRM01 (sample SAMN03654438, study PRJNA283298) | anaerobic digester metagenome | isolation source: pool of bioreactors CSTR01a, CSTR02a, and CSTR03a thermophilic anaerobic... | place: Denmark: Kgs. Lyngby | collected 2014-05-21 | reverse complement strand
TCCTATCTTCCTTTTTCATTTTAGTACCACGCTATCTTCACCAAAAAGCCGCTTTAGCTCCTGGATAAAAGCTCCTGAGTTGTTTACCAAGTAGTCCTTAATTTCCCTGGTTCTTCTGCTGTCCTCTTCATATACTCTGACCCTGTAAGGCCCCTTATTGGCCCTTAGTAGCTGGAGTAGATTATCCTTGGCCTCACCTCTAAAAGTTTTCACTCTAACATAAAGAATTTCCTTGGCAGGAGGTGGCCCTAGGCCCTTTAACCTTTCAGCTATTATGTTGGTGCTCATGCTATCACTGACCTGAAGCCTTCCTTCAACTAGAAAGAAGTCCTCTCTATCTAAAACTCTTTCATAGGTTCTAAAGGTTTTTGGGAAAAACACCACCTCAATGGAGTCCATTTCATCCTCCATCTCCACCATGGCCATGTTTTGGCCGGTCCTAGTCATCTTCCTAGTAATAGCCTTTTTCATTAGCAGAAGCTCCACCATCCTACCATCGCCCTGAGCTTCATTTAACTCTGCAACCTTGGCAAGATCCATCTGACTTTTTCTAAGGCTTGAGTATTTGAGGATAGGGTGTCCAGATAGATAAACTCCTAGAACTTCCTTTTCATAAAGAAGCAGCTTGTCTTCCTCCAGCTCCTTTACATCAATAGAACCTGAAGTAGTAGGTATAAGCTCATCAAAGAGGCTAATCTGCCCTGGTGCATTGTAGCGCTCTCCCCTTTGAACCCCCTCTATTTGTAGCTCATAACGCTGGAGTAGGCTCCTTCTAGTTTCTCCTAAGTTATCCAGGGCGCCTGCCTTAATTAGGCTCTCAAAGGCCCTCTTATTAAGGTTGGAGGCCCCCAGTCTTTGAAGCAGCTCCTCAAAGCTTGTAAAGGCTCCGTCCTTTCTAGCATCAAGGATGTTCTTGATAAGGACACTGCCCACATTTTTAATAGCACCTAGGCCATAGCGGATTTTACCATCTTCTACAGTAAAGCCCCCATCTGAATAATTAATGTGGGGGGGCAGGACCTCTATATCCATTGATCTACAGGTCTCAATATAAGAAGCTAACTTTACCTTCTTATCAAGGGTTGAGCTCATAAGAGCTGCCATAAACTCTATTGGATAGTGGGTCTTAAGGTAGGCCATCTGGTAGGCAATTAGGCCGTAGCCCGAGGCGTGGCTCTTATTAAAGGCGTAGTTGGCAAACTCCACCATCTGGCCGTAGATTTCCAGAGCCTTTTCCTCGCTAAGGCCCCTCTTTATAGCCCCCTCTACAGCCTTGCCATCTCCATAGATAAAACGCTGTTTTTCACCCTCCATTACATCCATTCGCTTACTGGCCATGGCCCTTCTAATTATATCGGCCTGGTTGTAACTATAGCCTGCCAGGGCCCTGACCATCTCCATAACCTGCTCCTGGTAGACCATAACTCCATAGGTCACCTCCAAAATAGGCTTAAGGGAGGGGTGAGCATATTCAATTAGGTCGGGATTGTGTTTATTCCTAATATACACAGGAATCTGGTCCATAGGGCCGGGCCTATATAAGCTAATCCCTGCAATTATATCTTCCACCGAGTGGGGTTTTACCTCTCTAAAGAAGTTTCTCATTCCCTGACTTTCTAGCTGGAAGATACCCAGGGTATCTGCTCTACCTAGAAGTTCAAAGGTGGCCTCATCATCTATGGGAAGCTTATCTACCTCTAAGCTTACCCCCCTATTCTTCTCGATTATCTCTATGCAGTGCTTGATAATAGTAAGATTTGAGATGCCAAGAAAGTCCATCTTGAGAAAGCCAAGTTCTTCAAGTAGGTCCATGTTGTACTGGGTCAGCACTACCCCCTCCCTCTTAGTAAGGGGGACCAGGCCCTCTAATGGCTGGCCTGCCATTACAACTCCTGCTGCATGGACAGAAATGTGGCGGGGCCTGCCCTCCACCCTTTTAGCCATATCCATAAGGAGCCTATTTTCTTCTATCTTTAGAAGCTCTCTAAGGCTACTGCTCTCAGCTATTGCCCTATCAAGGGTCATACCTGGCACTTCTGGAATGGCCTTGGCCAGCTTATCCACTTCAGATAGGGGCATATCAAAGGCCTTGCCCACATCCTTAATGGCCTGCCTGGCCTTAAGGCTACCAAAGGTGATTATCTGAGCCACCTTATCGGCACCATATTTCCTGGAGACATAGTCAATAACCTCCTGGCGCCTTTCATCTTCAAAGTCTATATCAAAGTCGGGCATACTTACCCGGTCCTTATTTAAAAATCTTTCAAAGAGCAGACCATACTTCATAGGGTCTACCCGGTGGATGTCTATGCAGTAGGCAACAAGGCTGCCTCCGCCTGAACCCCTTCCAGGCCCAACATAAATGCCCCTGCTCCTAGCATAGGCTACAAAGTCTGCAACAATAAGGAAGAAATCATTGTAGCCCATTGAGTCAATAATTTCCAGCTCTTCTTCCAGCCTATCTATATGCTTGTCATGGCCATAGTGGTCCAAAAGGCCTTTATAAGCCATTTCTCTTAGCACCTTACCTGCATCAAATCCCTCTTCACTACTAAAGGGTGCAAGGTGCATCTGATTAAAGTCAAAATCAAAGTTACACTGCTTAGCTATCTTAAGCGTATTATCCAGTGCCTCAGGTAGGTAGGAAAAGAGTTTTGCCATTTCCTCCTTATCCTTAAGATAAAACTCCTGGGAGGGAAAACGCATCCTCTCCTTGTCCTGATACTTTTTAGAGGTTTGAATGCACAGAATTATATCGTGGGCCAGGTAGTCTTCCTTTTCCACATAGTGGACATCATTGGTAACCACTAAAGGAATTCCAGCCTTTTTACTTAACTCCACCTGTCTTGGGATAATTCTTTTTTGCTCAGAAAGGCCATGGTCCTGGACCTCTATGTAAAAGTCCTGACCATAAATATCCTTATAGTTTAAGGCTACCTCTAAGGCCGCCTCTTCACTGCCCTGAAGGAGGAGCTTTTGAACCTCACCTTGAAGGCAGGCAGAAAGGGCTATCAGACCCTGACTATGGTCTTTTAGCATCCTCTTTGACACCCTAGGCCTATGATAAAAATGCTCTAGGGAGGCCTGGCTTACCATTCTTATAAGGTTTTCATAGCCCTTACTATCCTTAACCAAAAGAACTAGATGATGGTTTTCCCTAGGGTTTTCGCTCATCACATAGACCTCACAACCAATAATAGGCTGGATGCCATGTTTCCTACAAAGCTTGTAAAAATCCACCACCCCATACATACTTCCATGGTCGGTGATGGCAAGGTGGCTAAAACCCTTATTTTTAGCTGAGATTACCAGTTCCTCTAAAGGGCAAAAGCCGTCAAGTAGGCTATATTCACTATGTAGGTGTAGATGGACAAAATCCCTCATTAGTCCTCCAATTTATCTGCAATCTTCACAATCCTTGAAAGCCTATTGTTAACTCCCGATTTACTCAAAACAGGATCTATGAGCTCCCCCAGGTCCTTGAAGCTCAGCTCCTGATTTTCCCAGCGCAGCAGGGCTATTTCTTGAAGTGATGGTGGTAGAGCTGCTATACCGATGGTATTTTGGATCTTTTCTATGGCATCAAGCTGTCTAGCAGCTGCACCTACTATTCTATTAATATTGGCTTCATCAAAGTTATTATGCCTTTGAATATCTGCTTTAACTGACCTAATAAGTTTTGTGTTTTCTAAATCAAAGGCTAGGGACGGGGCTCCCATAAGAACCAGAAAGTCTCCTATGCTTTGGGAGTCCTTAACATAGACCAGCCATTTATTTCTAAAGCCCAGATTAGCCTTTAAATCAAGGTCCAGGCATAGGCCCTGTAAGGACTCTGCCAGCTCTTTTTCTTTAACCTTGAACTCTAAATGATAACTTTTATTTGGATCAGTCAGGGAGCCGCAAGCGAGAAAAGCTCCTTTGAGATAGGCCCTTTGTAGCTTCATTCTAGAAGTAAAGCTCCTTGGAATTTTCTTAACCAGCTCCCCAGCGGCTTTTACACCGAGGTCCTCAAGAACCTTCTTATCTTCAACAATCAAATAATACATGTTAAATCTTGAAGCAACCCCCTTCTTACTTGTAAGGGATAGCTGGGCCCCCTCCTCCTTGAGCTTAAGGTAGGCATAACGAACAAGCGAAGCCTGGTCTGAAGAAAACCCTTCCTCGCCATATGAAAATCTTAAGAAACCTGAAAGCAGGGCCTGGATCTCCTCTTCCTCCTGAGTAATAAGAAGATCCTTAAGCCTCGTAGAATAGGACACCTCTAACCTCCAAAAGCCTTCTTAACCATAAGCAGCTCATCTTCATGCATATGCTCCTCGGGAAGCTCCTCAAGACTAAAGTAGGATACTCCAACAAAACCCTCATCTCTAAGGGGATTGGGCTCTCCACCAAGCTGCCTCATTTTAAACCAAAGGACTTTTTTTATCTGCTTTTTGCCTTGATGATAGTAGCTATACTCTATCCAGCCTAACTTCTTTTGAATCCTAGCCTCTATTCCCGTTTCTTCTCTTACTTCTCTTATCGCAGCACTTCTAAGGGACTCATTTTCTTCTACATGTCCCTTTGGTAGAACCCATCTGCCCTGCGAATTTAAGAGCAGTAGGACCTTGGTCTCATTTATAACAACTCCGCCTGCGCTAATAATCATGCTGCCTCCTGGTCTGTATTATACAACAAGCCGGCATAGGCTTACAAACTCCAGTTTCCTTTTTTGTGGATTCAAAACAAATAGGCTAGTCAATGATCTCTAACCAGGACCAGCTAATCTTTACCTAGCACCCCCTATCTGTTACAATAGTAAGGTAATTAAGGCAGAAGAAACGAGGTAGAAAAATGGAAAGAATGCTGGGTACCGTAGTCCGTGGACTAAGAGCACCTATCTTTAAAGAAGGAGATGACTTGGTTAAGCAAATTAGCGAACTGCTCACCAGGTTTTATCTTGTAGAAAAGGTCAGTCCCAGGGATAAGGACATAGTAGCCATAACTGAATCAGTGGTGGCCAGAACCCAGGGAAACTATGCCCATATCGATGACATAGCTAGGGACTTTCATAAAAAATTCCCTGAAAACCAGCCAGTAGGAATAATCTTTCCTATCCTAAGCCGTAACCGCTTTGCAACAAGTCTAAGGGCCTTTGCCAGGGGAGCAGCCATGGGTAATAGAGAACTTATTCTAATGCTGAGCTATCCTTCGGATGAAGTGGGTAATCCACTGGCCTATGCCAATGTCCTTGAAGATCTGGGAGTAAATCCCTGGACTGATATTTTAAGCGAAAGAGAATACAGGGCCATTTTTGGCAAGTTCAGACACCTCTTCACCGGGGTTGACTATGTAGAATCATATAGAAATATTATTGAAGAAGAGGGGGCCCAGTGTAGGGTTATCTTTGCAAACTCTGCCAGTGCCATCCTCCCCTATACAAAAAATGTGCTTAATTGTGATATCCACACCAGAGAAAAGACCAAGGCCCAGCTGGAAGAAGCTGGAGCAAAACTGGCCCTTACCCTGGCCGATCTACTAAATGAAAAAACCACAGAACACGGGTTTAATGAGGAGTATGGGCTTCTTGGAGCCAATGCGGCCTCCGCTGACACCATTAAGCTCTTTCCTAGAGATAGTGACCAGCTTGTCATAGAACTACAAAAAAAGATGCTAGAACTTACCGGCAAGACCATTGAATTTATGGTCTATGGTGATGGAGCCTTTAAAGACCCAGTTGGCCAAATATGGGAGCTAGCAGACCCTGTTGTCTCTCCAGGCTATACACCAGGTCTAGAGGGAACGCCTGCTGAAGTCAAGATCAAGTTTCTTGCTGATAATCTTTTCTCCCACCTAGAGGGGGATAAGCTAAAGGAAGCCATCAGAAGTCACGTGGCTCAAATCCTTGAAGATGATATCAGTGAAGAAGAAAGCCTGGGTACCACACCTAGAAGGCTAACAGACCTCATAGGCAGCCTAGCTGACCTAACATCGGGCAGTGGCGATAAGGGAACCCCCATAGTCTATATCCAAGGCTATTTTGATAAGTTCTCTGCAGAATAGATACTAGGGCCCTAATAGGGGCCCTTTTTAATTCAATAAAAAAGGAGTAGCCACAGGCCACTCACTTTTTTCATTAAATATAGACTTAAAACCCTATCCCAATCTCTAGTCTAAGAGCGAAGATAATCCTCAAATACCTCTGGAGGTACCAACCTTCCCCCAGTAAGCCAGACTACATGAACTGCCTCTTCATTAGTAAAGTAGGGCCCTTTAAAGCCTGCACAGGCAGAGGGTTCAACCTTTAGCCCTTCAGTTTCATAGAGCTTTTTCAGATAGGCCAGCATCTCATCATCACCTAGGGTGTAGATACCCTGGATCCTACCTACCATTAGAGGTCCCACTAAAGAGGAAGCCCTACCCACTGCTAGGCCATCGGCCTGGGTCTTACCACTTAGCCCAATATCTCTAACTGCAATTTCATCGTGCTTACCTGTCATCATGCCAAGGAGTACTGCAGGTGCTTTAAGAGGCTCTGCAAAGTAAACTTTAGCTTGGGGGATGATAAAACTAAGGCCATAGGCAATACCACCTGGGGCTCCACCCACCCCACAGGGAATGTAAACATTTATCTTTTCATCAAGAAGCCCCTCTTTTTCCAGCTGATCTCTTAATTCATTGGCCGCTAGGGCGTAACCCATAAAAAGATAGGGACTCTTTTCATCATCAACAAAATAAGACTTCTTAATCTCAGAAGCTGCTCTAGCCTCTAGGACTGCTGCAGAATAGTCTCCAGGATACTCATATACAGTAGCTCCCTTTTCCCTAAGTAGGGCCTTCTTCCACTCCTTGGCATCGGCTGACATATGAACAGAAACCTTGAAGCCTAGATAGGCAGATATAAGGCCTATACTAAGGCCTAGGTTTCCTGTTGAAGCCACCTCAATCTCCTGCTGTGCATAAAAATCCCTATGCTTTAAGATATTTAGGGGCTGGCCCTGATAAAAGCCCTGCTCCTCAGCCAGTCTTTTTGCATGATTAAGGACCTCGAAAAAACCTCCTCTGGCTTTAATAGACCCTGCTACTGGAAGGCTATTATCAAGCTTGCCAAAAAGCCTACCACCTTCAATTCCCAGGACTTTTTTCATTTTGGGAAGCTCTTTAAGTTCTGAGCCAATCCTTCCCCCACCTTCTCTAGTCTCTTCAAAGACCTCCATTAGAAGGGGAGCAAAATCCTCCATAAATTTCTTGGCCTCTTCTATGTCCTCAAGGCTAAAGGGAGTCTCCTTTTCTCCCTCTGGCTGGAGCCATAAAAACGATTCTTCTTTTTTAAGCCTATCCATTATATCCTTCATATCCTAGCCTCCCTTTATCACCACATAACTAGTAGATCCTAGCCTGCTTTTTCATCATATACTTTAGTAAATCCTGGGTCACCCTATCATAATCATGGCGGATGTAACCCTGGACAATCTCAGTGAAATCTCCCTCAACTATATCCATATCCATTTCTTCTAGGTAGAATCTATCCCATTCACTTAGGACCAAAGGGCTGGCTCCTTGGCTGTCATAGGCCTTTCTATCTTCCTGGCTTAGACTGGTATTACTTACAAAAATACCATCAAAAATATGGTCCTCTATATGATCATAAATAGCCCTTACATGATCACTTACACTATAGTCATGGGTCTCCCCAGGCTGGGTCATTACATTGGAGATATAGATGCAGGTTGCTGAGCTCCTTATTATGGCTTCCTTAACTCCAGAAACCAGCAGGGGTGGTAGAATCGAGGTATAAAGACTACCCGGCCCAACAAGGACCAGGTCTGCCTTCTCAATTACCTCAATTACCTTCCTGTAAGCTCTAGGCCTTTCTGGATAAAGATTGACTCTGCGAATGGCTGAGCCTGTTTCCATCACTGCCTTGGGAATCTTGGACTCCCCAAGAACAGTCTGGCCATTATCTAGTTCTGCTACTAGGTCAATGTTATCTAGTGTTACCGCATAGACCTTGCCTGTAATGTTAAAAATGTTGGCGCAGGCTCCCAGGGCATTATCCATACCCCCTGTCAGATCATCAAGGGCAGCCATTATAAGGTTCCCCAAAGACTGACCTGAAAGTGAACCTCTATCAAACCTGTAGTTTAAAACTTCTTCTAAAAGCTCTGAAGTATTACTCATAGACAAGATACAGCTTCTAAGGTCTCCTGGAGGCAGCATGCCTAGATCAGCCCGAAGGATGCCACTGCTCCCCCCATCATCAACAACATTTACCACTGCGGAAAGCTCAGTTGTTATCTTTTTAAGCCCCCTGAGTAGTACTGATTGTCCTGTGCCCCCACCAATTATTACTATCTTCATCTAAGTTCACGGTCCTGGCGAATAACTTCATAGCCAAGCTCCTTAAAAAAGTCTTCTAAAAGAAGGCTAAAGGTAACAGATCTGTGCTTACCACCAGTACAAGCAAGTCCAATGTGAATATTTTCTCTGCCACTCTTTTTAAACTGCTCTGCTGTAAATTTAAGCAGTCTAGATAGATGTAGGAAGGTTTCCTGAGCAACCTGGTTTTCCATAATAAAGTTTCTTACTTCTTCATCATGGCCTGTCAGCCTTTTAAGACTTTCCACATAGTAGGGATTGGGAAGAAACCTAAGGTCATAAGTAATATCAGCATTTTCTAGATTGCCATACTTCATTCCATAGGATTCCAAAATCACCTGAAAATCCATCTTGGATCCATATCTACTGATTAATTTTCTTTTAAGCTGATGACCAGTAAGGCTTGAGGTATCAATTATATAATCTGATTTTTCCCTTATGCCAGACAGGAGCTCTCTTTCCCTGCGAATGGCTTCTGATGTCCTGCCTGCAGTCTCTAGAGGGTGGGTCCTTCTTACCTCAATATAACGCTTTAAAAGGACGCTATCACTGGCCTCTACAAAAATAATTTCTATATCGTAGCCCTCTTCTCTAAGTTTCTTTAGGGTAGAGGGAACCTCGTCAAAAAAGACCCCTAGGCGCAGGTCCATACATATTGCCATAAGCTGCTTTTCCAGGCCCATTCTCTCATAAAGATGGATAAACTCAGCTAATAGGCTGGGGGGCATGTTGTCAATACAGTAGTAGCCCATATCCTCAAAACTATCAAGTACAGTACTCTTTCCTCCACCGGCCATACCGGTAATTATTTTTATTGTCACTGTGCCTCCCTGAGATTATCTATCTTATTTAAATCTAGGCCTGACGCAAGAACCTTAGCATAGGCCTTCTCCACCTCACCTATAGCATCGGGATAGTGGGCATCAGAACTTACAATAAACCTTAGGTCCATATCCTTGATTTGATTTAGCTGCGCTGTATCAAGGTAATTGTGTCTTTCATTTATTTCTAGAATAATTCCCTTTTCTGCAGCCTTCCTTGCTATGGGCACAATATCCACCTGACCCTTATCACCTGGATGAGTCAACACATCAATGGGATGGTCCATGGCACCTAGGAGAGCCTGGGTGTTTCTTTTTATTACAGCCTTCTTAAAAAGCCCCGTATGTTTATTAAGGCCATTCATTGCGTGGAAAAGTAAGTCCCTAGGTCCTCTAGGCCTACTGCCAAAATGATAGCCACAAAGGATAAGATCAAATTCTTTCATCTCCTCTTCGCTAAGATCAAGGGCTCCATCCTCCCCTAAAATGTTACATTCCAAGGCTTTAAGAATCTCCATATCAGGAAAAATCCTTCTAGCCTCTTCTATATCCCTAAAGTACTGGTCTTTTTTTTCTTTTTTCAATCCAAAAAAACCATGGCCCCAGCCATGGTCACTGATGGCTATGGTCATAATTCCTTTTTTTCTTGCTGCCCTGACATTATCAAGGACAGAACCCTTTCCATCGGAATAGGTGGTATGACTGTGGTAGTCAGCCTTTATTCTAGTCACTTATAAGCCTCAATTCTGTTTCAAGCTCAACACCAAAGTCTTCTTTTACTCTTCTTTGAACCATCCTAATTAAGGTCCTAACGTCCTCACAACTGGCATTATCAACGTTAATAAGAAAGCCTGAGTGCTTACTTGAGACCTGAGCCCCTCTAAACCTTAGGCCCTTAAGGCCAGCATCCTCAATTAGTTTACCAGCATAGTAGCCCGGTGGCCGCTTGAAAGTAGAACCACCACTAGGAAACTCCAGAGGTTGGCGGCTCCAACGCTTGATAGAAAGCTCGTCTATTCTATCCCAAATTTCCTGATAATCTCCTTCTTCAAGTCCTAATTCCACCTCTACTACTAAGTAGCCCTCTCTTTGGGCCAGGGAATCTCTATAGCCAAAGTTCATTTCTTCCCTGGTCAGTCTGAAAATTTCTCCTTTTTTGTCCATTAAAAGCACAGATCTTACTACATCCTTAAGCTCCCCATCATAGGCTCCGGCATTCATAATAACACCGCCTCCCAGTGTACCTGGAATACCAGTGGCAAACTCCATTCCTTTAAGGCCTTTTAAAGCAGCCTTTCTAGAAATAACTGAAAGAAGGACCCCTGAGCTTGCAATAACCCTGTCCCCCTCTATCCTATAAT
>LFRM01032894.1_pt1 | contig 10540 bp, 10 predicted proteins | sample 618341 | NCBI WGS metagenome assembly LFRM01 (sample SAMN03654438, study PRJNA283298) | anaerobic digester metagenome | isolation source: pool of bioreactors CSTR01a, CSTR02a, and CSTR03a thermophilic anaerobic... | place: Denmark: Kgs. Lyngby | collected 2014-05-21 | reverse complement strand
GATGGACAGGCATTGGCATTATAGAGTTGTCTTGAAAACTATCTGGAGGTGGTTGCTTTGATTGTGCAGGCTGGACCAGAAAATACCAATCAGACCCTGGAAATTGCTGTTAAGCGGGCTAAGGCAGATGGGCTTCCCTTGGTGATTGCTTCTAACACGGGAGCAACAGTGCACACTGCCTTGGAGCTGGGAGCAGACCCCAAGTCGGTAGTCTGCGTCACCCACCATGTCGGCTTTCGGGGGCCAGGTATCGACGAAATGCCGCAGTCTGACAGGAAGTACCTGCTGGATCAGGGAGTCAAGGTCCTCACCACCACCCACGTATTGGCAGGTGTTGACCGGGCCTGCCGCAACAAGTTTGGCGGCATTTACCCAGCTGAGATCATGGCCAGCGCCTTGCGGATGCTGGGACAGGGAGTCAAGGTATGTGTGGAGATTTCCATCATGGCCCTGGATGCAGGGCTAATTCCCTATGGAACCAGGATAGTGGCTGTGGGCGGCACCGGCTCGGGTGCAGATACGGCCGCTGTAATCATGCCAGCCCATGCCAGCAACGTCTTTGACTTGAAAGTAGAAGAAATCTTGTGCAAACCCAGCCGCTGGTAAAAGATGCAGGCAGCTTGCGGAGGAGAACTATGAGCCAAAAACCCTTTGACTTCAGAAAAGAGTACAAGGAACTCTACATGCCCAAGGACAAGCCTGTACTGGTGGAAGTCCCTGAGATGAAATTCATCATGGTTGATGGCAGCGGCGATCCCAACGACAACCCCGGCTTTCAGGAGGCTATCGAGATCCTGTACGCAATAGCCTATGCCATCAAGATGAGCAAAAAGGCTCCAAAACAGCCCGAAGGCTACTTCGATTTCGTAGTCCCGCCCCTGGAAGGCCTCTGGTGGTCGGATGGCCCCTTCTCCCTCAGCCAAAGGGATAACTGGCAGTGGACATTGATGATCAGGCAGCCGGATTTCGTCGACTTGGGCTTTTTCCAGTGGACTGTGGAAAAGGTCAGGTCCAAGAAGCCAGATCTGCCGGTGGAAAAGGCACGGCTGGAGAGCTTCACCGAAGGGTTATGCGTGCAGATCCTGCATGTGGGCCCCTATTCCACTGAACCGGAGACAATGGCCAAAGTGACAGCTTTCATAGACAAGGAAGGCCTAGTTGACCTGGTGCCGAGGGGCGGCAAACACCACGAGATCTACCTAAGTGATCCCAGGAAATCTGCGCCGGAGAAGATGAAAACTGTGCTCCGGCACCCCGTTGCTAAAAGCTAGGGAGTTGGGTTGATGGACAAGGCCTATGAGTTTGAAGTGGAGATCAAGAAAGCGTCGGATATGGATGCCGCCTATGTCGAGATCCCTTTTGATGTGAAGCAGGAGTTCGGCAAGGGACGCGTACCTGTCTACGCGACATTCGACGGCGAACCCTATGAAGGCAGTTTGGTGAGGATGGGTACGCCCTGTCATATTATCGGGATCAGGAAGGACATCCGGGCTAGGATCGGCAAACAGCCGGGAGACACAGTCAAGGTCACGCTGAGGGAGCGGACAAAGTAGTCCCGGGGATCAGCAGCCGTTAGATTTCCTCACTGTAGAGGGAAGCTAGGATGAGCGACGCAAAGCAAAAAGCGGCGGAGCAAGGCCGAGGTCAGCTCCAGACAGGCCTTGCCTTCCGCCGTGTTTGCTCCATCTTTAGCTTACGCCCTGGCACTGCCGGTACTGGCTGCTTCATCGAGGCTCTGCACCTTCTTGATCCACTTCCCGCTCCTCAGGCGAAACACACACCAGATGGACTTCGCGATAAAGTCTATACGGAGAAAGAAGTATACCATATAGGGAGGCATGTTCCAAACAAAGGCAGAGAGATAGCCTAAGGGAACAGAGAGAATCCACAGAAACAGCACATCGGCTACCATCAAGAATCTAGTATCCCCGCCTCCTCGCAAGACCCCTTTGGTCATCACCGACTGAACGGCCTGGAAAACCATCAAAAAGGCGATGACAGTCATAAGTTGAGTGGCAATTGCCTTAGTCTCAGGTGTGACGTTATAGAAGTTGACTACAAAGGGCTTGAGGATATTGACCAGTACGCCGCCGAGGACACCGATCATCGCACTGAGAGCTAGGAAGGTCACTCCCTGCTGCATCGCGTCATCATAGTCACCTCTGCCGACGGTGTTGGCAGTCATGACGCTGCTGGTGCTGGCTAGTCCCATGTTAAACAGCATGCTCAAGTGCACAGTGACATTGGTGATGGTGTGGGCAGCTACCATTTCCCTGCCCATCCTGCCCATGATCATCGCCAGCCCGTTGTTGCCCAAGGTAAGGAGCCCATCACTGATGATCACCGGGACTGCCGTATACATAAACTCCCGGAGTATCACCGGATCAGTCTTGGCAAGAAAGCGCTTCCATCGGTAGCCGATGCGCTCATCCACAAACAGCAGGAAGCCCACTGTTATTGCAAACTCGGCAATTCTGGCAATCACCGTAGCTAGGGCTGCGCCGGCAATTTCCAGCCTCGGTGCTCCGAGATTGCCGAAAATGAAGATCCAGTTGCCCGCGACGTTGACTACAAAAGACATGCAGGATGTGTAGAACCCCAGCTTGGCCAGTCCTACTGTCCGCAGGATGATAATCGTAGTCAAATTGACCCCATGGAACAAGAAAGCAACCGATAGGATCTTTAAGTATCTAGCCCCGCTTTCGATCACAGCGGGCTCGTTTGTATAGATAGCCAGGATCTGCTTGGGAAAGAGAAAGGCAAGGGAGGAAAACACCAGGGCCATCGCTATACAGATCCGGAGCATGATGGTGATAGCCTTGTGGATTGACTGCTTATCCTCTGCCCCCCAATACTGACCGGTCATCACAGCCGCACCGCCGCCCATACCCAAACAAAGCACATTGAAGATAAAGAAAAACTGATTAGCCAAAGATGAACCGGAAATAGGGACTTCACCTAAGGCCCCCAGCATCACTGTATCCATCAAATTGACGCCCATATTGATGGTCTGCTGGGCCACCACCGGCAGTGCAATGAGCAGGGCCTGCCTGTAGAAGCGTTTGTCTTTGACAAAGATCTGCATATGCTGTCTCTCCTGGCTTCTGTTGATTTAACTGCTTTCTGAATGCATCATCTTTCACCATTATGCCATAAGCAGGCAATTCTTGCACAGGGCTTGACCAGTAGGCAAGCAGCGGGCATCGACACTGAACGGGCTTGACTTGGAACACCGGAGGAGATTATCACCTGTGAGGCCCAGTTTGGGTCCACCGCCACGGAGCGGATGCTGCCCGGCAAGCCTACGCCGATATCAAGGGTGAGGCGCCATGCCCTTTGCTGCGTAGGGCTGCCTTCAGAATCCGGCGGTTGGCTCCTTCGTTGACCCTCGCAGCCAGCAAAGCTCGGCCGAAATCTCCAGCCAAGGACACCGGGTATTCACCGCCAACATCCAACCCCAGTACCTCCTTATGTGCCATGATATACTTAAGCAGATCCAGCAGCTGCTCCAGCTTCATGCTGCCCTGATCCCAATTGGTGACAGCATCGGGCTCCTGCAAGACGTCCTTATCGATACTGATATAGCAGCTGCAGGTGGGGATAGCAGAGATAATGGCACGCTTTACCGGCAGCCCCCTCCAGTCGGGGCCGCCCTCGGGGAACACGGACACCCTGGATCGGAGGCGGGATGGGATGGTCTCGGCCAACTCAAGCCCCGCCCCGATGATCACGGCACGCCGCAAGAGAGGCAGCTTTTCCAGGGCTGTGGCAACCCAGGCACCGCAGGAGGTCACAGATGGACACGGCGGCTCCGCCAAATCTGTGTGGTGATCGAAAAGAACAAGGGTGAAAGGCACCTCGATTTCCGCAAGAAAAGCATAAGTCACATAATGATAATTCCCCGTTCCAAAGAACGCGATGGGCCCAGCCTTTCTCCCCTTCAGCTTTTGGCGGATGACCGCCATTGTGCTTAGGTCGCAATAACCGCAGGTCTGCCTCAGGTCAGTGACATCAATCCATTCATAGCTTTTCCCTTGGAAACTCGGCTGCAGTTCATACACATGATCAAAGTTGAGTATGGCTGCCAGCGGTCTCATGGTTACCAGCCTCTTTCCCTCAAATTCCCTACATTATGTACAGAATGAGGCAATAGAGCAGTTCACCAAACCTAGCTAGCCGCCTCCTTTAGTTATTGGGCACACCTTTGCTTCCCGTACAGCGACTAAGTCACCGGGAGCGAGAATGATCTGGCAGCCCTTCCGCCCTGCTGAAATGGAGATCTTTTCTCTATTATTAATCAGATCACTTAGATATAGAGGATAGTCTTTCTTACAGCCGATGGGGGATACACCGCCCCGGATATAGCCGGTCAAAGGCAGAATCTCCTTCAGGGGGACTGATTCTACCTTCTTGTTCCCACTGGCCTTGGCCAGCTTTTTCATATCTACTTCCAAATTCCCCGGCACACAGGCCAGGATAACACCTGTCTTATCTCCCCGGCAGACAATGGTCTTATACAGCATATCTACAGGTATGCCGCTGACTTGGGAAACATGCTGGGCAGAAAGATCCCCTTCATCATCCATGTCGTATTCCACTACTTGATGGAGGACATTCCGCTTCTCCAAGCAGCGGATGGCGTTGGTTTTGCTTCCCTTCTTCATCCGGTTTTGCCTCCACGCCTTTACTAAGGCTCAAGTTAGGAAGAGTGCTCAAACCGCATCAGTTTCAACCAAGAGGATACTCCAGAGGTATTAGCGTCCACTGGCAATACCATCCAGCCGTATCACCTCTCAACGAAGTATATGAGGAGACAGTTTTGATAGAAGGATCACACATCAACCCCGAGAACACTCTGGAGCAGGTAGCCGACGACAAAGCTGATCAACGCTACACCCATGCTCAAGACCGCCATTTCCAGGAACCTTTCTTTGAAAGACAGTTCTTGAACCACTGAGACATAGAAACTGAAGCAGAAAATGATCAGCAAAGCAACCACTAAAGTAGCTGTCAAGCTGATGATGTGGTGCTGAAAGAGAAAGTACGGCAGTATGAGCAGTACCACTGTGCAGATATACGCTGCTCCGGTGTACATAGATGAGGTCAGGGCCGTATCGAACTTGCCTTCGGATTTCCTCGAAAGATACTCAGAAGCTGCCATGGAAAGGGAAGCCGCGATGCCGGTAATGAGGCCGCTTAAGGCCACCAGCTTATTGTTCTGCAGGGCAAAGGTGAGGCCCGCCAGGGCACCGGTCAGCTCAACCAAGGCGTCATTTAAGCCCAGAACCATGGACCCTACGTAGTTCAGCAGTTCTTCATCGATCAGGGCAATCAGCTGCTGTTCATGGGCATCTTCTTCATGGGCAATACGCTCTGCCTCAGGAATATACTCTGCTATGGCAGTATAGTTCACTTGCGCCCGTTCCTCTCCCAGTTCCATCAGCTTGATCCCGAAGGTAATCCCCAAGATCCGGGCCAGCCAGTAGAAAAGGAAGACCACAAACCGATCGGGCTTAACCTCCTGGCCGGTGTAGCGGGCCCAAAACTGAGCGTGCCGCAGCTCGTCATCACCGATCCTTTGCAGGATCTCACTGTTGTGCTTGTCCTTTACTACCCCAGCCAGCCGGGAGTAAACATGATACTCCGTAATCTCCCTTCGCTGCGCTTTGATTAGCTCTGACTTAACTGCTTCTGGAATAGAGGTGGCCAATGTGTCACTCTCCTTCTTCTTACTGAGCTGCACAAGTGTCTTTGACCGAGATCAGCTTCCTCTAAAGCAGCTTTCCTGTTTGGATACCGCTTGCTCTGATTCTTCCCTGTTGACCTATGGCTGCCCTTCCCTCTCTATAGGTTCAGCTGTTGACTTTCCTGCTAGATCTTCTCCGGCAGTCCTCACACTCCTCGCGCTCCAGTGACCCTGCCATTTCAAGCACCAGGCATTCCAGGCATCGGGCCGCCTGAGCAGGGCACAGCCCGTAACCAGTCACAGCCTCAGCCGGGCACACCCTTCTCCACCGGCGGATAGCACTGGACCAGGACTGCCGGCTCATCGCCGGTGTTCTCACACTCCAGCCCCCTGACGCCGTTGGGGATAAACAGCTGGTCCCCTTGGGATATATCAACACTGCCGCCGCCATAGTGGAGCATTCCCCTGCCGGACACGACGATCAAGGAAGAGAAGCTCTGATCTGTATCAATGGGGAGCCTAGAGCTTACCACTAATCTATCCATGGAGAAAGCCGGGGTTTGCTTACGGCTGATTAGCGTTTCTCGAAAGTCGCCTTTCGCCTCGGAAGCGGCGGCAGCAAGGCGATACTTGGCCAATAGCTCAGACCGTTCAAAGCCTTGGTAATGGAAACAGTCAAACATCCTTTCAAAGCCTAGCCCTTGATGAATCAGCCCATCGGGCAGGTCCAATCCGCCGGGGGTCCGCCGTTCAGTCCTGATGGTGTAGTCAGTGGGCTCTTGAATCTCAATAATAAAGCATCCCGGTCCCACAGCATGGGGCACTCCGCCTTCCACCAGGTAGACATCTCCCGGCTTGACGTAGACTTTATGCAGTGCGTCCACCATCTTGGGGATATCCTGGGCCTCAAACAGCCTCTCCCAGTCCTCCCTGGTAATCCCGGGCTTGAAGCCCAGCAAAACATAAGGAGGCTCCGAGCCGATGGTCCGCCCACCGATAATATACCATGCCTCGGTCTTGCCGTAGTCGGAGTCAAAGAGCCTGCGGGCCAGGGGCTTGTCTGGGTGCACCTGAATGGCAAGCCGCTCTGCAGAATCTAGGACCTTGACCAATACACCGGCAGCCGGGCCGAACTCTTCATAATGCCTCTTGCCTAGAAAAGCTTCGGGATTGCGGGAGACTAAGTCCTTAAGATACACCCGCCTGCCCCCATGCTGCAGCTGGCTGAGACCTTCATCTGTTTTTGCATCAAGATCTGGGCGGCGGGAGGTAACCAGTGATGCAACCCACTCCTCGGGGTATTCACTGTCTTCAGGGTTCTCATAGCCGTGCCATTCATCGATCAGCCTACCGCCGGTATATGTACGCCATACCCGGGTGGGGAGCAGCTTCAAGGGCTGCCTACTGAGGGCTAGTATATCATCCATGGGCTCATCCTCCTCAAGACTGCTTCCTCATTCCTAAAGAAAACCAGTCTATTATCCCATTAAAGATTTCCCGCAAGAATCCTCTGTCCTTTCATATACATACAAGGAAGGGGCTACATACAAGGAAGGGGCGGCCCTAGCTCGTTATCCTATAATTCCCTCTTTTCTTTTCCTTTGAAGCCTTTTGCTCATATTTAGCAGGACTATTTGTGCTTTCGGCGAATCTTGTGATAGTGCCATTGCTCTGAATCTTCGCTCTTCGTCTGTCCTTAAGGAGGTGGTTACAGACAAGGAACGCCGGGAGCAAATCTCGCAGGTCATCGAAAATTTTCAAAGGAGGTTGCCCGATGAGATCCACTGCAAGACTCTGGATGGTTGTTTTGCTCTCACTGAGTTTGGCCCTTGCGTTCAGTGCCGCTGTGTTCGCTCAGGATGAGGATATGGCCGCTTTGGAGATAAAAACAGCAGATGAGGCTTTTGCGGCAGCGGACAAAGGCAACCCCGATCCAGCCTGGGCAGGGAAAAAATTCACCATTGCCGCCCTGGCTTCAGGCCCCCGAGGTTCCATCAGCGGTCCCTACTATTTCTGGCGCCCATACTTTGAGAAACTGACAGGCGCTACCTATGAAGTGGCAGAGATCCCCTTCGGAGAGTTCCAAGCAAAGATCCTCACCGACTTGGCAACGGGCCAGGGGATGTATGATGCCATTACCGGCCCCATGTTTTTCATGGGAGACTATGTGGCCAATGACTGGATCATTCCCATCGACCAGTATTTTGAAGACCCGCGGATGCCCAAGTGGGATAGGGAATCAATAGCTGAACCTATCCGTCAGCTGTTGTATTTCGGCGACCACTGGTATGCCTTCAATAACGACCATGACGGTATGGTGATCTATTACCGCCGGGACCTGTTCACTGATCCACAGTGGCAGGCTGCCTTCCAGGAGGAGTACGGCTATGAGTTCCCGCTCCCGCCCAGGACCTGGCAGGAACTCTTGGATGTAGCCAAATTCTTCAACGGCAAGGATTGGAATGGAGACGGCAAAGCCGATTACGGCATCACCATGCACCTCAAGGTAGGAGAACAGGGCTTCTTCAACTACCTGGCCTTGGCGGCGTCCTTTGTGGTCAATCCGGCGCCGGGTGACGATCCTACTAAGGTAACCCGCTACAACAACGTCTTCTGGTTTGACCCCGAAACCATGGAGCCGCTGATCAACAGCCCCGGACATGTCAAGGCCCTGGAGCTGATGACGGAGCTGGTCGATGCTGGGCCCAGGGCGATGCTGGGCTGGGGCCTGGCAGAGTGCTGGGATGTCTTCCTGCGGGGCGATGCCGCGATGTGCTTCACCTTCGGCGATGTTGGCACCCTTTCCCAGGATCCCCGTCAGTCCGCGATCCGGGGTAAGCAGGGAGTTGTGGCCATCCCCGGCAGCCGGGAGGTCTACGATCTAGAAACCCAGCAGTGGAAGACAATGGATCCGCCTAACCGGGTGGCCAATGAGTCTGGCGCGTCTTGGAGCCCGGTTATTTCCAAGTACTCCAAGAACCCAGACCTGGTGGCCTACCTCTGCTCCCTGTTGGCCACACCTGAGATCAACCACTGGAACGTAGCTTGGGGCTGGACCGGTGTCGATCCTGGAACAACCTATGACTTCCTGCCGCCCTATGGCAAGGCATCCATCGATGACTACGTCCAGACCGGGTACGATGCAGAAGATGTCACCGAGTTCCTCAATGCTTATCTGGAGATGTGGTTTGATTACCCGCTGAGCATCCCGTACCTCCGGATACCGGGAACAGCTGACTATATTGAGAGTCTTGATATTCACCTCTCTGAGGCGCTCTCGGGCCAAGTCTCCGCCCAGGAGGCCATGGACCGGACTGCCCGGGATTGGGACCGGATCACCAATCGGCTGGGTAAAGATGCGCAGCTGCAGCTGTATCGGGAGGCCATTGGATATACGGGAGAGTAGAGCGGCGCTAGTACATGCATAATTGGGATGGCCGGCCTGCCTTATAGGCCCTGGAGCCGGCGGTGCCGGCCATCTTCAGCCTATCGGCAGCTGGGTGAAGGCCGGTCGGCTTTCACCTCCATATAGATGCGGTGAGGTGTTCCCATTGGCTAGAAACGCAAGCGATAGAGATCGCAGCCGGATACTGTTTATCGCCCCGGCAGTCCTGTGGCTGTTGGCATTCACCTTGTTCCCGCTTTTGTACTCACTATATCTTAGTCTTCACGGTTCGCGATTCTTGAGGATAACCCACTTCGTCGGTCTGGAAAACTACCGCATGGTGCTCACCGACTACCGCTTTTGGCAGGCCTTTCGAGTCACTTTGATCTTTGTGGTCGTCGGCGTCACAGCCACTACGACCCTGGGGCTGCTCCTTGCCCTGCTGTTCAATCATCCCATGAGGGGTATCCGCATCTTCCGGACCCTTTCCACCATCCCTCTGTTTACCGCGCCGGTAGCCATCGGATACCTCTGCATGATCATCTTTTACGAAGAAGGCGGCCCCATCAACAACTTCCTCCTCACCCTGGGCATGCAGGGGATCAACTGGATCTCCGACCCCTTCTGGGCCAAGGTGGCGGTGGCCTTTGCCGATACCTGGCAATGGACCCCCTTTGCTTTCCTGGTGCTGCTGGCAGCTCTGCAGGCGGTTCCCGATGAGCTGTATGAAGCTGCCGCCCTGGATACAGTCAGCAGCTGGCAGAGCTTCATGCACATTACTCTCCCCATGATCCGCCCCGCCCTGGTGACAGTGGTCCTCCTGCGGACTGTAGAAGCCTTCAAGATCTTCGATATCGCCTTTTCGCTAACAAACGGCGGGCCGGGGCTGGCCACCCGCACCCTCACCTTCAATGTCTACACTACCGGCCTGCGGGACCAGAACCTGGGGGAAGCAACGGCAATCGCATTTCTCTTAGTGATTTTGATGCTCAGCGTTACCTTTGTGTTTTTCCGGATCTACCGCAGCCAATACGACTGAGGAGAGATACACCATGTACAGGCCATCGATGCCTTTATGGAAAAGGATACTTATGGGCATTGCCATGGTAATCGCCACCATCTGGCTCATCTTCCCCTTTTATTGGGCGGTGATTACCTCCTTGAAGCGGCCGGCTGATGTTTTTAAGCTGTCCTTTATCCCCTTTGTCCAGTTCCAGCCGACCTTAGACAACTGGCGGACAGAGCTAACCCTCCGCACCAGGGAGGTGTTCGGAGGGCTCAGTACCAGCTTCATCGTCGCGGTCTCTGCCGCTGTAGTTGCTCTGGCCATCGGCACGCTGGCGGGGTACGGCTTAGCCAGGTTCCGCTACCGCCGCTGGAAAAACAAAGACATCGCCATGTGGATCTTGTCCCAGCGCTTCCTCCCGCCGGCAGCCACAGTCATCCCCTTCTTCCTGATGATGCGGAAG
>LFRM01277530.1_pt1 | contig 10543 bp, 9 predicted proteins | sample 618341 | NCBI WGS metagenome assembly LFRM01 (sample SAMN03654438, study PRJNA283298) | anaerobic digester metagenome | isolation source: pool of bioreactors CSTR01a, CSTR02a, and CSTR03a thermophilic anaerobic... | place: Denmark: Kgs. Lyngby | collected 2014-05-21 | reverse complement strand
TATGCTTTTTATTTTTTATTCGGACTTTTTCAGTGGTCTCGGACCGTCCCCATCTGTCACCTCAAGGACCGTCCCCATTTGTCACCTTTACCATTTTAGTGTTAAAAGTTTTATTTTTATGGGAAAATATTGGATAATAAGCTTATCCGGCAAGGGGGTTGATTGCGATTAACATCAAAGCCAGGAAGGATTACATATTCTTGATAACCTACGCGGCCATCCTGATACTGGCGGTGCTCAATATCGGCACGATATTGCAGGCCGTGGGGCGCTTCCTTGCCCTGTTCACATCCTTATTCATCGGCATAGCCATTGCCTTCATACTCCACAAACCATGCCAGTATATAGAAAAGGTACTGAAAGAAAGATTCTTGAAAAACGGCAGCCCCGCTTTAATCCGGGGATTGGCGGTGCTTAATACCCTATTGCTGGCTTTGCTTATAATCGCTATTCTGATGCTTTTTATCATCCCGCAATTAATTGAGAGTGTTCGTCTGTTCGCGTCCAACATAGAATCTTATCTTGCAAACACTCAAAGCCTTCTCAACCAGGGGGCCAACCTGTTACAGCTCGCACATATTGACTTATCCCAGCTGCTGGACCGCTTGTATGCCTTTTTTAATCAGCTGACCGGTAACCTGGGCGGGCTGTTGGCCGGGATTATCGGTGTTACCGCAGGGGTCTTCGGCTTTTTGGCCAACCTCCTGCTGGCGATGATATTTGCCATTTATCTTCTCAGCGGCCGGGAGAAAATCCTGGGCAATTGCCGGGCGGTAGCCCGGGCTTACCTGCCCGCAGAGGTATATGACAGGGCTTTATATGTCTACCGGGTTACTGTGGACTGCTTTGACAAGTATGTTTACGGTCAGCTTACTGAAGCGTTTATCCTGGGAGCGCTCACCACTATAGGCATGATCATTTTTGGCTTTGAATATCCCCTGATGATCGGCACCCTGATCGGCCTCACCGCTCTGGTACCCATTGTGGGAACCTATATTGGCGGGCTTATAGCCTTTCTGGTCCTGTTAATGGTTTCACCCCCACAGGCCCTGTGGTTCGTAGTGTTTTTAGTCATTTTGCAGCAGCTGGAAAACAACCTCATCTATCCCCGGGTGGTGGGTGACAGCCTGGGGCTTCCCGGCATATGGGTTTTACTAGCGGCCATCGTGGGCGGCGGCCTGGCCGGGCCCCTGGGCATACTGTTAGGGGTTCCCGTGGCTGCAGTACTCTACAAACTGCTGAAAAATGACGTGTATAACCGGGTTGAAGAAGCATGACATGGGTGACAATTGGGGACGGTCCTTTATTGTCAACTTTTTACAAAGTTGACAATAAAGGACCGTCCCCAATTGTCACCCATGTTACCTGTTAAAATAGCTCGTCGCGTTTCTCGAATTCCGAACTGGCTTGCTTTATGGAAACAAATCCTCCACTGCGGCCGTATTTCACCGCCTGAATCTCAGCCACGGCTGACAGGGCGATTTCCGCAGCCAGCTGCCCGCCCAAATCGAGGCCAATGGGCATGTGCACCCGCTCGATGAGTTGGTTGGGAATCTGCAGCTCAACCAGGCGGCTTAAATAGGCGGTTACCCTGCGCTTATTGCCCATAATGCCAATGTACCTGGCCGGAGAGGCGATTACCGCTTCCAAAGCCGGCAGGTCGAATTCATGGTGATTGGTCAATAAGACTATGCTGGTGGCCGGCGTAATATCGCAGCTCCTGAGCAGTTCGACAACATTTCCCAAGAGCAGTTCTTTGGCTTCAGGGAACCTTTCTCTGGTCAGGGTCTCGGGGCGATCGTCTATCACTGTAATGCTGTAGCCCAAAATAGCGGCAAATTTATAGACATGCAAAGCAACATTGCCTGAACCCGCGATTATCAAAGGATCTCCATTTAGGGACAAATACGAGTTATCGTTTTGAATGGCTTCCATGCCGAATCCCCTTGTCATGAGTCTTTTTCCCGCCAGGGTTGGCGATCAAAGTCAACCTTGTTTTCCGGACTTACCGGACCGTTCCAAACATAAATGTAAGCGCGGGTAAACTTGCCATCCTCCAACATGACCTTGACCCGTTTACGGCTGTACAGTGAGCCTTTATCCTCCAGATCATCGATCTTGTGCATCGTCCTCCAGTCTATGCCGTATACCTCTCCCTTGACCTGCTCCCCTTCTTCCGGCACAATACCGGGGTAGCTCCCCAGATCATAAAGAGCATAATCCGAGATGACGCCTTTACCCAGAAACTTGTGTCCTGCAAGAAACTGCTTGTGGTAGCAACCGCCTCTCATCAATGTACCATAAACGAAGATCTTAATCATCTCACTAACCCCCAAATACATTGGTTTTGCAGTTGGGAATGGTCCTGTTGAGATGAGGGAGGACCCCTTCCTCATTACGTCTAATTGCGGCTTATGACCATCATCTCGGCTGATTTGCCAAAGAAATGGTATCCCGAGCCACCCTCGCTGATGATATCCAACAGTTCATCCGGCCTGGTCACCAGTATCCCGCCTAAGGCGGTAACACCGCGCTTAAAAAAAGCATCCGGGAGCATGCTGACGGTCGGTCCGGTGACCACGATCCTGGCCCCTGGTTTGGCCAGTTCCAGCAATCCGGGCAGTGTATCGTTGAGGAGAGTAGTGCCGGTGATCACCAGTAAATCAGCATCGGGAACCAACTCAGGGGCCCGGCTGGCCTCCGCAAAATAAGGCAGCTCATCAGGCTTTAAAGTGGCCTTATCCAATTCCAAAATATGAAAATCCGCCCGGGCTGCCATCAGCCTTCTGATCACCGGCACCAGAGCGCCAACTACCACGGTTTTTTGGGACGGATCGATATCAATCATTTCAAACGCATCCCGGCCTAATTCCATCTGATAGCCTTTTTGCTGCATTAGTTCCCAACATGAAGCGCTTAAGGCATTCAAAGTGGCTATTCCCAGGGTCTTTTTCATTATGCTGCCCTTGAATATATCCTCCAGATAAGCTTTAACGCTTCTGCCCGCCAGCTTCCCGGGCAAGGGCATGGCTCTGGCAGAGCTGGGACAGCAGACCGCCTCGGGAATCTCTTTTATCGGGGTAAAGCACAGCCCGCCATGCCCGTCGCTCAATTTTACCCCCGAGAAAAACAGGCCTATCACCGCCCGTTCCACGGTTAGCCGCTCCATGCGTTCTCCCAGGATTTCGCTGACACGATCAATGCTTTCGGCAAGAATCACATTATTAATCGTCCATCCCTCCTCAAAACGATCTCCTAAATATATACCAGCACTCACTAAACCCTCACCAACCCCGGATCAGACAGGATCTATTGTTAAAAACGATACTCCTTTAAAGGAACACCTTCTGACCGCCTATCGCAGTACTCCCCTTTAGTCCAGACCCCCCCCCGCTGCTTTAGCATAAGTCCAGGCTTCTCTACTGCCTTACCAGGCGAACCGGCTGGCAATAGTCAGATTGAATAATATAAATACCAGCGGTATCATACCCATGGCTATCTTATCCCCGCGGGACAGACTCTGCACATACAAATAGCTTCTTCGCGGATAAAGCCCGAACCCGCGGCTTTCCATGGAAATAGCCAAATAATCCACCTTGCTCAATGCAGTAATTACTAAAGGCACCAAAAGGTATTTGACCGCTTTTACGAGTTGGCCCGGAGACAGGCCCTCTATTTCTATTCCCTTGGCCATTTGAGCATTTTTCACCTGCTCCAACTCATAATGAAAAACCGGAATGAAGCGCAGGGCGGTTATGAGCATGAACCCCAGGCGGTAGGGCAATCCGGCCTGCATCAAGGAATAAGTAAGCCGGTTAGGATCAGTCGTGGCCACAAACAGGTAACTGGAACCGATAATATTGACAAAACGCAAAGCCAGATTCAAACCCCCAAAGAGGCCCTGTGACCAGATGGACAATTGGAGCGGTCCCACACCGGCCTGCCACAGCAACCTGCCTTCCTGAACCACCAAAACCTGAATAATAAAAATAAACAATCCGAACACCATGATGAAACGCAGCTTGCGGTAGAAGAAAGCCAGGCCCAACCCGGCCAGGCCGTAAAAAACCAGCATAATGCCGAAGAGAACAAGTCCCCCCAGGCAAGTCGGCACCGCAAAAACGGTCAAACTAAAGCTTATCAGCATGACCAGTTTTACCAGCGGATGCAGCCTGTGCACCCAGGAGCTGTTTTCCACATAGCTCAGCCCGGGCAAAAACCCTTTGATAATTGATGCGGTTCGCTTTTGGAAAACATTGTGGTAAAAACTCATATCAGCTTACCTTCTTTACCTGCGCAAGCGAAGGCACGGTTGGATGGCAAATATTCTTCCATCCCCATCTGTGCCAGCAGCTGAAAGGCTTCACCCACCGGTTTATCAATGACCAGCTTCCCCTTGTCCAGGAAAAGCACTCTATCGCAGTTGGCAGCCACCACATCGGGTTCATGGCAAACCATAAGGGTTATCCCGCCCCGCTCGCGGTGTTCCTGTACGGCAGCCATCAGCAGGTCAAGCCGGTCGCTGTCCTGCCCCACCAGGGGCTCATCCAGTAACAATATGCCGGGTCTGTAAGCCAGGATGGATACCAGGGTCAGTCGCTTCTTTTCCCCCAGGCTCAAGGTAAATGGATTATTGCCCTTATAAGGCCACAGATCGAATTGTTGCAGATACTGTTCTACTCTGGAGTCTATCTCCGGCTCAGCCTCCGGGCTCAAATTCAGCGCAGCCAGCCGGGCTTCTTTAAGCACCGTATTTTCAAAAATCTGGTGGTTGGGGTTTTGAAAAGCCAGTCCCATATCCCGGGCGCGCCGGGCAACCTTTAGCCCGGATATATCCCGGCCTTGAAACTCGATCGAACCCTCTTGTGCTTTGACAATCCCCAGGAGGGCAAGTAAAAGAGTCGTCTTGCCGCTGCCGTTATTGCCCATTATGGCGATAGTCTCGCCGGCACAAGCGGTAAAGCTTAGCCCCGCCAGTATATCCCGCCCTTCGTAACCGGCCTTAAGGTTGTTAACCGACAAAAGCGGTGGTCCCTGCTCCTTCTTAACCGGATTTGGCGTCTTTGCCGCCTGCCATATGGTTTTGGTTTTAACCGGGAGGTACTTCCTATGGGACTCAACCGAAGTGCTTTCCCCGGCAATTCTGCCCTTCTGCATTAATAACAACCGGTCAGTAATGGATACCAGTCTCTCCAGGCGATGCTCGATAACGATAATCGATATATTTTGTTTTCGCAAATGCACCAGTGTTTCCAGTACTTCTGCGGTACAGAAAGGATCCAGATTGGCGGTGGGCTCATCCAGGATGAGCAAGGCTGGATTCATGGCCAGCACCGAAGCAATAGCCACTCTTTGTTTCTCACCCCCGGAAAGGGTATGCACCTGCCTATCCACCAGTTCCAGAGCCCCCACGGCCCGCAGGGCATTATTGATGCGTTCTTTAATCTCCTCTGCCGGCACACACAGGTTTTCCGGTCCGAAGGCGATCTCATCCCTTACGGTAAGTGTACAGAGCTGGGCTTCGGGATCCTGCTGCACCAGACCCACAATACCAGAAAGACCGCCGGCAGGATAATCCCGGGTATTTTTACCCTGTATGCGAACCGTTCCTTCCATTCTGCCCGGATAAGCGTAAGGGATAAAGCCAGCCAGGCATAAGGCCAGGGTTGATTTGCCGCAACCGCTGGGGCCGGTGATGGTTACAAACTCGCCCGGGTATATCTGCAGATCAATGTCTTGCAGTGCCATATAAGCAGATCCGCTGTAAGTAAAAGACAATTTCTGAATATCGACTACTGGCTCTGCCAAATCCGCGATAACCCCTTTCAGACTACAAAGCACCTATTCTACAACCATCCGGTTAACCAGCTTGACCCAATAGCCTCCTTCATAATTACCGGCAATCAGGCGCAGCATATCATCTTCCTGTATCAGCACCATTTGATCGTCATTCAACACCTTCTCGAGGTCAAATTCCACCTCATAGCCATCAGTGGCTATCACCCTGAGCTTTTGAGCCCCTTGTAGAGGCCCGGCCTCGGCAATGATGGTCTTTACAGGGATACCGGTATACTCCTGAGGAGGAATGTGGGTGAACTGCCCGATCAATTCGGCAGTGATGGTGGTCTCATGCTGCTTAAAATAGGAAAGCTGAAATGAAAGCGGGTTGGCAACCTTTCCTTCCACCAGGCAACGCGGCCCTGTCCAGGGGAGCTCATATATGAACGCATAATAGTAAACCGCCCCCAGAGCAAGCAAAGCCATCAAAACCCCGGTTATGGCGATCCTGACCGATGTCCGGGTTTTGGCCCTGGTGCCGGTGTTTACCACCCCTGCAGCCATCTCTTCTTCTGCTATAGAGCTGCGCAATGGCCTGGCCTGCAGTATTATCTCCAATACGCTGTGCCCCAGGCTTCCCGCCAGAAGAACGCCGGAAACAAACGCCAATAAGCCGATAAACAATATATAAGCAATAGGCGCATGGGAAAAGTAGAGGAGCTGAAAAACAAACACATTGGACGCAGCCGCAAATCCCCCGGCAAGTGCATAGCTCAGCAAATTGTGCCGCCTCATAATCAGGAGCACAGCATCTACCAACAGGCCCTGCGTCAATGAAACCAGAATGATAGCTACCCCATGGGTACTGCCGGTTAAAAGCTCTATTATTCCCTTCAGCAGGCCGGCGGCAGTGGCAGCGCCGGGCTTTCTTACCAGTCCCGCCACCAAAATAAACCAAAAAACATGCAACCCTGATACGAACTGACCCGCACCGAAAGGAACCCCGAACAGGCGGTTTAACAGATTGCCCAGGTAACCGATATAAGTGCTCATTACCCCGCCTATCCCGCTTAATATGGCGATAATCAGCAGCTCCCGGTTGCCGAGGTAGTATTTCCTGTGACTTATTCTCTCTTCCATTACCAAGCCTCCACTTAATGCAGCCTATGCTTTTCTAATCAATACGGATAGTCTTTACATAACGAACCCAGTACGGTTTGTTCACATCACCGGGATGACGTTGCCCCATCACCAGCTGTAAAGGACTGCCTATCTCAGACTTCAGTGCCCTGCCGTTTTCCTCCCAGGCCAGGATAATTTTCAATCTGGCTTCCGGGTTTTGTTCATCAATATAATCCTCTCTCATAATCTCTTCCAGCGAGTATTCAACCCTATAATCGTCCTCGGCGATAATGGTGACCCTGGAGGCATTAGCCTTCAATGCCACTTTTTCATTTAAGATATATCCTATCCAGATACCTTTAAAATGGGAATATCCCTTCGTCCCGTAGGAATTGATCCCGAAATAATCGGCTTCAACTATGCCCTCTGGCATGGATTTCAATTCATCCAAGGTGAAGGAGACCTTATCTTCAACCGCATCCCCTTCAATAACGAGCAGACCAGAAGGGGTTTTCTCTTTAGAAGCACATCCCAACCCGGAGATACAAATAATCAAGAGAAGAATTACAAAAATGGTGATGGTTCTGTTTTTATGCCATTGGCCGTTACCCATGCCGGCTGCCTCCTGTTTGAAGATAAAAAGAACCAGGGCAGGCAAGAACAAACTGATCTGCCGCAAAACAATATTTCTTACCACTATATGCGTTTTTATAAAAGCCTGATTAAAACAGGTTTACAGGCGGAGCAGTATAAAAACCAACTCCGCCTGGCCGCTTTTTCTTATATAATAGCTGTTAATCTCCTGCAAAGCATTGACAATAAACCTGCCTCTGCCCGGTCATTTTCTCTAACCGGCCATATTAATCCCCTACAGAGCCCTAACAATAACCGTTACCGCCTCAGCACGGGTGGCTTTGCCCTGGGGGCGGACGCTGTTATCCGGATATCCAGAAATAATCCCGTTTTGTACCACAGTAGCCATGGCTTGCTGTGCCCAGCTGGAAATGTTCTGGCTGTCAACGAAGGTAAGCTCGGCTGTTGCCGGAGTCAATTGGGCAGCTTTCATTATCATGACCGCCATCTGCTCACGGGTAATAGTATCATCTGGCCCGAAGGTATTCTCATTATAGCCATTTACAATCCCATAGGAGGCTGCGGTAGAGATCGAATCTTTAGCCCAATGCAGACTCGTATCTGCAAAGACATGGCCGGTTTTAGCCTCCAGTGCAAATGCTTTTACCAGGATGGTAACAAATTCAGCCCGGGTGATATTCTTATCAGGCTTGAAGGTCCCATCCGGATAACCTCCTATAGCCCCCAGGGCTACCAGTTCCCGGATATTGTTTTCCGCCCAATGGCCGGAAATGTCGGTCAGGGTTCCCGGCTGAGCCTTTGTCTGTACAAATACCGCAAACTTGGTAAAGTGATCCACCTCCACGGTTATGGTATTGCCCTTCACAGTGCCGCCCAGGTAAACCCATTCCTGTTTGTTCTGGTCATAATAATAGATGGCCGGAATCTCGCCGGGCTGAAGCTGACTGGGGTCGAAGCTTAAAGTAATGGTTATTTTCTTCCCGAAGCTGTAGCTATCCATGCCGCCCACCCGGAACTCATAAACAGCGCCAAGCAGCCTGAAGCCCTGAGGTGCGGCAGGAGCTGGAGTCACTTTGGTAATGCTTACTTCAATCTCATCGGTTCCAGCAAGGGCACCAGCTGGGATATTTATTGAGGCCTCATCTCCGAGGCTGATATTCCCACCGGCCTTTGGATTGACCATAGCTGATCCGGTATTAGAGGTAACCGGCTGTGGTCCTGCGGAACCACCACCGCCGCCACCGCCTCCACCGCCGCCGCCGGTGCCGGGGCTGGTCAGTACCGTCAGTTTTTGATTAACAACATTGTCCCCTTCGCCGACAACCACCGTTAATGTACCGGAAGCACCGTCCGGCACCTTGAAGGTGATGCTATAACTGCCAGTTGCATTGGCCTTGGTGGCATCAAATACCACTATATTCCCAGCCCCGTCCACTACCTTTAGCGGAACCCAGGCCTCTGGAGATGTTGTACCGGATACGGTAACACTATCGCCAACTCTGGCACTGGTCTCACTTAACGACATGGTAGGTGGGTCATCTGCCAGGGCAACGGCAGGAAAACACATCAATAACAGCATTGCGATCTGCAAAAACACTATTAACCTGCGTTTCATCTTAAAACATTCACTCCCTTTACTTTCAATGTGGCTGCTCATGCAGGCAGCGTGCCAGATCGTGTATTAAGCATCATTTCTGCAGTATCACTGGATTATGATCAACCGCATTAGTCAACTCATCTACAACATAGATTTTGATCACGTCGCCAGCTTTCACGTTAAAACCAGCCTCAGCAGTATTGACCTGGTCAAAGTCAGCTCTGGTTGAATTAACCTGAAGATGGCTGCCGTTTCTCCAATGAGAAAACACCACCGTTTCCTCGCCATCATGAGCAGCTATGGAGGCAACATTGACTTTCACATACTTAAATCCTGATATACCAGGTTTTACGGTCATAGTACAGATGCCTTCCGGGGTGACTCCAGGGGTAAAGTCCGTATCAGCCCCGTCAGCAGTGACCTGGTAATGCGGATTGGGCTCAAACCAATCCTTACTGAGGGTGTAGGTTTCAATCACCTCACCCGTGGCTTTTTTGGAGGTCAGGGTCAATAATCCATCTGCAAGCTCGATTACCTGGTAATTGCTGCCGGTTTCCTCTTTGGCTATATAGGGGAAACCCTGACCGAGTGCATAGGTTTTTGAACCGGAATTCCCCATCACATACACTATCCCATAGGCATCGGCAGCTACTTCCCCCTGGTAAATGGGGTGAGTACGCATATAGACGTGTTGGTGGCCAACAAAAACCATATCTACATGATTTTGCTCCAGTATAGGTACCCAGTGTTCACGAAGCGCATCATCTATGGTTTTATTGTCATCAAAGTTTTGGTAAGGAGGGTGGTGAAAGACCGCAAACTTCCACTTCTTGGTGGTGTTTTGCAAATCCTCCTGCAGCCATTGCTTGACAGCATCGGTGATGATATTGCTGGTATCCAAAACCACAAAATGAGCATCCCCGTAATCAAAAGAATAAAAACAATTGCCAAATAAGCCCTGAGGCCCGTTTTCAGGCAAGGCAAAGAACTCAAAAAACAAATCTCCGTCGTGATTGCCCTTAGCAGGCATCATCGGTATCTGGGAAAATACCCCGGTTGCTGCACTAAGAAATTCTTCCCATTCGGTATAATCGTTGTCCTCAGTGGTCAAATCCCCGCCCAACAAGGCAAACTTTATGTGGGGGTTTTCATCGTAAACCTCCTCCAGCATACTTTTCCACTCAGCAAATCCTTCCTGAACATCACCCAGGTACAGGAAGGAAAACGCTTCCGTATCGGCGGAGGTTTTAAAAGATAGAACCTCACTCCAGGCTTGAGGGCTGCCCACACGATACACATACCGGGTATCAGGTTGTAGTCCGGTAAGTGTGGCTGTACACCGGTAATAACCACTGCTGCCAAAAGGCGCGGTGAGAGCAGCTGTTTGACTGGCAGCGGAAAAATCTCCGTTATAACCTGCAGCCTCTATGTACTGCACTATATTGGCCTGGT
>LFRM01310618.1_pt1 | contig 10544 bp, 18 predicted proteins | sample 618341 | NCBI WGS metagenome assembly LFRM01 (sample SAMN03654438, study PRJNA283298) | anaerobic digester metagenome | isolation source: pool of bioreactors CSTR01a, CSTR02a, and CSTR03a thermophilic anaerobic... | place: Denmark: Kgs. Lyngby | collected 2014-05-21 | reverse complement strand
TTCTTAATTTCATTTTTTAATCATTATCCATTTAGTCATTATCCATGAAATCAAAGATGCTATACTCAATGATATTGTGCGCTTTAATTCTTGCTTCAGCAATCTTAGCATACTCAGGCATAAGCTCGATACCTATATAATCCATTTTTTCTAATTTTGCTGCAATAGCTGTCGTACCACTTCCAACAAACGGGTCTAAAACAACCCCCCCCCTCGGAGTTACTAACCTAACTAAATAACGCATTAAATCAATTGGCTTAACTGTTGGATGGATATTATTACGTAATGTTTCACCGCGATTATACGGATTATCAATACTTTTTAATCTACCATCAGTTGTTGTTTCTTTTGTAAAATGCTCTAAGCCATAATTACGCTCACTTTGGCTTGCCTTAGGTACATAAAAGAAACGTGCTGCACTACCTTCATTATCAGTTGGGAATATCGCTTCAACTACATCACTGCCATCATGTATTACATTAGTTGGGAAGCGCCCAACATACTCTTTATAATCAAACTTTTTATCGTCATAAATACCCTTACTTTTGATTTCTTGTGGATATTGTACAAACTCCTCATCACCAACCCTGCACCCATCAATGTTAATTGCGCCTGTACGGTGTTTTAAGACGTTTTCAACCACAGTACCAATCAAAGGTTTACGAGCCATTACAACAGGCTCTATTGCCGGCTTTAAGTTAGTATTCCAACCGTCAAACTCCTTAGCTAACTCATGGTTAGGAGCTGTTATATCAGCTGTGATACGCTCAGCACCTATTGCATGCCCAAATGATATGCCGGTTTTTTCACCGGTTGCTTCTTTAATTTTTTTATTAGTGTCTTTGATGCTTGGCATGTCATAACTTTGTTGACCAACGATCTCGCGCTCTAACCCAAAATGATTGTCAATTGCTTTTGATACGTCTTGACCTTTTGGGAATCCGCTACCGTATAACCAACCTATCATGTCACGTATTTCAAAACCTGCTAATCTAACACCCATAACAACCCAATCATAAGTACGTGTACCTGCAAATGATAACAAGTAACCGCCCGGCTTTAATACTCGGTATATTTCCTTCCAAAAGTTAGGTTGTGGCACAAATGCATCCCACTCTTTACCCATAAAGCCTTTACCTGATACCTCGTAATAACCATCAGTAACCCATGCTTTAAGTACTTCATTAGCATCAGGCTCTTTACCTAATCCATACGGCGGGTCAGTTATCACGCTATCAATACTGTTATCAGGGAATGTCTTTAATATTTCTAAATTATCACCCAAATATATTGTGTTTTTTTTCATTTATAACCCCGTCCAATCCATCGGGTTTTTTTCAGCAAACTCCATTATTTCTCTGAACTTAACTTTTTCAATAAAATTATTAGTATTACCTGTTATTATTACATCCGTATCACCAATAATTGTGTGTGCCTTTAATTCAATATCACCGTAACCTGTATTACGTGCTAAATGATTTAAGTATAAAGGGATACTGTAATCAGCTTTTGATACATCTTTACCAAAAAATGCACCACCACCTTGCGGATATAATCCCATCGTATTATCACACGCTAGTTTACGACCTGTTAATCCACTATCAGCAAAACCGCCACATTTATACCATAAACCTTGCGGATTTATTTTTATCCTTAAGTCAATTTTATTAAATGATAAATCAATCAATGATGCAACAAAATCAGCAAATTCAACACGTTGTTCGTGTGTTTGTGATGCATCACTTGCAATATTCAATGTAAATTCTTCTAATTTTTGGTTTGAGGGATAAAAATTTGCTATAAACTTACCATCGGTACGATAACCATAATAGCTTGCATCACGTGTAATAAACTTTGCAATAATTTTTAATTTATCAACAATAGGTGTCCACTTTTGGTCATAACCTGCATAAAACACACCATTATCGCCTGCACCATCATAACCGATAGCATCGGCGATCTCTTGTGATTGTGCTTGTAACAAGTTTTCAACTGTTACCGACTCATAATACCCCAAATCATTTAAAACGCTTTTAACGACATCCTCAACCGTCTTATCATTTAATACGCGGCCAACTTCGCCGCCAACAATTATTTTATCGTTAAACCATGCAACTTCAACAGCCGAGCGACCATTAACTTTATCTTTTATCGCTTCGGCTATTATGTCACATGCTTTATCAGGGTGTCCTGCTAACACCATTTCAAATATTCTCACTTAATCACTCCTCCAATTATACATCGTCAAAGTCGCCCTTGCTATCCATTACTGCATCGGCTAACTCTTGTTCTCTTAGTCTAATACCAATATAATGCATCCTGTTACTGATGCGCCTACGTTCAAACTTCTTAGCCATGTTACGACCAAATGTCGTATGACTCATTTTATACTCTTTATTGACCTCAATATATCGTGTCAAATCTTTAAATAAATTAGTTGATGTTTCCATATAGTTTGGACTCTCTTCACAATTTTCAAGTATCCAACGTTGTACTAAATCCATCTCACTACGATACTCAGTCACTTGCTTTTTAATTACATCAGGCTCAATAATAGTATGATTTTCATAAAATATCTTTGCACCCTTTATAGCCCAACCAAGTATTTGTGGAAGCTCTTTTTCTAATTTATGTCCTAACAACTTATCTTGTTTATTATCCGGTATAATAATGTTATGCGGTATGATTTTCATGCGTCGCCATATTCCATGGTCAGTACCACGAATTATTGGTCTATGGTTAGTTGCCATCACTAGTTTAAATATCGGTCTATAATTAAACTCATTACCGTATAAATAACGTGCAGTAATTTCACCATAATCACTTGTCATGTTTTTAATTGACGACTCTTTTAATCGGTCACCGATTTCAGTTTCCTCAACCATAACAAGTCTTTTACCTTGTAATACAGCAAGTCGCGTCATTTCACCCGCACGACCGCTAATACTGTCAACCAATAAATCACTTTGTGTTGTAGTACCGTACTCGCCACAAACCTTTAATATAATATCAAGCAATAGTGACTTACCATTAGCACCATCACCTAAGAATATATACATAGCTTGCTCCGATGTTTCACCTGTTAACCAATAACCAAATAATACTTGTAAATATGGTATTAAATCAGGGTTATCAGCATATATTTCATTTAAGAACTTTAACCATAGTGTCGGCTCATTTTCTCTATCAACCTCAATATCAACAAACTTTGACATTTTCAAATCTTTATTATGTGGTACTAAATCACCTGTGCGTAAATTCACAATACCACTACGTGTATTTAACATGTGTGTTTGTTTATCAAAATCATTATTTGTAACAGGCATTGGTGGCATGTGTTGTGCTTCCTTAATCATAGCTTCTTTACCAAATGACGACAAAGTACGCTTAATGTTACTTGTCATTACTTTTTTAAGGTCACCACTACTATTTAACGCCTCCATGCGTAACTGTTCTATAACGATCTCAGCACGGTTTTTTACATCATTCATAATGTCATGTTGCCAATACATACCGTTCCATGTCATCCAACGCTTATTATCAACGTTATAATGTACCATGTTTTTGAAATTATCAACAAATCGTTTTGCGTTTCCTGTATCATTGTACTCAAACTCCGCTGCATCTTGTAATTTTAACGCATAGTAACTGTTAACAGCTGTCTTGATGGTTTGCATCTTATAATCATTACGCGCCCATTTTTTAATGTGCAAGTCGTCTTTACTTTGATAGTAAGGTGATTGCTTAAATGCCTCATCAATTTTAATAAAGTCACCTTCAAATATACGTGCTAAAAAGTTACATAATGACAGGTCATCCTCACTTTCAGTACCGCCTGAGCCTGATGCCTGACGCGTCCAGGCTTCACGAAACTTTACGTTATACTCTAAAGCTTTTTTTACTTTACTATCAACATCACTTAAATCAATTGGACCAACAGGTTTGATTGGCTCAAGTGTTTGTGTTGTTGATGGTTTTATCATGTAACGCTCTAAAATATAACCTAAATCAACCTCACGTATATCACGATATTGATGTAATATTCTACCTGTTAATGTCACAAACTTATTTGTGTTACCATCAATATATATCTCAAGCCCACGATTTCTATTATTGATATAATGTGTATCTTTATTGATGCGCGTTTTAGTTCTAAATATAATACGGATACCGTTTCCACTTGGTGATAACTCGGTGTAGGAATTGACATAATCAACAATATCAGTTGCCATATCACTTAATTTACCATCAACGATGCAATCGTCAATGTCAATCGCGCTAAAGCCGTTGAATATGCCTAATCCTAATCCACCTGTTATTTTACCGTCAACATTACGCACATAATACTGCGTGATGTACTGCAATATAACTTGATAAGTATTGAAAGTGTTAGGGTTATTTGATTTTGCAAAAGCACTTGTTACAGGGTTTATTGGTGTCTTACCGCGATCGGTTTGTTTCCATACACAAAATAAACCTTCATTTTTTAACTCTTGAGGTATGTTTTTATAGTCCATACCTTAACACTTCCTTTCATTTACATTATATTAAAACGGATATTTGTTATCAGTTACTGGTATGTTTTGCGTTGGAGCATTATCCGGTATTGATGCATCAATTGCTGCTTTTTGCTCAGCAAGTATTTGTCTAGTTTCCTCAGCTGTTGCAACTCTTGTTGCTTCGTACTTTTCCTTAAACATATTAGTCTCAAAATCGTTAAGTCTTTCAATATCCTTAGGTATTTTAATATCGCCACGATTTAATGCATCAGTACTTCTTACATCACGCAACTTAACATATACTTTTGGTTTACCGTTATCGTCAGCAACAGGAACTTCTTTGTCACCAAACACACCAATAAACTTCAATCCAACCCACTTTGTAAAGTCAGCGTTAGTAGCTCTAAAGCTATAACCCGGGTTTGATTTTTCTAATGTTGTAACCCAACGCTTAAGAAACGAGTAATTCTCAGCTTTATATGAACGATACAATCTTGCATCATACGCCCATGAGCCATCCTCATTTTTTAAGTTTTTAAAGTGGTCTTTAAACTTAGGGTCAATAATATCCCACTCAACGATAACGTGCTGCTTATCCTCAGCATCATGTATCGCTTTTACTTCACAAAGAAATGCGCCACGCTCAAGTGGGTTAAAACCCGACTCCGATGTGTTATCCCACGTATCCCAATTGATTTTACTCATTATTTAACGCCTCCTAAATTGTAATATTCTTTGATTTTTTCAACAACAAAATTAAAGTCATTTGGTATTTCACGCTCAAACATTCCTTCAGGTGATTTAACTGTTGATAGCCCATCAGTGTTTGTGACAAAGATGTAACCCTCAGGCGTCTTTAATGAACGCAACACAATTGTAAATAACCCTTCAATGTTAACTTTTTCGTCTAGCATCTTACCAACTGTTTTTGGTTTGACCTCACCAAAATCATTTTGCTCTTCATGCATTGAAACTCCTACAACTACATCGTCAGGTAGCTCGTCAATAATAAACCTTGTTAGACCATAAAAGTCCTCAGCCATTTCACGATAGTAATTAAAGATGTTATTACCGGCTGTTTTAGCCGTTGGAGCAACCATTAACGCATGTGTTAACAAATACCCCGCATCGTCAATAATAATCGTTTTAGCGCCATTTGCTACATAACTCAACATAGCTTGCTTAATCTCGTTATAGTTAAATGTTTTTAGAAACTTTTTATCACTTCTAAATGGTAGCATCTTACCATTAACGTTAATAAACGCAAACTCTTGTGGTGGTAAGTTTTTTAATGAGTAACTTTTACCACTCCCACTCTTTCCAATAATTAGTACAGGTATAGCCATAAATTATTCCTCCTTATTTTTTTATATATAATTTTTAATCTCGCCTGTTATTCTTAAAAGTTGTTGTAATATCTCATCATAATCAACTCTTGTATATGCACCTTTACGATGCTCTACCCTTTCATTAACACCCGGTGTTATTGGGTAGTCATAAACTTTTGTTGCACGTTTATTTGTGCCTCTAAACAACGCCCATTGGTCAGGCTTTTTCCACAATTCCTCATCGGTATATTGTGGCATCTTTTCATGCGGCGCATCTTTTAATGCTGTTAACTTTTCCGCACGATCTCTTACATACGCCTCAGCCCATGCGATATCCTCACTTGTGATTGCATACTCCCATGTCATTACTTGAAACTCAGGATAACCTGCTTCACGCTCACTACGGCTTTTAGACCAATCTTTAATAAAACCTGTTACTTTAAGTTTGTCAGCTAACTGACCCTGTTTACGTAATAACCACGCATACAATATGCCCTGCTTCTTCCAATCCTCAAAGTCGCCAAGATTCCATTTAAAAGCTGTTGTCGTTTTATACTCAGTGATTGTAAAGTCAGCAAACTTATCAATGCGCCCTGATATTGTTACACCACAATCTAGTGTGTATTCAAGCCTAACCTCCTCGTCTTTTGCTCCTGTTTCCATCATGTTATGAAACGCTGTACCAAATAACATGTTAATACGATTTGATACATCAGTTGTTAACTTGTCGTAATATCTACGCTCTAGTAAGATGTACTTAATTGGCTTTAACAATTCGGTCACGCTGTACCTATCATTTGTATATGGTCTTAAATCGTTTTTAACGATGTTAACCAACACATCAGGTAGGTTATGATTGTTTGTCACTATCATTCATTCTCACCACCTCTCTAATGTCTAATTCAAAATACGTTGCAATACGTCGCTTAGATTTAACCCCCGCAGGATGTTTGCGTTTCAGTATATAATGCAGCATAACATCCGATATACCAATACGCCCTGCTAACTCACGAACACTCATGTTGTTATCTTTCAAGTGTCGCTTTAAAAACTCGCTTAGTGTCAAAACTTTTCACTCCTTTCACGTGTAACCATTATATAACACTTATTAAACTATTGCAATACCTTTTTAATATAAATTAACCTAATTTTACGTGACTTAAACAATTTGTGCATCATATAGTCACTAACGTTAATCCTTCTTGCAATATGTTTCAAGGCAGTTCCTTGTGATTGTGCATTAAATGTGTAACCGTTAATGTCTTGATACTTTTTTAAGTCAGTTTCTACTTTATATCTTGCCCTCATATAACCCCCATAAATCACCAACAATCTCAACAAAGTAATTATAACAATCATGCTCCACATTAGCTGTCGCTTTATTACTGTACTTTTTTATTAAGTTTATAATTTCACTTGTATTGTTTTTAATAACTAACTCCTCTTGAACTATTAGACCATCTTTATATGGATAATAATTGTCAATCATTTCAATATAATATGATGTGCCTTTAATTCTAGTTATTTTACCTTTGTATATGAGATTGTTGACTCCTATAAATGATATAACATCACCAACATTACGCAGCTTCATAATAATCCTCAATTAAATCATACATAATAGCAACCATACCATCAGCGCCTGTATCTTGATATATTGTCGCTAAACCTAATAACTCAGCTAATATTCTTATCGCTTTATAATTTGATTGACTTATTTGTAGGTTTATCTCGTCAATAATATAACTTATAAATGTCTTATACTCTTTATTATCATTTGTCATTAAAATCAATCTCCAATGCTTCAATAGCTTTACGCACATTTGTTTTTTTTACTCCTGTTACAACTGCAAATAACGACAAATCAATAATCAATTGTGCTAACGGTTTATTGTCAAGCACCGCCACTTGATTGTATAACGCATCAAATCGCGTTGATTTCGCTTTTTGACTTCGCTTTGGGTTAATTTCAAACTCCCAATATTCAAACGCTAAATCAATCAATTTTTTCATACCATCACCGCCTTTACTTTTTATATTTTATATAAACTTTATGTTCTTTGCCATCAACAGTAAACAATGCATTAGTACCGTTTTTAATTAACTTAACTAATTTATTTACTTGATGCAAACTCAACCCTGTATCTAACAATTCACTTGTCAATGCACCTAGTAACAACGCCCTACGTTCAGTTACACGATTATATACAAATGCATTACTAATAATTGCTTTAGCTTTTGGATCAGGCATATAAGCTCTAATCAGTGCAATATATACACCTGTTAACTTATCAAACGTATCGTGCTTGTCATTGACTTCGCTGCGAAATGCCATATAACCAATGCAATTCTTAAACATAGCAGTAACACGACCCAGCTTTTCGTTAACAACGATCTCGTATGGCAATTGTGCAAAATGTGGTTTTACATTAACACGATAAATCCTTCTTGCAATATTAAATAAATCCATAATTTCCTCCTTATAATTCGTCTAAATCTATTGTATCTATAAACTCGCCGCGCTCAATTGCATCAAGTTTCTCATATATTTCAGCGTGTAACGCTTCAATATCAACCTTATTTAGCGCTTCAATTTTATTTATATCACTTGCAAAATGTTCAGCGTCAGCAAAATAAAACCAAGCCAAATATAAACTATATAAAACTGTGTACTCATATTCTTTAAGTATCCCATCAGTATAGCGCTCATCAACTTTATCAACTTGTGCATCAATATATGCATCACGCACATCCTCATTATCAATACCTAAACTATCAAGAAACTCCGCAGCCGCCTCAGCAACTTGTTCACGCATATACTCCTCAAGCGTTTCAGCATTTTGATAATCATGCTGCATCATGATTAACCTCTTTTCATACCAATTGATAACATGATAAACTGCCCTTGCAATACCACGATAAATTACCTTTAAATTACGATGCTCTTTATCAAACGGCATATAACGAGTTGGCCAATTTTCAAGATACACACCATCTTTATATAATTCAACCATATAACCAACTGTTCTATCAGTCAATTTAATGTCAGTAACTTCAAACGTTACCACATAACCATCATACTCAAATATAGTCCATTTTTTACCCCATAACGCAGGTTTATAAAAATTATCAAGTATGAAGTCCAAATCTAATTTTACTACTTTTGTTGATATACTGTTCATATTATTTATCCTCCTATTTGTTTATTTTAATTAACATGATTTGGTTTATCATTTATTAAGCTAAGTACATCGTCAACAGTGTATGCTGTGCCTGACATTTCTTTTGATAGTTCACGTTGTCGCTCAAGTGATACTTTGTAATTATCGTCAATTATTAACTTATTTACAAAATCCTTATTAAATGTTTCAGTTGCAAATAGTTCTTTGTTATTTTTAACTAAATCAACTAATTCGTTGTCAGCATCCATCTTTAAAAAGTTCCACTTTATAAACTTATCAAGCTCGTCAACATCAGCTTCGGTATAAACTACTTTGAAATACATTGACGCAAACACATTTGATATAAAACGCTTAAAACCAATTTCAAAAAACTTAACATACGCATCTACAATTTTACTCACAATCGTTACCTCCTTTCATTTTTGCTTTTACCATTCCTTGCATGCGCCTGTTTTCAAGCAATTTGAAACTGAATTCGTTAAGTTTTTCAATGTGTATGTTTAATGTAAATAAACTCATTTTTTCAGCACGTAACACATCAATTATAACTTCTTTTTTTAATTCTATTTGACGCTTCAATGTAAACTCGCGACTTTTCAAGTCACTTAATAACCATTTATTAACCATTATACACCTACCTTCTCTAAGTATCTAACATCGTTTGAAATGTGCTTCAAACCACAATTGAATGAAATCCACACAGTACCATCGCCAATCTTAGTGATCTCGCCTTCGCCAAATTGTTTATGTTTCACAGCATCACCAACATTAAAGTCAATTGATACCTTATTATTATATAATTTAGTCATAGCAGCTTTGGGTATCCATCTTTTAATATTACCCCAATCAGTTTCAATTATGCATTTTAACGCCTTTTCAGTACTGCTAACAACACTAATATAATACCCACTGCGTAAAGCGTTACGCTCAGCTTCATTAAAATTACTGTTAATAAACCAATCTTGTATAATCATTTTGTATCCTCCAACTTAATTGTCTTTACAATTTCCCTTACATCTTTTAAGGTTGATTCATGCAAACTGCCACAACCCATAAAATCATACTCCCAACCTTCAATTAAATAAATATAATACCATTTAAAGTAACTGTCATAGCCGTAACTTTCAATAATATTACCGTGCTTTTCAACGATACCATTTAATATTTTATCAAATCCTTTTATACCTGTGTTATACATAATTAGTCCTCCTTATATTTCAATTGCAATTAACTCTTCATAATATGATGTTTCTTTCCAATAGCTGTTATAGTAAGTTTCACCTAATGCATGCTTTGGGTTTCCTGATGTCATTGTGTGACCGCCTGTTGCTTTTTCACCTTCACGTACTACAAACCCGAACTTATAAGCCCTTGTCGCTTTTTTCCTTACAACGTATCCGTCTTTTGTTTCAATTCTATAATGTTTTTTAATCATTTTCAAATCCTCCCTTTTGATTTTCATGTTCATTTTAACATATATATTAAAGTAATGCAATACCTTTTTAACACTTTAATTAAAAAAAATGTTTTTTATT
>LFRM01191508.1_pt1 | contig 10544 bp, 10 predicted proteins | sample 618341 | NCBI WGS metagenome assembly LFRM01 (sample SAMN03654438, study PRJNA283298) | anaerobic digester metagenome | isolation source: pool of bioreactors CSTR01a, CSTR02a, and CSTR03a thermophilic anaerobic... | place: Denmark: Kgs. Lyngby | collected 2014-05-21 | reverse complement strand
GCGTGTCCGGTTTCCGCTCTCTGCGTGTTCAGCTTTATCTTACCACTGCAGCGGGCTGCCGATGGATTTCGGTCCTCAGCACCCATCACTCAGCACTGTCTCTCGTTTTTCACCCGTCACCCACGACACCCACGACACCCACGACACCCATGGCACCCACGGCACTCACGGCACCCACGGCACCCACGGCACCCCGCGCGGAACATACACTCACTGCGCAAAGAAACAGACCGCAAAATAAGACGGCCGTTACAGCCGCCTTGATTGGACCTGTTTCTATGGAGAGTGGCGAAAGTCATTTGCGGTCATCAGGGCAGGAAGCGGCGCCCACTCGTTAGCTTTGATCATGGTGCCCAAGCGCGCTCCGGTCCGGTGTACTCCACGGGTTCATCCCACGGTGACGGCGGCAGCATATCCCCGGTGACCACTTCCATGGCATACTGATGGGGAACGATTGCCGGGGCATTCGCCGGCAAGTGTACGTTTTTGCCTGCTTCCTCATGCTTTTCAGGTATCATCTGCTGCTGTCCGTTCTCCGCGTATTCCTCCTTGTCGGCATTTGCGCCGGGGCGGGTCAGGCAGAGGTATCGGTAGCCTTTGCGCATCACTTTTCTGACGCTTATGCCCTCTTTGTCCCTAAGCGCCGGGAGGATGGCGGTAAGCGATTGGAAGATGTCCCGCTCGTTAAGTGAACACACGCCCGCGCTGATCTCTTCCAAGGCTTCGGCCAATTCGCCAAACCTGCCTTCCCACTGTTCCTTCCCTTCCATCAGTTTCCTCAGCGCTCGCTTGGAACCCGCGATTTGGTCGCCTGTTGCAGGCCGCAAAAACGCCCTATTCCCCGCCATTATCCGAAAAACATCGTCATATCCGGCCCGCCGCGGCAGCCCGGTCCCATTTCCATCTCTTCCAGCCGCTCCATCAGTTCCGCGATGATCACCGCGCCGGGCAGGTTGACGCCCAGGGTGCGGCGCAGCCGCAGGATCGTGTCGACCCTGCCAAGGTCTTGGGGAGACAGCATGCCGCTCCTTGGTTCAATGGCGCCTACAGCCGCCAGCCTTTCAAGCAGCGGCGGGGAGAAGCCGGACTCTTCCGCCGGGATCCAGCCTTCCTCATACAAAGACCGTCTGTCAAGATTTAGGACCTGGATGACGTACTTCATTTATGGCTGCGCCTCCTTCCCCAGGCCCGCCAGGCGTTTGTAGAGTTCGAGCTGACCGGCACTCAGGGTGCGGGGGATATCGATGGTGACCAGGATATGCAGATCGCCCCGCGCGCCGTCCCTGTCTTTCCAGCCTTTTCCCTTGATACGCAGTTTGCGGCCGCTGTGCATCATGGGCGGGATGGTGACCGTCACGCTGCCGTCCAGTGTGGGCACGGACACCTTTGCCCCCAGCGCCGCCTGTTCGGGACTGATCCTGACCGACGTTTCCAGGTGGTGACCATTGAGTGCGAAGTGAGCGTGCGGCTGTATGCGGATAGTCAAGAGAAGGTCGCCCGCCCTGCCGCTGCCCGCGGCTTCCCCGCCCTGGCCTTTTAGGCGGATCTTGCTGCCTTCCCTGGCAAACGGCGGAATCTTGACTTCCAGGGTCTTCTGCGTCGTTTTGCTCCCGGTGCCGCGGCAAGTGGGACAGACGCCCGTTTCAAGCACGCCCGTCCCTCCGCAGGTGGGGCAGCTTGAGCGCAGGGAAAACTGCATGGTTTTGGCGCCCCCGCGGTAGGCTTCTTCCAGCGTCAAATTAAGGTCGCTCGCCAGATCCTGTCCCCGGGAAGCGGGTCTGCGCGCGGTGCTTCCCTGCGGGGTGCCAAAACCGCCCCGCCCGAAAATACTCTCGAAAAAATCGCTGAACGCCCCCGCGTCCATGCCCGCGCCGTCCGTTGAGTAGCGGACATACCCGCCGGCGTCCGGGCCTGCCCCTTGAGGCTGCCAGGCGCCACCCGCGCCGGGAGAGGGGCGCCTTGAGCGGCCTGCTTTCATATCGTCCACGATCTGGTCATATTGCGCCCGCTTCTCCTCATCGCTCAAAACGGTATACGCTTCGTTGACATCCTTGAATTGCTCTTCGCAGGACGCTTTCTCGCTTTTCGTATGCAGGTCCGGGTGGCACTTGCGCGCCGCCTTCCGGTAGGCCTTCTTGATGTCCTGCGCCGACGCCTTAGAGTCCACGCCCAGGATCGCGTAATAGTCCTTGAATGCTTCAGCCATATCCGCATGCCTTACCGCGGCTCAGGGACGGTCCCGGATAAGGGCCGGTCCCGGAGTCCGCGGTCACCTCTCCAAGTTTATTGCTCTGTGTAGTCCGCGTCGATCACATCGTCGTCATCAGGCGGCGGAGGCGGCGGTGGCGGCTGTTCATTTTGCCCCTGAGTATCTCCGCCCCGTGTGCTGCCCATGCCCGCGGAGGCCTGGTCCAGATCGCTGGTGAGCGACCTGAGGCGGTCGGCGGGTGCGTTTTCCTGAAGCGCTTTTCTTGTGTCTTGGATCATTTGTTCGATGCGGGCTTTTTCATGGATGGGCAGATCATTGCCCATTTGCTGTACCTGGCGCTCCACGCGGTATACAGCGGCGTCCGCATTGTTGCGTACTTCCACTTCCTGCCGGCGTTTCTTGTCTTCCGCCGCGTTCGCTTCGGATTCCCTTATCATGCGGTCGATATCCGCTTTATCAAGACTGGTGGAGCCGGAGATGGTGATGGTCTGTTCTTTGCCGCTTGCCTGGTCCTTGGCGGAAACCTTAAGGATGCCGTTGGAGTCGATGTCAAACGTCACCTCGATCTGCGGCATGCCGCGGGGTCCGGGNNNTGCAGCACGTGGATATCCACAGCCGGCTGGTTGTCCGCGGCGGTGGAGAAAACCTGGCTTTTGCGCACGGGGATGGTGGTATTGCGCTCGATGATCCTGGACATGACACCGCCCAGGGTCTCAACGCCCATGGAGAGCGGCGTGACGTCCAGCAAGAGGATATCCTTCACATCGCCCGTCAGTACGCCCGCCTGGATCGCGGCGCCCACGGCCACCACCTCGTCCGGGTTGACGCTCTGGTTGGGGGCGCGGCCGCCCGTCAGCTCGCGCACCAGTTTTTGCACGGCCGGCGTGCGCGACGTGCCGCCCACCAGGATCACTTCATCGATGTCGTCGGCGGTGATCTTGGCGTCTTTGAGGGCGGACAAAACCGGCTGGCGGCACCGCTCCACCAGATTGTGCGTCAGTTCGTCAAATTTGGCGCGCGTGAGCTTCAGGTCCAGGTGCTTGGGCCCGTTGGCGTCCGCGGTAACAAACGGCAGGTTGATCTGCGTTTCCATAACGCCGGACAGGTCGATCTTGGCTTTCTCGGCGGCTTCGGTCAGCCTTTGCAGCGCCTGCCTGTCGTTGCGCAGGTCGATGCCCGTATCCTTCCTGAATTCCTCCGCCAGCCAGTCGACGACGGCTTTGTCAAAGTTGTCGCCGCCCAGGTGCGTATCCCCGTTGGTCGCCCGCACCTCAAACAGCCCCTCGCTGACGTCCAGGATGGAAACGTCAAACGTGCCGCCGCCGATGTCGAACACGAGGATGGTCTCGCTTTTCTTTTTATCCAGGCCGTATGCCAGCGCCGCCGCCGTGGGCTCGTTGATGATGCGAAGGACGTTCAGCCCCGCGATCTGCCCCGCGTCCTTGGTGGCCTGGCGCTGCGCGTCGTTAAAGTAAGCGGGCACGGTAATGATGGCATCCGTGATCTTTTCGCCCAGATACTTGGCAGCGTCTTCCACCAGACGCTTCAGGATAATGGAGGAGATCTCCTCGGGCGAATACAATTTCCCGCCAATATCAAACCGGACAGAGTCGTTGGGCCCCTCGACGACCTTGTAGGGTACCAGCGTCTTTTCGTCTGCGATTTCGGAAAAGCGCCTACCCATGAAGCGTTTTACGGAATACACCGTCTTATCCGGGTTCATCGCCGCCTGGCGCCTGGCGATCTGGCCAACCAGTCTTTCGCCGTTGTTTTTGAATGCCACCACGGACGGCGTCGTCCTGCCGCCTTCCGCGTTTACGATGACGACGGGCGCTCCGCCTTCCATGACGGAAATAACGGAGTTCGTCGTTCCAAGGTCAATTCCCACAGTCTTTCCCATAATGCGTTCCTCCCTAAAGCACTTTGTCGGTGCAACAGCGTTATCTGTCAGCGGAACTGCGCTTCTCCACGCAGGCCATGCTTTTTGCGTGGTGCGCACATAACATTCCTTACCTAAAACATACCATGAAATCGGATCGCTAAACATTTTTCGTTTGCGCAACGTTCAAGCGACGGCTGTTATTGAAGCCGTCCCTGCGCCCGATTTTGCCCGCGCGTATTCTTCCCGCAAAACGCGAAAAAACGCGTTAAGGATTAATCCGCCCAAAGCCGTTGACAGCGGGCCGAGGGTTTTTTATACTGTGCCAGAACGGGAACACATGTTCGTGATAGCGGAAGGAGGAACAGCATGAAAGATTTTACGGCGCATCTCAGGGCGCGGATGATCCTGATGGGCATATCAAGGGAAGAGGCGGCGCGGCGCGCGTGCCTGAGCTACAGCGCATTTAACCGCAAATTGCGGGAAGGCAGGCTGACCAAAGAGGAATGGGCGCGCATCGACGAAAACGCGCTGTGGAGGGAAAAACATGACGGCTGAAGATTATCTGAGCCTGCCGCTGAAGATCATGCAGCGCGTGGAGTGGCTCAACAACGTGGAGCACATCCTGCGCAAAACGGGAGAAACGGACAAAGCGAACAATCTGAAGGCGGACATCGACAAAATGGAGCGCGAGCGCGCCATGTGGCTTACCCGTGTGGAAGGCCGCATCGCCCGGCTGCCGGACGATTATGAACGTTTCGCCCTGCGCCTTAGGTTTGTCGAGGGCCTGCGCAACGATGAGATCGCCGCCACCATGGCGTACTGCGAGCGGCAGGTCTACCGTATCCTCAGGCGCGGCATCCTGCACATGGAGGGGATATTGGAGGGATGTTAAAGGGTGTTGGAATGCCTTCCGCTGTGTTTCCGCCGCGCAAGCGGAATGGCACGTGGTTTCGTCTAAACAATCGAAAGACGCCTTCCTTGCCCCTGTTTTGCAATTATGCTAATATGCAGTCATTATCAGTTGGGAGGGCTTATGCGCATAGGGCTAATGGGCGGTACGTTCGACCCGATCCATTGGGGGCATATCCATATGGCGAAAGCGGCGGCGGATGAACTGGGGCTGGACAAAGTGATCTTCCTGCCCGATGGTGATCCGCCGCATAAAGCGCCGCAAACGCCGGGCGCGTTTCGCTTGCGCATGGCGCAATTGGCAGCCGAACTGGACCCGCGGTTTGATTCATCCGACCGGGAGCTGAGGCGCAAAGGCCGCACCTATACGGTGGACACTCTGGAAGAGTACAAAGCGCTGTGCCCCGACCGGCGCATGATCTATATCGTGGGGAGCGACACCCTGCGTTTGTTCCCCTCCTGGCGTACGGCGCACAAGGTGGCGCAGCTGTGCGATATGGCGGTCGTACTGCGCAGGGACGACACCCGGGAAAGTATACAAGCCCTTCAAAAAGAACTGGAACGGCCGTACGGCCTCCACAGCACGCTGCTCAGCGCCGAAGGGCTGGACATTTCCTCCTCCATGGTGCGGCAAAAGTTACGCGAAGGCGGGGACATTGCGTCCCTTGTGCCGCCCGGCGTGGCGGCGCTGATCGCCGGGGAAAAACTGTACCGATGAAAAAGTGGCTGCTCGCCCTGCTCCTTTTGCTGCCTCTGAGTGCTCTTGGGGACGGCCAGCTGACGCTGCCCAAAAACCTCAAGCCCTATAGCGAAAACGCCATTGTCTATCAGGCGCAGGCGGACGGCATACTGGATCTGTGTGTGGAGAGCGACGGCCGGACGTATGCCGTTTTTAGTGACCTGAGCGTCAAAACAGGCGGCAACGAATTGACGTGGGACGCTCTGCTCCCAGGCGGCGAACCGCTGCGCCGGGGCACTGTCACGCTCCGCGCCAGGTTTCACGGCGCGGGCGGCACGCACACTGAGGAGTTGTCCGTACGCGTCCTGCCACCCGCGGGGGCGCTGCAGTACGCGCTGCCGGCCTCTAAGGAAGTCTGTCAGGGCGAGAGTTTTGAGATCGACTACCTTCTGACTGCGCCCGGGGACGTGGATGTGCAGCTGCAAAACAGCGCGGGCGACATCGTGCGCACCTGGCGGCTGAAAGTGAAAAACACCCTGCCGCGCCTTTTCCGCTGGGACGGTAACATTGGTCGCGCCGCCGCGCCTGCGGGGGAATACGTGTTTACGCTGTCCACCGCCGCAAGCGACCGGGAACCCTTGCACGTGCCCGTTACCGTCCTTGCGGACAGCAAGCCCCAAGCAGCAATTGCCATCAGCGACAAATACCTGCCTTCGGACATGCAGGATGTGCCCGCTTATTTGGAAGCGCCTCTGGTCGTGGTGGATATCGGTGCCCGCGATCACCAGGAGATCTACCAGGAGGCGAGTTCATCCGCCTTCGTTTTGGGCACGGTGCACGGGCAGACCGCCGGGCTTAAGGTGTTGGGCTTTTTCCGCGATTTTGCCCGCGTGGGCGCGTGGCGGCATGAGGACGGCGCCTATGTCGAAGGCTATGTGCCGCTTGAGCGCCTCAAAACTGTCACGCCGCAGCCCGGGCATGCTCTGGTGATCGACAAAGCCGCCCAGACCATGACGATCTATAAAGACCATGCCGTGCTGGGCACGGTACGCGTGTCCACCGGCCTCGCGGGGCCGGACACGCTTTTTTGGGAAACGCACGCGGGCGCGTTTTTGGTGGAGGAACGTATCGGCGCGTTTGATGAGGAGGGATTTTATTATGAATACCCCATCCGCATCGACGGCGGCAACCTTATCCACCAGGTGGGCTGCAAAACGCGGGGCGGACAGGCGGACTTTGCGGAGCAGACGGCGCGGCTGGGGCAAAAGGCCTCCCACGGCTGCGTCCGCGTGGATCGGGATGGGGAATACAACATGTTCTGGCTGTGGACGCACATCCCGCGCGGCACCAAGGTGCTGGTGCTGGACGATGCCGTGCCCGCGCCAGCGCCCGATACGGCCCGGGCGTCGCTGCCGCAGACCGCGGTCACGCTGACTTTCGGCGGTGACGCGGTATTGGGGAGCGACTGGCAGGCGCACGGCCATGAGGACTCTTTTGATGCTTTCATCGCGCAGAAGGGCCCGGCCTGGCCGTTTTCCGGCCTTCAGGAGATTTTTGAAAACGACGACCTGACCCAGGTCAACCTGGAAGGCGTGCTCAAAGACGACACAAACGGCTACGCGCAGCGGCTGCACAATTTCCGCGGCCTGCCGCAGTACGCCAAGTGCCTGACGCTGGGCAGCGTGGAAGCGGTTACGGTGGCGAACAACCACCATATCGACTTTGGCAAAGAGGGGCAGCAATCCACCCTGAAGGCGCTGGAGGCGGAGGGCGTACGCTTCAGCGGTTACCGGCACCTGGACATATTTGAAAAGGACGGCGTACGCATCGGCTTTGGCGGTATCCGCGAGACCATCTGGCGGCAGGATCCTGGCCGGACAGAACAGGAGATCGCCGAGCTGCGCTCAGCGGGGTGCGATTTTGTTGTATACAATGTTCACTTTGGGGAGGAATACAGCCCCACGCATAACGCGCTGCAAACGAAGATCGCCCACGCCGCCATTGACGCGGGCGCCGATCTGGTGGTCGGCGCTCATCCCCACGTGGTACAGGGGGTGGAACGGTACAAAAGCGGCGTCATCCTTTACTCCCTGGGCAACCTTGTCTTTGGCGGGAACCGCGACTTGACCGAGTTTGACGCTGTGCTGGCGCGCGTGACGCTGTTTTATTCGGCAGGCGCGTGGAAAGAGATGCGGCTTGAACTGATCCCCGTGGTCACCTCAGGCACCGCGCCCGCCAACGATTTCCGCCCCGTCCCGGCGCAGGGGGAGCGCAAGGAAACGATCCTGCAAAAAGTACAGGACGATACTGCGTTTGTACTCGCCCCGGAGATGACGTTCCGCCGCTGAAGCCTCCATCCTTGCGGGGCTTTTGTTGATTTGTGGACAAACGCGGTGCAGGGGCATACAATAAGCGGTAAACATTTATTGGAGGTGAAAGCGATTGTCGGAATATCTGCTCTCTACCCGGGGCCTGTCCAAAAAGTACGGCGGCAAGTTCGCCTTGAAAGACGTCAGCGCCCACATCAAGCGCGGCGAGATATACGGCCTGATCGGGCGCAACGGCGCGGGCAAGACCACGCTGCTGAAGATCGTCACGCGCCAGATCCACGCTACCCTGGGTGATGTACTTGTGGAAGGCGCGTCCGTCAAAAGTGGGAAATGCGGCATGCTTATGGGCGCGCTGGTGGAAACGCCCAGCATGTACCCGGACTGCACGGCGGAAGAGAACCTCATCTATAAGTGCATCGCGCTTGATATCAAGGACCGCAAAAAGCACATCAAGGAATTATTGGAGCAGGTGGAACTGGCGTCCACCGGCAAGAAGAAGACGCGGCAGTTTTCCCTGGGCATGAAGCAGCGCCTGGGGCTCGCCTTGGCGCTGGTCGGGCGGCCGCAGATGCTGCTGCTGGATGAGCCCATCAACGGCATGGACCCGCAGGGCATTGCCGGGATACGAGAGATGCTGATCCGCCTTAACCGCGAGGAAGGCACGACCATCATCATCTCCAGCCATATCCTGGATGAGCTGGCGAAATTCGCCACGTCGTATGGCATCATCAAGGACGGCGAACTCCTCAAGGAGTTTTCGCGGGACGACCTGGCGGGCGCGAGCCTGTCATCCATCGTGATCCGCTCGCCCGAGATGCCCCGCGTGCTGGATGCCCTCAAAAATAAAATGGACCTGGACACCCTTAAGCCCGGGGAAGACGGCGCGCTCATATTGCGCGACAGTGTGGGAAACCACCGCGTGATCAGTCGGCTGCTGTTTGATGAAGGGATCTATGTGGAAGAATTTTCTGTCCGGCAGAGGAGCCTGGAAGACTACTTCATGCTGTTGACGGGGGGTGCGGAGCATGCTTAGAATCCTTAAGATGGATCTCAGGCGCCTGTTCAGGACCCGCGCGATGTATGTGAGCATGGCGATCCTGATGGCGATCATACTGATCACCGCGGGGACGGTGCTGTATATGACCAGCCGGAGCCTGAGGGAACTGGCGAATATCGCCAAGTCCATGATGGAAGAAGATCCGCAGGGCATGAACATAGACGCCGCCACCACGTATGTGCAACTGATGGGCGGCGAGGAACAGCTTAAGGTGATGGTGCGCCAGACGATGGACATCATGCGCCTGATGCAGGTGCCGTTTGCGCCCAACATGGTGCATTTGATGATCGCGGTGATCGCGGCGCTGTATGCCAGCAAGGATTACACGTCCGGCTATCTCAAAAACCTCTTGTGTGTGCCGCGCATGAAGCAGAAATGGCTCATCGGTAAGGCGGCCGCCATGCTTGTTGCCGCGGTGATGGTGTACCTGGCGGTATTCCTGGCAGCGCTGATCGGCACAACGATGCTGGGCAATTCGATCACGACGACCTGGGGCGCGCTGTTCCTATTCCTTGGCAAAGAGATGCTGGTCAGTCTGGCGCTGTGCGCGATCGTGCTGTTTATTCTCACGCTCACGCAGAACAAGACTGCCGCGCTGGTACTGGGCATGGTGATCTCGGTCAATATGCAGATGATCATCTTTTTCCTGATCGATTCGCTTAATTTCCTGCCGTTTAGACTGCGCGAATGGGGTCTGATGAGTCAGGCTTCCAGATTGCTGAGCGGCGGCGAAACGCCGTACCTTGTGGTCACCGCCCTGGTATTCATGGCAGCGGGGTTTGGCATCAGCTGGTGGGCGATCACAAGGCGCGACCTGAAGATGTAATGGAAAAAGTGCATGGGGGCCATCGCGGGTTCCAAGGGGGCAAGCGCCCCCTTGGAACCCGCAATGGGGTGTTCAGCCCCTCTTGGCCTTTTCCAGAGCCGCTATATCGATCTTCTTCATGGGCATAAAGGCTTCCGTCACGCGGGCTATTTCCTCTTTGGTGCCGGTAAAGAGTATGTCGTACAGGTTGTGCGGCACGATCTGCCAGGAGACGCCGAACTTGTCCTTGAGCCAGCCGCACTGCTCGGCCTCGGGCACGTGGGACAAGGCGGCCCACAATCTGTCGATCTCGGCTTGATCAAAGCACAGCACCATCAGGCTGAAGGCCTCATTGAAGGTGTAGTCCACGGGCATACCGTTGTCCTGCAGGATGAAGGGCACGCCGTTAATGGTCATGCTGCCGTGCGCGAGCTTCGCCCTTTTGTCAGGCGCGCCGCCCTCTTCGTAGTGCGATTTCTGGATCGCCTCGCTGCCAGGGAACACGGAAGCATAGAAATCCATCGCTTCTTCCGCGCGGCCGGTGGCGACCCCGCTGAACATCAGCGCGGGGCGTACACTTAGCTCGCTTTTGGTGCCCTCAATCAGGATGATCTGCCACGACAGGCCGTATTTGTCTTCCACCCACGCATACCACGGGCTGAACGGGTAAGCG
>LFRM01060935.1_pt1 | contig 10549 bp, 11 predicted proteins | sample 618341 | NCBI WGS metagenome assembly LFRM01 (sample SAMN03654438, study PRJNA283298) | anaerobic digester metagenome | isolation source: pool of bioreactors CSTR01a, CSTR02a, and CSTR03a thermophilic anaerobic... | place: Denmark: Kgs. Lyngby | collected 2014-05-21 | reverse complement strand
CCAACAGCAGCAGCCTGGCTAGGTACTTCTCTATACTTCTGGTCCTCCTCCTTCCTCTTGCCAGTTCCAGTGCAAACAAAGGCAAAGCAATGCGGCCAATTATACGCAGAATCAGCATATCAGGGAAAAAGGCAAACCCAATGTGATCAATGAGCATGGTTATGATTGCAATTAATTTAATCATGGCTTTCACCTAGTTGACCCCATTCTTAAACGCTCTTTATAAAGAATGTGTCGCTATTTACTTTGATCCTAATGAGCCCGGTGTTTTAATCCATTTTTTATCGGTATTTTCCTTTATGAAGAAACGTATTATCTCTCCACAATTCAAGCATATATCGCAATACATTTGTGCAACGCCACTAAAGATACCAATACTAAATTTTGGTCCAACATTCCCTGTTTCAGCAGACTTTCCAATTGTAACACCCTTCTCTATATTTGTACTATCACATCTTGGACAATTCATAAGTTTTTTCCTCCCTCTATAATCTCCAATCTCCTATATTTAATTTTAATATTATGCTTTAACAGATTTGAAATCTGTTACACATTTATCTACCAACATTCATTATAACACTTTATCTAAAAACAATGTTGCATATTGACATACTGATCATTTAATATTCAAAATATTCAGAACCTACCGCCACTCATATTCAATGTGAAAAGTCAGTAGAGTATAACTTACCACCGACTTTTCATGTCCTAACCCCACAGGCCAAACTTCTTCTTCTCCTGCGGTAACTGTGGCATCACCATATGTTGCAGTTTCTTTTCGAGCATTGACTCCAATATTGATTTAATTTCCAAGTCTCCATCTTCGGGTAGAGCCAAGATATCATATACACCCTTGGCCAACAATTGGGATATAACCGAATCTCCCGGCTTCCTGCCAGGCACAGGAGAATAAATCGGGTATGTAAAAGCACACGGCAAGGGCGACAAGTTCCGGGAAGTTGGTTTAAACAGCACCGCCAGAGAGATGCTTGAGACTTGGTACATCAGCCGGCAGCAGGACAAGGAGAACCCTTACCTGTTCCCCGGAGCTAAACCTAACAGCCACATGACCACAAGAGCAGTCCAGAAGATTGTCAGTAAATACGCAGACAAAACCAAACTCAACCTCACACCACACGTCATGCGTCCCACCTTTGCCAAGCAGCTGCTGGACAGCGGCGTATCGCTGGATAAGGTATCAGCGATTCTCGGCCACGCCAGATTAGATACCACAGCAATATATACAAAATGCACGCAGGAAGAACTGAACGAACAGACTGAAAAGATAGCTAGACTTGCTTTGTTTATAACGACAGAAAATGACAACATCTTGCTGCAAAATATGATAAATTATAACCAAAGGGTTTGTTAACCGTAAGGATCTCATCATCTTTTTAACCGGAGGGCTTATGAAAAAGAGTGAGTTGTTAGAACAACTATACACCCAGTACCGGTATTTAATGTACCATGTTGCTTACGGGATATTGCAGGATCATAGTCTAGCTGAAGATGCCGTCCATGCAGCTTTTTTAAAGCTGGCAAAAAATAATTATCAAATTAGTGAAATTAATTGTAACAAAACGAAGGCTTTTATGGTTATAGTTATTAGGAGCACTGCACTTGATCTTTATAGCCGCCACGATAAACACAAAGATGTATATTATCTCGAAGACCACATTGCAGAGGCTGTAGACAATAACCCTACACCACTGGAGCTAATTGTCAGCGATGAAAGTATTGATACGATAAAAAATACTCTCCAAACCATGAACCCAAAATACGCAGATGTTCTCACTTTAAAATATTTTTATGATTATACAAATGAAGAAATTGCCGATCTTTTACTTATATCGGAGGATAATGTTCGTGTCAGGCTCCATCGGGGAAGGAAAATATTAGTTGGTAAGTTAATAAAAGCGAGGTATAAGTCATGAACAAAAATACACTAAATGAACGCATCCTTGATGAAATTATTAGGTATGCCGTTACAAATAATATTGAGGAAACTAAATGGACCCGTGAGGAAGAACTTGCAAAACGATATACTTTCTCTGCATCACATGAGCAAAAAATGCAGCAATTATTTAAGCAGCAAAAACATAAAGAAAAAATCGCTCACATGAAGCGCTCTGCACTTAAAATTGCGGCAGGAGTTTTAATATTTCTATCAGTATCATTTGTGACGGTAATGAATGTAGATGCTCTGCGGGTTAATTTTCTTAATTTTATTAATGAGAGACTGGAGCAATATACCAAAATATCAATAAAACCTGGAAGTAAACCCAATACTGAAGTGTTCGGAGAAATGTTCCCTTCTTATCTACCTGAAAACTATGAAAAGGTTTTTTTTGAAAGTAAAAACGAGTACTATTATTGCCGTTACCAAGACAATAACGGTAACCAAATAATTTTAGAAAAGCTCTCTGAATATAATACAGCTGGTATTGATAGTGAAAATGCTTATATAGAACACTTGATAGTTAATGGTCACGCTGCCGAATACTATGAAAAAAATAGTTATAGTACATTACTTTACAAATATGAGGGGAAAGTATTTCTATTAAGTGGCCCAATATCTAAAAATGAAATAATTAAGATTGCAGAAAGTATGGAATTGGTAAAATAAAAATATTCTCAAAAAAATAATATTTTTTTGTAACAAATTGCCTCCTTCTACCGTTTCTATTAGTAGAAACATAAAAGGAGGCAATTATTTTGGTTAAAAAGAAATATTGGGATGATGATATGAAAAAACAATATATTGGGATATTTCTAGTAAGTTTAATCCTATTTGCTTTAAGTGGGTGTAATAAAACAGGTAATGAGATAGGTAATGAAAAGGAAACTGATATAGTAAAAGCAGTTGCTGATTTTTATCAAGCAGATTATGACTATGAAAAGATTATTGAAACATTCGACAAAGATACTGATAAGCGTTCAGAAGTCATATTTGAAGGGCAGGTCCTTCAAAATCCATACAAGGAACATATTAAAGTTGTTTCATCTAAAAATGAAGCATTATGGAAAGAAATATACTATGAGAAAAGCGAGATTTCTGGTAAAGTAGATGCCTATATTGCTACCAAAGACGGTTGGGTATTACAAAGGGTAACCCGGAATCGGCCCCACGGATATGGCGAAGATTTGCATTTTAAGTTTGACAGAGAGGATACCATTGATGGTAAAGATGTAGAGATTTATACGGCTGAATATACCAAAAACATTTCTGAAGCTTATCAAATCCAGGATGATCTAACATATACCGTAAAACAAGAATATTATCTTGACAAAGATCGGAATATCTTAATTAGAGTGGTTACTGATTTGTCAGACATGAGTGAAAAAATTGCTATAGCTAATGATATGTCAGCAAATCGTTCTACTATTGAAGAAGCGGAAAACAATTTTGAACAAATAAATGGATTACAGCAAAAAGAGATTCTCAATATTTATAATTATGGAAACCCAACTGAAATTAAATGGCCGGAAATTAATTAAGAATCCTTGTAATGTAAATATTGGCCAACCAGGATTCGGCATTGCCTTTGCCTCTAGCTATGGTGATGGCACATACGAAGTGTTCGCAACCTATGACAAAGGCAGCACAATTGTTAAAGTGGAAATAGAATTGGCCTAATCATAAGCCCTAACCTGAACTCATTTAAGGTTAGGGCTTATCCCATTTCAGACCCTAATGAATCGCCAAGCCACCATGGGATTTTGGACTAAAGTCTAAGAAGGAAAACCAATGCTATGCGAGTATCCATGTATTACAAGACAAATTTAGCTCAAAGTTTTTCTTATATTCACCGATAGTACTATCGTAAGCCCAAACACCTGCTGACACAAAGGTTAAGGCAAATATAAAAAAGTAGGTGAAATTTAGCAATGAAAGCTGATGTTATCAACTCTTTTATTCGTGCCAGCATTGATGTTATTGCTCAAACTACAGGGATTAAAGCTCAACTTGGCAAAGCATACCGACAGGATACACCTTTTAGCAGCGACAGCCTTGTTGTTCTAATTGGTCTAACGGGAGATCTGCAGGGTGCTGTCGCCATAAGTTTAAGCCAAAAGATGGCTTGCCAAATTGCATCACTGATGATGGGAGGCATGCCGATTCCTACACTTGATGAAATGGCCAAAAGTGCTGTAGCTGAACTCTGCAACATGATCCTGGGCAACGCAGGCATTTTTCTATCTCAGATTGGTACAAAAATTGATGTCACACCACCAACAACACTGACTGGTGAAAAAATAAAGTTAAGTATGAATGACGTATTGATTATCTGTATTCCCCTACTGTTTGATGGCAACAAATTATTAGAGCTAAATATTTCCTACCGGGAAAAATAATTAACTCTCCCCACAAAACAGCATGCCCACGTTCAAAAAAGCAGAGCATGCTGTTTGCTTGTATAATAAGTAGGCTGCCCCCCGTCAGAGCAGCCTGGAAAAAACCCTACAACTAATCTTCAGAATTGAGCATTCCTACCCCAAAACCAGTATATGCAGCACTATCAATTGTGTGTCGAAAGAAATAATATTCCGACTATTTACCCAAAAAAAGGAATTCCTGCCTTGATCTCTAACTATAGTGAGAAGCCTAGCTGCTAAAACAGCTATATCGGATTGGAGAACTCATGGATACGAAGTTAACCTATTTGTATTGTAAGTTAGAAACAGAAAGAAAGAAATTATACTTACTGGGCACAAACCTGGGTCTTAATCACGATCACACTTTAAGACAAAGCATCGTAGTAGATACAATCCTTAACAGGATCAACTGCCTGAAGTCACAGACAGATGATAGCACAACAACAAACACCTCTCTCCACAAACAACAAGCTCACGGCAGCTATTAACTGAACGGAGCTTGTTGTTTTTTGCTAGATTCCCTATACTAAATTTAAAACATTAGTGAATGGTGACCCAAATGGTTTACAATCCTTACAAAGTATATCTTAAAGTAGAGGCCCTCTTCTTCCCTGACGGAACGGTTAAACCCGTCGCCTTTTGGTGGGAGGATGGCCGCAGATTTGAAATAGACAAGGTTCTTGACGTGCGCTGTGCTGCCAGCACAAAAGCCGGCGGGCATGGTACGCGTTTCACTTGTAGGGTGCGCGGCCGGGAGGTTTATTTGTTTCTGGATGATACTAATCGCTGGTTTATGGCACGGAAGCAGTAATAACTGTCCCAGCTTATTACGCAAAGGCATGCTTTATTTTAAAAATCTTTTATTATGCGTATAATTTACAACTATGCTTATATAATATATAATAAAAGCATGGCTGTAAAGGGTGGTAGTAATGAATTATATTGAGCAACTAAATGAACTGATTAAGAAAAACAAAGGTATCCTTCTCACGAGTGACGTAACAGCTGCCGGAATCCCAAGAGTTTATTTAGCGCAACTTGTAAACAGTGGGAAACTAGAAAGAATAGCAAGAGGTATTTATGCAACAAAAGATGCTTTGATCGATTCCATGCATCTATTGCAGGTTAAATATCCATCAGTTATTTTTTCTCACACAACAGCTCTATTTTTGCATGAACTGACTGACCGAGATCCTCTGCAGTATGAAGTAACCGTCCCCACAGGATATAATGCTACAAACATTAAAAACAGTGGCGTTAAGGTTTATTTTATTCAAAGAAAGTATCATGAACTAGGCAAAACTAGGGCACAAACTTCATTTGGAAGAACCATTAATACTTATAATATGGAACGAACAATTTGCGATATTTTAAGAAACCGGAACGAAATTGATGTAGCCATTGTATCAGATGCATTAAAACGATATGTAAAACAAAAGAATAAGAATCTGCACCAACTAATGGAGTATGCCGAAAACCTGCGTGTAGCAAAAATCCTACGTAACTATATGGAGGTGCTGCTATGAACAGTGCAGTCAAGATAAAAGCTCTTATACGCAATCTAGCGCGAGAAAAAAACATTAATGCTCAAATATTGCTGCGAAATTATTTGCTAGAAAGGCTGTTGGAACGTATTTCACTTTCCAATTATAATAATAGCTTCGTGTTAAAAGGAGGCATGTTAATAGCAGCGCTAGTAGGACTGGATAGCCGTTCAACAATAGATATGGATGCAACAATGCGTGGCATACCTGTTAATAAAGAAACCGTCGAAGAAATCGTTGGTGAGATTTTATCGGTTCCTGTTAATGACGGCGTAAAAATGAAAATGAGAAATATTGAGGATATCCGTGAAGAAGCAGATTATTCAGGTTACCGGGTAACGATTGATACGATTTTAGATGAAATCAGGCTGCCGCTTAAGGTAGATATAACTACCGGCGACAGGATAACGCCGAAAGCGATTAAGTATAGTTTTCAACTTATGTTAGAACCACGTAACATTGAAATAATGGCCTATAATATAGAAACAATAATAGCAGAGAAACTAGAAACAATCATTTCACGCAGCACAACAAATACTCGCATGAGGGACTTTTACGACGTTTTTGTCCTTCTTAAAACTCAATCAGATAGGATTGATTTTTCCGTAGTAAAAGATGCACTTTTTGCTACTGCATCCAGTAGAGGAACGTCTGCCCTTTTATCTCAAGCTGATAAGGTTATTTCTGATGTTATTCACAGCGAAACCATGCAGCGATTTTGGAGAAGGTATCAATCTCAATTTAATTATGCCAATGACATTACTTGGGGGGACATTGCGACTACGTTGATAGAACTAAAAACTGCAATTAATATATAGCTAATTGGGTAAAGCCTTCAGTAACCCAGAAGCAGTTGTTTCGACCTATAGTAATCATTTATAGATATGATTTATAGTTACTATTAATAGCATCTACTTATAGAATCCATTTATAGAAAGTTATTGCCTATAGCTTCCACAAATAAAAGCCCCTAATGGGGCTTTTGTTTTTGCTGCAGGCATGGAGAACTTATACCAATCCAAAATACTTCTCAAAAAACGCCATAAGTTTTTCAATGACGTTTTGTTTTTTAGCAGCACGGCCTCCTCCGCCGGCAAAGCGTGAAACCGGCGGCAGAATCTTATCAATATCAGTGCCGGTAGTTTTCAGCACACCGTCACGGAAAGTCCTGGTGATAAACGTGCGGGTTTCCTCCGGTTTAAGCCGTTCTTCTTCAATTATTTCTGATAAATCCTTCTCCTTTTGTTCCTGTACAAAAGTACGCCAATCTTCCTCCACATGGGAAGATACGTTGATCTGTTCAATAAATCTTTCGATAAGCTCTCTCTTGCTGCGGAGTTCAAGACTGGAGCCAACGGCTTTATCAATGGCTGTGAGGATACTCTTATCAGTGCAGTTAGATTCATGATATTTCGCTACCAGCATTAGGATATAGTCAATGTTAACCTCAATCTGCTTAATCAGTTCGATCTCAAATTCAATATCATCGTTAATGTCCTCTTTATCGGCATCAATGCGGGGTCTGTATTCTTGGTACAGGTCGATATACACGCTCTGATAGTCCTGATAATCTCGCTCAGTTAAGATCTCATTACCTTCAAATTCATCAAAAGCACCGAGTATATTTCTTACCCGCAGGATCGCACCGAAAAGCCGTATAAAGTCTTTTTGGGCCTCCTCTCCCTGAATTGGTATCCCTAATGGATATTTCTCCTTTAGTGTGGTGATCAACTCTACATATCCAGGAGTATGTTTCCCGTCCTCATCGTACCCATTGTAGTATTCTTCGTATGTTTTCAGCAGCACAATTCCTCCGGCATCCTTGTCACCAAAAAGAGCCAGGGCGTCATCAGTTGCCTGCTTAAGATCACGAAAACACACGATATTACCAAAGGTTTTAACGGAGTTTAGTATCCGGTTGGTTCTGGAGAACGCCTGTAAAAGACCATGATACCTCAAATTCTTATCTACCCAAAGTGTATTAAGTGTGGTTGCATCAAAGCCAGTCAGGAACATATTGACTACGATCAGTAAATCTACCTCACGGTTTTTCACCCGCATTGAAAGATCTTTATAGTAGTTTTGAAACTTATCTGCTGACGTGTCAAAATTAACATTGAATGTCTTATTATAGTCGGCAATCGCGGCATCTAAAAAATCACGAGAAGTCTTATCTAATTTATCGGTTTCAAACTCCTCATCCGGGAAAATATCGTCCGGATCCTCCTCATTGGGGCTGAAACTGTAAATTGTTGCGATAACAAGATCACGGTTCCGTTCTTTCAGCTGCCGTTTAAACTCCGCATAATACTTCATCGCAGCCGGAATGGATTGCACAGCAAATATGGAGTTAAAACCTGCAACACGCTGCCCTTTTAAGGAATAATAGCTGTTGCGTTTTGTTTTTTGGTCAAAATGATCAAGGATATAGCTTACTACTTCCTGGATACGTTCCGGTGCCAGCAGTGCCCTTTCTATGTCTATAGCGTGTACCTTATCATCTTTGATGTCATCCTTCATCTTGATTGTGTTGATATAGTCAATTCTGAACGGCAGCACATTCCCATCGTTAATCGCATCAACAATGGTATAAGTATGCAGCTTATCTCCAAATGCCTGCTCTGTAGTGCGCAGCAGGGGATTACCGCCACGACCTGCGTTTTTTGCAAAAATCGGTGTGCCGGTAAAGCCGAACAGATGATATCTTTTGAATGCCTTGGTGATCTTCTGGTGCATCTCCCCAAACTGCGAACGGTGGCATTCATCAAAGATCAAAACGACATGCTGTTTATATATCTCATGGGTCTTGTTTCTTTTGATGAACGTGTCTAATTTCTGGATGGTCGTGATAATGATCCTGGCATCGGGATCCTCCAGCTGTTTCTGCAGCACCCTGGTTGAAGTATTACTGTTGGCAGCACCCTTCTCAAACCGGTCATACTCTTTCATCGTCTGGTAGTCTAGGTCTTTTCGGTCCACAATGAAAAGGACTTTATCTATATAAGGGAGACTGGTTGCAAGCTGGGCAGTCTTAAAGCTGGTCAGTGTTTTCCCTGATCCGGTCGTATGCCAGATGTATCCTCCTGCTGCCACCGTACCAGTTTTCTTATAGTTGGTGGCGATTTCTATACGGTTCAAAATACGTTCAGTGGCAACGATCTGATATGGCCGCATTACAAGCAGTAGTTGATCCGATGTGAATACACAATAGCGGGTCAATATATTTAAGATCGTATGCTTGGCAAAGAATGTCTTTGTAAAATCCACAAGATCGGGAATTATCTTATTGTTTGCGTCAGCCCAATAGCTTGTAAACTCAAAACTGTTGCTGGTCTTTCTACTCCTGCGCTTACCACTCTCACTTGATTCCCTTACATGCTGCTCACGGGTTGTGTTGGAATAATACTTGGTATGTGTGCCGTTAGAGATAACAAAGATCTGAACATACTCATACAGACCGGATGCTGCCCAAAAGCTGTCTCTCTGATAGCGTCTTATCTGGTTAAACGCCTCACGAATCGCCACTCCACGCCGTTTTAACTCAACATGAATAAGAGGCAAGCCGTTTACCAGTATGGTCACGTCATACCGTGTTTTACGTGCCCCCTCTGCCTCCTCATACTGGTTAATCACCTGCAGCCGGTTGTTATGAATGTTTTTCTTATCTATAAGTGAGATATTTTTGGTGCTGCCGTCGTCTCTTTTTAAGATCTGCACATGATCTTCCTGTATCCTACGTGTCTTCTCAACAATGCCCTCATTGGCTCCTGCGATATTCTCATTTAAAAACCTGTCCCACTCATCATCAGAAAATGTGTAGTTATTGAGAAGCTCAAGCTGACGGCGCAGGTTAGCAATCAAGGCGGCCTCATCTTTGATGCTGATATACTCATACCCTTGCTCACAGAGTCGCTTAATAAAATCTTTTTCCAGTTCCGCCTCACTCTGATAATCCGCGGAACGTTTTTCTTCCGGAATATATTCAGTTACAACGGTAGCCTCGCTGGAAGCAGCTACGATATTATAGGTGGTCATGATACCTTCTCCTTAAAGGTAAGCAGTTTATCACGGTAATACTCATATTGCTTTTGCCGTGCTTCGATTTCAGCAGGAATACCGCTGGTTAAGTCGTTACAGAGGGCGTCAAAGCGATCAAGGATAGCTACGATGCGTTTTTGCTCGGTAAGCGGCGGAACATCAACAATAATATTCACTAAATCAGACGCATTGACGGATGGTGTTCCTCCTTCTTTTTTATAAGCAAGTATTTTTTCATTGAAACAACTCAAGTAGTAGAACAAGTAACGATTAGTTACAATTTTATCGTTACGACTTTTTATTCTATAGCAAAGAGGACCGAGCCAAAATGGATCATACTGGTATCCAACAAATCCTATTCCACCTTGACCTCGCGATGGAGTTGTAACCGTATCTCCATCACAATTTGCTTTATCTGTATACCCAGAATTTGTTGTTCCTGCGTTTATATATTCATACTTATGGGGGAATTCAAAAACATCTTTGGGTTTGCTACCCGTTTTTAATGTTGCAAGTTCTCCCAAAGAATATTGTCGAATATTGTTAGAGTTTTTAATCAATATTTTTCTATAATACTCATACTGCTTTCT
>LFRM01252206.1_pt1 | contig 10551 bp, 12 predicted proteins | sample 618341 | NCBI WGS metagenome assembly LFRM01 (sample SAMN03654438, study PRJNA283298) | anaerobic digester metagenome | isolation source: pool of bioreactors CSTR01a, CSTR02a, and CSTR03a thermophilic anaerobic... | place: Denmark: Kgs. Lyngby | collected 2014-05-21 | reverse complement strand
TTTGTCTGTGAAACATGGCCTACTTTTGATCCTGAAGTCTTTGAACAGGTTCGCGAGGGTGCGAAAAATCAAGTGAAATCCATGAAGCTTTCCTTAACAGGATATGATAATGACACCTATGTGTTAAGTACAGCTCGGATGAATGCTAAAAAAGCTGGCGTATTTAAGAACATCTACTATTATCATGAAGACTTCATGAATCTCAAGTTTACCGAAGAAAATGCCATGGTTATTACAAACCCACCATATGGAGAAAGACTAGGCGAGAAAGAAGTTATTGTTAAGCTCATGGAAAAGCTAGGCAGGGACCAAGCTATTCGAGAAGATTATGACTTTTATATCATCTCCGCTTTAGAAGGATTTGAACGAATTTTTGGAAAAAAAGCCCATAAAAATAGAAAATTATATAATGGTCGGATTTTAACTTACCTCTATCAGTATTTTGGAGAAAAAGTGAATCGTTGATCAAGGAAGGAATATCATGAAGAAAATTGCAGTGATTTTTAATGGAGGAACTATTTCCATGAAGGTGGATCCTGTTTTAAAGTCGGCAGTGCCGTCTTTAACGGGTGAAGAAATCATGCATATGGTGACAGGAATTGAGGCTCATGCTGAGGTGAAGTCCTATCAATTTAGTTCTCAGCCCAGCCCTCATATGACCATGAGCAAAATTATGGAACTACGTCAGTTTGCATTAGATATCATTAAAAAAGACCAACCTCAGGGAGTGGTAATCACCCATGGTACCGATACTCTTGAAGAGACAGCTTTTCTTTTTGATTTAACCGTAGATACGGCTATTCCAATTGTCTTTACAGGATCCATGAGGTCTGGTTCTGAATTGGGGTACGATGGTCCTTCTAACTTAGCACAGTCTATTGTCACCGCCACATCTAGAGGCTCTAAAGGACGAGGAACATTAATTTGTATGAATGGAGAGCTTAATTCTGCCTCAGAAGTAACAAAAACGAATTCCTTGGCCTTAAATGCTTTTAGGACCCCTATCTTTGGTCCTTTAGGTATCGTGGATAATAATCGTGTGATTTATTATCGAAATATTGATACGAGGCAAGTTCACGATATAGGAGAACTAGAGGAAAGAGTTTACCTTATTAAAACTGTGGTCGGTATGGATTCTTCCTATCTAAAGTTCGTGGTAGATCAAGGGGCTAAGGGTATCGTTATTGAGTCCTTTGGCCGAGGAAATGTGCCTCCTATGATGGTGGAAGGAATCCGATACGCTTTATCTAAAAATATTCATGTGGTGATTGTTTCTAGATGCTATGAAGGTAGAGTATATGGAAGCTACGGCTATGAGGGAGGCGGCAGTCATTTACGAAAAATGGGCGTTATTTTTGGAGATGCTCTACCAGGACAAAAAGCACGAATAAAGCTCATGGTGGCTCTGTCCATCTATGATACCGCTGAAGAAGTTAGAGAATGGTTTGAAAAGGACCTTTATAAAGAAGAAGTGGATTAAGAGAAATTTAGATCAAACAATAAGGGGGCAATGGCGTGATTAAAAGTATGACAGGATTTGGCCGTGGAGTTGCTGAAGATGAGAAACGAAGTTTTCGAGTAGAAATGCGTGGAGTGAATCATCGGTATTTAGATTTAAATCTAAGAATGCCTAAAAGTCTGATGAGTTTAGAAGAGAAGATGAAAAAAATCATCTCAGGGTCAGTGTCCCGTGGGAAGATTGATGTGTTTATAACCTATCAGAATTTCTCAAAGGAAGACCAAGTGGTTCTTTATAACCATGACTTGGCGAGACAATATGTGGACGTTCTAGAACAAATGGCGAAAGAATATACATTAGACGGTAAACCTTCCATATCGTTATTAACCGCTTTTCCAGATGTGCTTTATACAAAAGAAAAAGAAGAAAATGAAGAGGAAATTTGGGGACTTCTTGAGAAGGCTTTAGTGGATAGTGTAGCATCCATGGTAGAAATGAAAGTTAGAGAGGGAAAGGCTCTAAAGTTAGATCTTCTAGAAAAGGCTAAAACCATTCGAACTTATATGGAAATGATTAAGGTAATGGATAAAGAAGTCATTCCTAAGTATAAAGAAAGGTTGGAGGAGAGAATTGCCTCACTTCTCGAAACTATTCCAGTAGATGAGAATCGGTTGGCTTTAGAAATAGCTATGTATACAGATAAAGCCAGTATTGATGAAGAAATTACTCGACTGAATTCTCATATGAATCAAATGGAGAAATTTTTAGAAGAAGATGAACCTGTTGGTCGAAAGCTAGATTTTTTAGCTCAGGAAATGAATCGTGAAGCGAATACCATTGCCAGCAAGTCAGTGGATTTAGAAATAACAAATACAGTATTACAGATTAAGAATGAAATTGAAAAAATTAGAGAACAAATGCAAAATATTGAGTAAAGGGGTGTTTTATGAATATTAAGCTCGTGAATATTGGTTTTGGAAATATTGTATCAGCTAATAAAATTGTGGCCATAGTGGCTCCAGAATCTGCTCCCATAAAGAGGATCATTCAAGAAGCTAGAGAAAGAGGTATGTTAATTGACGCCACCTACGGTCGGAGAACTAGAGCAGTAGTGGTAACGGATTCTGACCATATTATCTTGTCGGCGGTTCAACCTGAAACTGTTGCCCATCGTCTTGAGTCAAAAACGGATATGGTTGAAGAGGGAGGATTGGATGAGTAGAGGACTGCTTTTAGTCATCTCTGGACCTTCAGGAGCGGGAAAAGGAACTGTCTGTGATGCTTATAAAAAAGATTGCGACAATAAGGTATGGAACTCCGTTTCCATGACTACCAGATCTCCGCGAGAAGGGGAAATTCATGGAGAAAGCTATTTCTTTGTGTCTAGAGAAGAATTTATCGAGAAGATTGAACAGGATGAGTTTTTAGAGTATGCAGAAGTTTATGGGAATTATTATGGTACACCTCGAAAAGAAGTTGAAGCTAAGCTTAGAGAAGGTAGAGATGTCATCTTAGAAATTGACATTCAAGGCGCTCTCAATGTGCAAGAAAATACTTCTGAGGGGATTTTCATCTTTATTTTACCTCCTTCAATGAACGAGCTAAAAAAGAGAATTATTGGACGGGCTAGTGAAACCCCTGAATCGCTGCTACTAAGGTTTAAAGCCGCTTACAATGAAATTAACTATGTTTCAAAATATAATTACGCCATCACTAATCATACGGTGAAACAGGCCTATGAAGATCTTAAAGCCATTATTCGTGCTGAGAAGTGCCGTGTCACTCGAGTTTCCAACGAAGTCTTGTCCTTGAAGGAGGAAGAATTATTATGAGTTCATTAATAGAGCCATCCGTAACAGAGTTACTAACAAAAGTTGAAAATAGATATCGTCTTGTCACCATCGCGTCAAAGCGTGCCCGTCAGCTAATTGATGGTCAAGAACCTTTAGTGGATAAAACCAGTTTAAATCCATTATCGGTGGCTGTTATGGAAGTTAACGAAGGACTAATTGAATACGAAACATTGAAAGATGGTGTCAAGTAGAATGAAAAACGTAGTGCTGGGCGTAACAGGCGGCATTGCAGCGTATAAAGCCATAGAATTGGTATCAAGACTTAGAAAGTTAGATATCAATGTAGATGTGGCGATGACCGCTTCTGCCCAGAAATTTGTTACGCCTCTTACTTTTCAAAGTATGAGTCAAAATGCTGTCATCACTGACATGTTTGATGAGCCTAAAGCGTATGAGATTGCACATATTTCTTTAGCGAAAAAAGCAGATGTTTTTGCCATTGTTCCTGCTACAGCAAATATGATTGGTAAAATAGCTAATGGAGTTGCTGATGATTGGATTAGCACATCTGTCATGGCCACTGAAGCTAAAGTTTTAATAGCTCCAGCCATGAATACGGTAATGTATGCCAGTCCCATGGTTAAGGAAAACATTAGAAAACTAGAGAGTTTAGGGATGACATTTGTTTCTCCAGGAGCTGGTAGATTAGCTTGTGGCGATGTGGGCGAAGGTAAGCTTGCCCAAGTAGACGATATTCTAGAGGAGATCCTAAAACTTTTAGAGATAAGAAAAGATTTCCAAGGAAAGAAAGTATTAGTCACCACAGGGGGAACAGAGGCTCCTATAGACCCAGTAAGATCCATCACGAATAGATCGTCAGGGAAGATGGGTATTGCCCTAGCAGAAGCTCTAAAGGACCGTGGTGCAGAGGTGATGGTTATTCATGGAAGTGTTTCAGTTAATATTCCAGATGAATTGAACCCTGTGGAAGCTTTAACCAATGAAGAGATGGGAAAAGCCATTGATAGGGTCTATAAAGATATGGACATGGTCTTTATGGCAGCAGCAGTATCTGATTTTAAAGTTAAACATATAGACACTCAAAAAATTAAGAAAGACAAAGCATCCATGTCGATAGAATTAATTTCAGACAGAGATATTTTAAAAGATTTAGGAGAAAACAAAGAAAAACAGATTTTAATTGGTTTTGCAGCTGAATCTCAGAACTTAAAAGATAATGCTATAAAGAAATTACAAGGAAAAAATTTAGACTTTATTGCAGCAAATGATATTAGTGGTGGAAAAGTATTCGGTAAAGAAAATACAGAAGTAACCTTATACGCTAAAGATGGAGACGTAACTTCTTTTGGGCAATTATCAAAAGAAGAGACAGCCCATAAGATTTTAGATCAAGTAATTAAATCACTAAATATTTAAAAGTGAAAGCTCGCTCTTGAAGTTGTAACTTCATAGTGGGCTTTTATCACAGAAATTAAATATTATTTTAGAGGGGGAAGAAAGTATGTGGGGATTTGCTATTTTACCATTTTTATTAGTATTTTCATTATTTGGAATTATTATCCCTGTGGCCATAGGAGTATTTGTATATAAAGATGCTGAGAAAAGAAGGATGAATGGATTGGTCTGGGCGCTAATAGTTATTTTCGTCCCATCATTTATTGGTCTTATTATCTATTTTATTGTTAGAGAAAATGAGAGTGGATATGAATGTGGGAACTGCCATGCATCGGTCAAAGCCAATCAGGACTATTGTCCTAATTGTGGAGCTTCTTTGCAAAATAGATATGACCTAAATAATGATAATGGTAGAAATACTGGAGAAGGTAGAGTAAGAAGAGACGGTGGGCCAGGGAACTTGAGCCCTTTAGTAATATTATTTATCGTATTAGCGGTTGGTGTACTTATTATATTTGTACTCCTTGGGGTATTTTCTATGAGAAACTCCATATCAAATGATTTTATCATGCAGAATTTACTACAGTAGATTAAAAGGGGTATGAACAATAAGTACAAGTAAAAATTAATCAAATAAAAAAGCCCTAAACTCTTGAGTTTTAGGCTTTTTTGTATTGATGACTATTATTTCATTTTTCGAGGCTTTCCAGTGGAGGATCTTACAATTAATTCATGCTTAAAAAGTACTTTGGTAGAACTAAAAGGGCCTGAGGAACTGGATTGCTTGTTTTTAATCATTTCGACAGCATTTTGACCTTTATTAACGATGTAGTGTTCTACAGTAGTTAAAGATATCTGTTTAAAGGATGATGGAAATAGATTATCAAATCCACATAAAGAATAATCTTTTGGAATAGAATAATTTTTTTCAAGAAGAGCTTCCATAACACCATAGGCCACCATATCATTAACGGCAATAAACCCTGTAATTTCCTTGTGCTTAAGGGCGTCTAGTGTTAGTTCATATCCTACATCATGCTCAAGGTTTATGTTTTCAATTTCTTCAACAGGTTTGATATTTTTTGATTTAATGATGACATTTCCTTTTGGACATAGGGTTTTATAAGTATCAGAAATTCCTTCCAACCGCATAACCCTAGCTGTATTTATCTGATTAAGAGTAGTGGAAATATAAGCGATATTTTTGTGACCAAGCTCAATCATATGTTTCGCGATTAAAACCCCGGCTGAGTAATTATTAATCTCCACGGTATCTAAATCTACATCATTAGATTTATCATTTACCACCACTACTGGAATAGTAAGATTAATCTTTTCAAGAAGTCCAATATTATTTGGGGTCATAGTACTAATAATGCCATATAAATTTGAATCTTTAACCTGATTTAGGAATTCTAGTTCTCTTACCTTATCTCTATAAGTGTTTTGTACAATAACACGAATCTCATGCTTTAGTGCCTCTTGTTCTATTGATTGAATTAAAGAAGCATAATAAGGGCTAGTCACTGTAGGGGTGAGAACAAGAATAGTTTTATGGTTAAAAATAGTTTGAGTCTGAGATTTTGACTCTTTCTTAGTATAGCCTAATGTTTTTGCAGCTTCATGGACCTTTTCAATGGTTTCGCTTAGAAAAGAGACACCTTTTTTTTCATTTAATATCATAGATACAGCAGTTTTAGAAACCCCAGCCATCTCCGCAATATCATTGAGTGTTGGTTTTTTGATTGTACTCACATCCATCCCCTCCAAGTTAAGTTAATCTGAGTATACATTAAAAGTTTAATAATATAAAGAGAATTTTTTAATGATCAAAATAAGCTTGGATTAATAATATAAGATATTATAGTTAAATCAGATTTCATTAAACGAATTCGAATATTTTAATAGAAAAACAAATCTATACCGAAATATTTTGGAAAATAGGGTTGTATATCTAAAATTAACTTGTTATAATGACAATAGATTCAAAAAAGAAATAACTTTTGTATTAAACTTTTAATTAAAATGTTAAAATTTTTAGCAAAAGCTATTTTTTTAAGTTTAATGTATACGTTAACAAATAAAGATGAAAGAGGCATAAAATGAGAATATTTTTTTCGGAGTTATGTTTAGTTAATGAAAATCTATTGAAAAATATTAAAAGTTTAATAGATTATGGAGCGGATCATATTGAATTAATGTTAGATGGCAAATCGTGGGATGGCTATGAAAATAAAATGAATGAACTTTGTCTTCAATTAGAAGCCTTTCCTGTGACTTATGCCATCCATTCTCCAGTATGGAATTTTAATCTAACTGCTGGTAGCGGATATATCAGAACGGCCACCATGAAAGCTTATAAAGACAGCATTATTTTTGCTCACAAACTTAAAGCCAGTCATGTTGTTCTTCATCCTGGATTTTCAGATATTCCATTTGAGAATAAAAAAGAATTAATTGAACGCTCTAGGGAAGCCATGGTCGAACTTTCAAATTTCAATAGGTCCTATGGCGTTGACCTTTTAATTGAGAATGTCGGAAACAATACTGCGTCAATTTTCAACATGGAAGAATATGCTTACTTTTTAAATGATTTCCCAGAAAGTATGAAGTATATTTTGGATATTGGTCATGCAAATATTACCAAATGGGATATTCCTAAGTTGATACAAAAATTAGGGCCAAGATTGAAAGCTTTCCACATTAACGATAATGATGGAGAGAGAGATATACACTTAGCCATAGACGAGGGAACAGTTAATTGGTCAAAAGTTTTTGAAGCAATAAAGAAAGAAGAAAGGTCTTATGATTTGATACTAGAATATAATGTTAAAACTGACCTAGGAAAACTTAAAGAGGGTAAAGCAATTCTAACTAAAGAACTATTTTAGGCAAAGGGGATTAGATATGGTAAAAAACTATGCACATAGAGGTTTTAGGAGTAAATATCCTGAAAATACCTTATTGGCTTTTGAAAAATCCATAGCAGCAAATTGTGATGGCATTGAATTTGATGTCCATCTTACTAAAGACAGCGAAGTCGTCATCATTCATGATGAAACTTTAGAAGGAACGACAAATGGAAAAGGACGTATAAAAGATCATACATTGGCTGAACTTAAAATCTTAGATGCGTCTTATAAGTTTAATGCTGAAGTGGGTCACCAAGAAATACCTACTTTAAAGGAGTACTTCGAATTTGTTAAAGACCAGAATATCATTTCGAATATTGAATTAAAGACGGGGATATATGAATATCCAGGGATAGAAGAGAAAGTGCATAATTTGATAATGGAATATAAATTAGAAGAAAAGGTACTTATTTCATCCTTTAATCATGAAAGTATCCTGAGAATGAAAGAAATAGCACCTAGCATTAAATGTGGACTATTGTTTGATACGTGGCTAATCAATCCAGAAAAATATGTTAAAAACCTTGGTATTGAGTGTTATCATCCCGTGGGCTATAGCATGCGTCAAGAAATTGTAGATGCTCTAAAAAATGAAGGTATCATTGTAAATGTCTGGGTAGGCAAAGAGCCAGTGGACTTTAATGCATTAATTGAAATGGGAATAGATGGAATCATTACAGATTATCCCGATGTTATTGATGAAATACTCAATGCTAAAATTGTTTAGATTGGCATAAGCCGTTTAAAATAATAGAAAAATATAGGAGGAATTATTCTATGAAAAAGATCAAAACACTACTTAGTGCGCTTCTAATTGTAGGTATGTCTACCATGGTACTAGCAGGTTGTGGAGAAACAGATAAGCCAGCGGATACTCCAGGAGATACTCCGGCAGAGACCCCAGCTGAAACTCCTGATGCACCAGCAGATGATTTTAAAGTTGTTCTAAGATTAAGTCACGTTTTCTCCCCTGATGAGCAATTAACCAAATCTATGGATTTAGTAGCTGGTCGGATTAACGAAAAAACCAATGGAGCAGTTGAAATTCAAACATTTCCTCAAGCTCAATTAGCAGTGTATAAAGATGGATTAGAGCAAGTGGTTAGAGGATCAGAATTTATTTCAGTAGAAGATCCATCTTACTTAGGTGATTATGTACCAGATTTCAAAGCTTTCGTAGGACCCATGCTTTACTCAGACTTTGATCAATACACAAAAATGATCGAAACAGATCTAGTTCAAGATATGATTGCTAAGGCAGAAGATAAGGGAATCAAAATTCTTGCATTAGATTATATTTTTGGTTTTAGAAATGTAATTTCTAATAAAATCGTCGTTAGTCCTGAAGACATGAAAGGTTTAAAACTAAGAACACCTGGAAGTCAGCTTTTCATTGATACTATCAATGCCATGGGGGCTGTAGCAACTCCAATACCTTTTGCAGAAACACTTTCTGGAGTTTCTCAAGGCGTTGTAGATGGACTTGAAGGATCAGAGTTCACGAACATTGGAACAAAAGTTTATGAAGTTGCAACAAATGTTGCTTTAACAAAGCATTTCTTAGGAACTGCGGGCGTATACATTAGTACAGACGTTTGGGATAAAATTCCAGCAGAATATCAAACCATCGTAGAAGATGAGTTTAGATATGGGGCAGAAGAAATGATTAAGATTATTTCAGAATCCTATGATGCCACTGTAGCAGAACTGAAAGAATTAGGCGTTAAGTTTAATGAAGTAGACTTACCAGCTTTTACAGCTGCAACCAAACCAGTCTACGAGAACATGGAAGGTGTTACACCAGGAATTTATGACCTACTTATGGATGAACTAGAGAAAATGAAATAAATTGATAAAGGTAAGGGGTGTAATAGCCCCTTTATCTTTAGTACTGTTAAGAAGGAGTACAAAATGGAACAGAGTTATTTTAAAAGAATTATAAGTAACCTTGAAGAAATTATTGCAGCAGGATTTATAATCGTTACAACAATCCTAGTCATCATTAATGTATTCTTGCGTTATTTTATGGACACCGGTCTATATTGGTCTGAAGAAGTCGCTACAGGTTGCTTTGTTTGGGCTGTATTTATTGGAGCAGTGGCGGGTTATAAAAGAGGAAAACACATAGGTGTGGATATTCTTGTTAATTTGCTTAATGCAAAAATCCAGAAAGTGGTTGTCATCATCGTTGATATTATACTAGTTCTTCTCAATGGTTATATGACATACTTAGCCGTTATATTTATCAGCCTATCCTATATCAAACCAACCCCAGTACTTGGAGTTTCATCAGCTTATATTAGCTCAGCTCTTTTAGTGAGTTTTGGTCTTGTTACCATGTACTCCGTAATCTTCTTAATCAGAGATATCAAAAGAAAAGATTACACTAAAGGAGGGGAAATCATCTAATGGCATTTTTACCAATCATTATTGTATTTATTCTATATTTCACAGGAATACCCATAGCTTATGCGTTGTTTGGATCATCCCTAACTTATTTTTCTTTTATTAACTTTGCCTCAGCTCCTGACTTAATTCTTCAAAGATACATCACAAGTGCTCAAAACTTCGCACTTTTAGCGATTCCATTTTTTATTATGGCTGGTTCCATTATGAATTACAGTGGGATTAGTAATAAGTTAATGAAGTTTGCAGAAGTACTGACAGGTCATATGGCGGGAGGTCTAGGACAAGTTAACGTTCTTTTATCCCTCCTTATGGGTGGAGTATCTGGATCAGCCAATGCTGATGCGGCGATGCAGTCTAAGATGTTAGTACCTGAAATGGAGAAGAGAGGATATAGTAGAGGGTTTTCAGCAGCGATCACTGCGGCGTCTTCTGCAGTTACGCCGGTCATACCTCCTGGAATTAATCTTATAGTCTACGGTTTAATTGCCAGTGTCTCTGTTGGTAAAATGTTCATGGCTGGATATATTCCGGGTGTCCTTATGGCGATTGCCCTTATGATTAC
>LFRM01208564.1_pt2 | contig 10551 bp, 9 predicted proteins | sample 618341 | NCBI WGS metagenome assembly LFRM01 (sample SAMN03654438, study PRJNA283298) | anaerobic digester metagenome | isolation source: pool of bioreactors CSTR01a, CSTR02a, and CSTR03a thermophilic anaerobic... | place: Denmark: Kgs. Lyngby | collected 2014-05-21 | reverse complement strand
AACCCAATTAAAATTCCACCAGTACCTTTAATGTTTTGCCGATTAAAGAATAGAATTAGTATAGCTCCAATTGCTATGAATAACAATGAATAGTTTTCAATTTTTAAACCTATTAAAAAAGCCGTAATTGTAGTACCTATATTAGCACCCATTATTACACCGATTGCTTGACGTAAATTCATCAAGCCGGCAGTAATTAATCCAACAACAATAACAGTAGTAGCCGAGGATGATTGAATTAAGACGGTTATTAAGGCACCTGTTAGTATGCCTTTAAAGATTGTTCCAGTTGTTTTTTGAATTAATAGTTTTAATTTATTCCCAGCTACAACTTTTAACGAATCACTCATCATATTTATTCCATAGAGGAATATTCCTAATCCACCGGCAATGAAAAAGGCCAGTTCACTTGGTGTTGTTGGATTAAATAGACTTAAAAAAGTGAGCATAGTCTTCCTCCTTTTATAACTTCAATCTTATTATAGTATAAAATAATAAAAAAAGAAAAAGTATTTTTGAAAACGAAAATGAAAACGTTCTTGAAAATATATAATTAACACTTATTAATTTTCCATGATAGTATATACTTATGTATAAAATATGGAAATTATATTAAAATATAAAAAGTATTTTAAATTAATGGTTATTTTGGTATAATAAACATATAAATAAGAAATGAACAAATTGTTTTAATAAAATGAACTATATATTATGATATAATTATTTCAAGGAGTGGTGGTTCATGTCATATCAAGCATTGTATCGAACATATCGTCCACACCAATTTAAAGACGTTGTTGGACAAGATGTTATTGTTAAAACTTTACAACAATCTATTATTAATAATAAAATTTCCCATGCGTATTTGTTCAGCGGACCACGTGGAACGGGAAAAACAAGTACTGCTAGAATTCTTGCAAAGGCTATTAATTGTGAAAATATGCAAAATGGAGAGGCTTGCCAACAATGTAAAACATGTCTTGATATAACGAAAGGGAACCACCCTGATGTTATTGAGATAGATGCCGCCAGTAACAACGGTGTTGATGAAATCCGTGATCTACGTGATAAAGTTAAATTTTTACCTGGTCAACTAAAATATAAAGTTTATATCATTGATGAAGTTCATATGTTAAGTCAAGGTGCTTTTAATGCGTTGCTTAAGACATTAGAAGAACCTCCCAAACACGCTATTTTTATTTTAGCCACAACTGAACCGCAAAAAATTCCTGCAACGATTCTTTCGCGTTGTCAACGCTTTGATTTCAAACCATTAAGTGTTAGTGTCATTATAGAACGTTTAAAAGAAGTTGTAAATAATGAGAATATTAACATTACTGAAGAAGCCATTAAGACGATTGCGGAGAATGCTGAAGGAGGAATGCGGGATGCTTTAAGTATCTTAGATCAAGCAATATCTTTTAGTAATACAACTATTAATGTCGATGATGTTAATGCAATTACTGGAGCAGTATCAATAGATAAAATTATTGAATTAGCAACAAATTTTGAAGAAGGAAATATTACAGAAATTTTAAAAACCATTAACGATTTATTGGATTTAGGAAAAGAACCAGCGAAGTTAGTGAATAATTTGTTGCAGTTTTACCGTGATTGTTTGTTATATAAAAATGCTGATATTGATTTTTTTAATAGATTGATTTTTGAAAAAGAAGGATTTAAAAAAATAGCAGAAAAATTACCTGAAGAAAAAATTTTTTATTATGTTAACATTTTAAGTGATGTTGCTTCGAAAATTAAATTTGCTAATAATCCACGAATATATTTAGAAGTAGCTTTTATTAAAATGGTTAATCTAGATTATGACAATAGTCAAATTACACAACGTATTTTTGAATTGGAGAAAAAAGTTGAAACATTAGCTTTAGGTAGTATAAATCGTGATGGACGCTTTGATGAGCAAGGTGATGGCGCACGCATTTCAATTTTAGAAATGAAGTTAAATAAAGTAGTTCAAGAACTAAGTAAATTAGAATTACACAACTTAGTTACAAAAGTTCATCAATTAGAGGAAAAAATTAATAATTTAAATCCTACACAAATTAACACTTCGACATTTAACGAATCATATTTAGATAATTTGTCACAGGAGATTAATAATCTAAAAGAGTCTTTCTATAACTTTGAAACTAAAAATTTATATCAAATAAATAATACTATTAATATTTTAGAAGATAAATTATCGTATCTAATTCAACAAGTTAACAATCAACCAATTAATAACGACAAGGGAATTTATCCTCAAGAATTATTTGATGATAATAAAATTAAATTAATTAACGACAAACTTGATGATTTAGAAGATAAACTATATAAACTTATTTCGGGAACACTACAAGCCCAACAAGCATCTGTATTTGGTAAAAATAAAAAACAACCTCCAAAACAAATTGCTTTGTTTGGGGACCAAGTTACTAATATAGATGAGTTTGATAAAAAAGTTGATTTAGAAGAAGATTCAAAAAATAGTTTAGAAAATCAAAGTAAAACCCAAACTCAACCAGAAAAAATTATTCATCCAATTAAATATGAAGATACAATTGAAAAATCCGAAGCCATTTCTAATGAAGCCAACTTATTTAACTTTACAAATAATAATTCAATAAAGGAAACTGAAAAATCATTAAACGAAGTTAAAGAACAAGAAATAATTAGAGAAAAAGAACAACCAAAAGAGTTAAATCAAGAGTTTGCTAAAGAAGAAGTAGTAAAAGAAGAAATTTATGAAAAACCGATTTCTAGAGTGAGTGTTGAACAAGCTCAAATGAGTGGGGACTTAAAAGACGTTAAAGAAGCTTCAGTAAGATATGAACCTGCATCAAAATCTCCACGACCAACTGGTGCGTATACTACTTACGATGTGCGTATTATTGAAAAAATATTACATGATTCAAGAACGCCAGAAGCACGAGCTGATCGTGAAAAAATATTAACCCAATGGAAATATATTGATCAAGGAATCGATCCATCGTTAATTAGTACAGCAGAAATATTAAAAGAAGGAATTGTTGGCGCTGTTGGTAAAAATCAAATAATACTTATTTTTGACGATGCAACCACAGTTAATCAAGTAATGCGTCCACGCTTTAAACGTCTGGCTAAAAAAATATTTGAACAAAGTTTAAGTGTTGATATTAATTATTATATGGCTTTACCTAAAGATACATGGCAAGAAAAACGAACTGAATATATAAATCAATATAATATCGGGATTAAATATCCAACTCTTCAGCCAATTAATAATCCAGAATTACATGAAGTCGAAGCTGAAGATGATTATGTTGATGAGCGTCAAAAAACTATTGAGAAAACAATAGAATTATTTGGTGAAGAATTAGTTAAAGTTGAATAGGAGGATTTATCGTGAATCAACAATTATTAAAACAACTAAAAAAAATGCAAGAAGAAATGATTCAAACTCAAAAGGAAATTGAGAATACAGTTTTTACTGCTTCAACTAGTGGAATTGTTACTGTTGGAGTTTATGGAACAAAAGAAATCGAGAGTATTAAAATTGATGACTCATTTGAAGTAGAATCTAAAGAAGATTTAGAAATGCTTGCTGAGATGATTATTGCAGCATGTCGTCAAGCTTATCGAGAAATTGATAAAACTACTGAAGAAAAAATGAGTAAGTTTAATTCTTTTCTTGGTGGTATGAATCCTTTTATTTAAGGAGGAATATCAGTGAAATATCCTGAAAGTTTAAGTAAATTAATTGCTAGTTTTCAGTTGTTCCCTGGAATAGGCCCCAAAACAGCTGAAAGATTGGCTTTGTATTGTGTTTTAAATTTAAAGGATGAAGATGTTCATCAATTTGCTAAAAATTTAATTGATTCTAAAACTGTAGTAGGATTATGTAAAAATTGTGGTATAATTACCGATGAAGAAGTTTGTTCAATTTGTAACGATAACAATCGTGAAGCAAAGATATTAGTTATAGAAAATACGAAAGAAGCTATTGCCATTGAAAAGATGAATAAATATTTTGGAAAATACCATGTTTTAAATGGGGTAATTTCACCGTTAGATGGGATTGGACCAAATGATATTAATATCGAGCAACTTCTAAATCGAGTTAAAGATGAATCAATTGAAGAAGTAATAATAGCGACAAGTGCTACTATGGAAGGCGAAACCACCGCATTATACATTTCTAAACTTTTACAAAATACCAACGTTTTAGTAACGCGAATAGGTTATGGATTACCAGTTGGTGGTGACATTGAATATGCGGATGAAATAACTTTGATAAGATCACTTGAAGGAAGAAGAAAAATGTAGTAAAATGTTATAAAAAAAGGAGTAATGAAATGGGGAATATTATTGAAACAATTCGCGGAGCATTAAGTGGTATTGTTGATAAACTGAATCAATTAGTAGAACCATATGTGAAGCCTGTCGTTGATTATATCAACGGGAGACAATATATCACTTTAGCTTTTATTTTTTTAGGATTAATATTATTATTAATCCCCGGGATTTTCGCCTATATTCGAAAAGCCTTTAAGTTTTTAGTCTTTTTAATAATTTTATTTACCATAATTTTTATAATAATCCGATTTGTATAACTAGGGAAGTAACCTTTCCCTAGTTTTTTTGTTAGGAAATATTCGCTTATTATAAATAAAATATTGTGTCAAAAAAGGTTAAAATAAGGAAAAATTTGCTTTTTAATAAAGGATATATTTTTAAAAAGGCTTTAAAAAGAAAAAAAAAATGATATAATTATATCACAATTATAATCAGTAAGGAGAGTAGAGGATGGATAGTAATCAAAAGCAAATCACCAAAAATGTCACATCACCGGATGATGTTAAAGTAACTCAAAACAATAATAGTAGTTCTAATCATCCAGGAGTTGAAGTACGTCTACAAAACATCACCAAGCGTTTTGTTGACAAAAAGGGAAATGTTACTGTAGCTGTCGATGATTTTTCGGTTGTTATACCCGCAGGAAAATTAATTGGATTATTAGGTCCATCTGGTTGTGGAAAATCAACAACATTGTATTTAATTGCGGGGTTGCACAAACCAAATGCCGGACGAATTTATTTTGGAAATGAAGATGTCACTGATCTTCCACCAGAAAAGCGCGGTATTGGTATAGTGTTTCAAAACTATGCTCTATTTCCGCATTTAACAGTTAGACAAAATATCATGTTTCCTCTTGAAAACATGAAAGTTCCTAAAAAAGAAGCTCTTCAAAGAGCCCAAGAAATGGCTGAACTTGTCCATATTGGCGATTTAATGGACCGTAAGCCAAGTCAATTAAGTGGTGGTCAACAACAACGCGTAGCGATTGCTAGAGCATTAGTTAAAAAACCAAAAGTATTATTATTAGACGAACCATTATCAAACTTAGATGCTCGTTTACGATTACAAACACGCGAAGAAATTCGTCGTATTCAACGGGAAACCGGAATAACAACAATCTTTGTTACCCATGACCAAGAAGAAGCAATGAGTATCTCGGATGAAATCATTGTTATGGATCGTGGAGTGAAACAACAACTTGACCATCCACAAAAAGTCTATGATGAACCAGTTAATCTATTTGTTGCGAAATTCTTAGGTAATCCTCCAATTAATGTGATTGAGGGATATGTAGAAAATAAACAATTAAAAACAGTTACTGGTAAAGTAATTCAAAACTTAGACGTAGAAGATCAAGAAGTTCAAATAGGTCTAAGAGCAGAATTCTTTATGATCTCAAAAAATGGAGGAATTGATGCGGAAGTAGAAATTGTAGAACATATTGGACGCGACACAATGATTATTTGTCGTATTGATGGTTATGAAAAAACGATTCGTGCAATTGTTCCATCAGACATCAATCTACAAATAGGACAGCAAGTTAAATTAGGATATAATAAAATATTTGTATTTGATAAAACTGGGGCGAGGTTGTTATAATGCTAGAGTTTAAAAGAGATCACTGGAAAGGATATATGTATTTGCTTCCAGCCCTAGTATTTATGGCAATCTTTACATTTTACCCAATTATAAAAACTTTTATCACTGCATTTTTAGAAGGTTATTCTATTTATGGTGATAGTCGGTTTAAATTAGGGCTTGGAAATTTCATCTATGTTTTTAAAGATAAACTTTTTTGGCGTGCGTTAGGAAATACGGCTTTAATGGTTATTGTTTCAGTTCCAGTTTCAGTTATTATTGCATTGTTGATTTCAGTGGCATTAAATTCCATTAAGAAATTACAAGGATTTTTCCAAACAGTATTTTTCCTTCCATATGTAACAAACACGATTGCTTTAGGGTTAGTTTTCTCAGTATTGTTTTCCAATAATGGATTAATTAATGCCATTATTGAATGGTTTGGAGGGACACCACGAGCATGGATTACAAACTGGCAAGGGCAAGGGGCTGTTCCTGGATATGATACAGTAACATATTGGCGCGGAATATTTGTTATTTCAATGTATACAATTTGGAATAGTTTAGCATTTAAAATTTTAGTATTCCTATCAGGGCTTCAAAGCATTGATAAACAATATTATCAAGCTGCTCAAATTGATGCCACACCTCGTTGGCGAGTCTTTACTAAAATAACAGTTCCATTACTTTCACCAATGATTGCCTATGTTACAATCACATCATTCATCGGTGCATTTAAAGCATATACAAGCGTAATTGCAATTTATGGTGAGACATTTGGTCCTCCAGGACAAGAAACTGAAAATATGTATATTACAATCGTTGGATATATTTATCAAAAACTACATCATTCTCGCGGTGCTGACTTATTCTCAGTTGCTGCTGCTGCCTCATTAATCTTATTTGGAATTATCTTACTGATTACACTGGTTCAATTACAAGTCAGTAAGAAACGTGTACATTATTAGGAGGTGTTGACAGTGGCAAATCCATTTACTAAAATGATTAATTCTATTAATCAACGTAAAAAAGTTAAAGAATTAGTTAATGATGATTTATATTTAAGTGAGAAAGAGTTGAAAAAATATAAAATTAAAAAAACTGTAATGAGTATTTTAATTTATACATTTTTAACTTTAGTTGCACTCTATATACTATTACCATTCTATTGGATGTTTGCAACCGCATTAAAATCTCCTGAAGAATTAATAGGAGAAATAACATTTTTCCCAAAAAAACTACGATTTGAAAACTTTAAAACAGCATTTACTTTTAGCAAAATTTATATAGAATCATTAGATAAAGAATTTCCTGGTTTCTTAGTATTTTATGGTAATACTGTGTTAGTAGCCATTTTAACAACTATTGGAACAATGGTTACTACTACCCTAGCAGCATTTGCCTTTGCCAGATTAAATTTCTTTGGCCGTGATACTATTTTTGCGTTACTACTTGCAACAATGATGGTTCCAGGAGAAATATTTATTATTACTAACTATGAGACAATTTCAAACCTAGGACTTATTGACACCTATGCCGCATTAGTCTTACCATTTGTGCCAAGTGTCTTTTATACATTCTTCCTACGTCAAACCTTTATGCAAATACCAAATGAGTTATACTTAGCAGCAAAAGTCGATGGAACATGTGACTTTAAGTATTTAATTAAAGTTATGATTCCAATGGCAAAAGCGACTTTAACAACAATCTTTATCCTAAGTATGATGGGAACATGGAATGCGTACGTTTGGCCAAATTTAGTTGCCGGTGGCGAACAAATGCGTTTAGTTAGTAACGGATTAATGCGCTCGTTTAGTGGTCTTGGACCAAACAATGAACATATTCAAATGGCTGCTTCAGCCCTTGTTAGTTTACCATTATTGATCGCCTTTATATTCTTGAAGAAATACATTATGCGAGGCGTATCACGAAGTGGAATAAAAGGATAAAAAAATAAATAGAAAGGACAATTAAATATGAAAAGAATATTGTTATTTTTAACAATTTTAGGTAGCATTTTCATGTTATCAGCTTGTAAAAATCGTACGTATGATCCAATTGAATTAGTTTCGATTGAAGAAATTAAATCAATGGAGCGAATTAATATTTCATTTATGATTCCTTTCGGGCAAGACATTGAAAATGTTATTCGTGATATGATTGCAGATTTTAACGAAGAATATCCAAATATTAGAGTTAAAATTGAAGTTGTTGGTGGATATGACACATTATTAAAAGAAATGCGAATTAAAGTTGCTGGAAAAAACCCACCAACATTAGCAATCGCTTATCCGGATCATGTTGCGGAATATTTACGTGCTGATGCGGTATTACCATTAACACCATATATCAAATCTAATCTTGAAGGTGTAGGGTATACTGAAGAAGAATTGGCTGATTTCTTTGAAGAATATATGTTTGAAAACCGCTCATTTGATGACAAAGGAACATATTATTCTTTACCATTTAATAAATCAACTGAAGTATTAATTTATAATAAAGATTTCTTTGATGCTTTTAAAGACGAAATTTCCGTACCAAGAACATGGCAAGAAGCTGAAGAAGTTTCTAAGAAAATCTGGGAAATTATTTTATCAGGACGTGCTGATAACTTATATGATGGTTTAAAACTAACTGAACATTTAAAAGATAAAAACTTTGTGCCTTTTGCATACGACTCTAATGGAAACTTATTTATCACAGCCACTCGTCAATGGGGAGGGAAATATACTGAAAGAATTGACAATTCTACTGGTAAATTATTATTCATGGAGAATGATAAATCGGTAGAAGCATTTAAATACTTACATGATTTAGCAAGATATACTGACCCAGTAACAGGAAAAGAAATGCCATTATTCCAAATCCCAGAATATTGGGCAGAAAGATATTCATCAAATCCATTTAAAAACTTACAAACAATGTTTACTATTGGGTCAACAGCAGGTATTAGACACCATGTTGGAGCTGACAGTAAAGTTCGTACTTTAGGGGTTGCTCCGGTTGTTTATCGTGATGAAGATCACAAATATGTTATTCAACAAGGTTCTAATATTATGATTAGTAAACGTGGAAATAAATATGAACGTATGGCCGCATGGTTACTAATTAAACACTTTTTAAAACCAGAAAACACAGCGAAATTTAGTATTGAAACTGCATATTTCCCAGTTCGTAAATCAGCTTTACAACTTCCAGAATATCAAGAATTCTTAAATACACCAACAATTGAACAAGAAATTCACTCTCAAACGGCTAAAGTTGGTATTGCTTATCGTGAGTTAGGATTTGAAATGTTTGTCGACCCTGCCTGGGCTGGTTCTGCAGAAGTTCGTAAACAAGTTGACCTTGCAGTTGTATCAATCTTCTCAGGAAGTAAAGTTCGTTCAAAAGACGACATTCGTCAAATCATTAAAACTGCTTATGATAAAGCTTTAAAAGAAATATCAAGATAAAGTTGAGGGGTAATGATGAAAATTAATTTAAAAAGAAAGTTTTTATTACTATTAACATTATTCCTAACTCTATTTATTGTTACAGCATGTGATAATAAAAATAAGAATATAGAGTTAGAATACCCTACAATTGAAGATGAAGTCGAGTTAGATACACGGTATACCGATGAGTTAGATTTACAACAACCTTTTAAAGGAAAAAAATTTGAAGTAGATGGAATTGAAGAAGTTGAGGTTGATAAAGTAATTGATGGAGATACAATTGTAGTTCGTAGTTTAAGTGAAAATGTTCGTTTCTTAGGTGTTGATACTCCGGAATGTACTGGAACAATTGAACCATGGGGTTTCGCCGCAGCAAACTTCGTTCGTGAAAGATTATTTTCGGCGGAATCGGTAGTTCTTCAAAGTGAAGGAGAATTAACTGACCATTATGGACGTTATCTAGCATGGGTTTGGTATAAACCTGTCAATTCCGGGAAATACCGTCTATTAAATTTAGAATTAATAGAAAATGCTTTATCAAAATTTACTTTTGGTGATACTATTTATTACGATATTTTCATTAAAGCCCATGAAAAAACAGAAATAACTGAACAAGGAGTTTTTGGAGATAAAAACGATCCTAATTATGAATATAATCGTACCCCAGTTCAAATAACAATTTTTGAAGCTTTAGAAAATCACGATAAATATAAACTTGGAACTGTCTTTAAATTTAAGGCTCAAGTTGTTCGAATCGTTAGTGAAAGTTTCTTTGTTCGTGATGTTGATGTTGAAGATCCAAGTAAGGTTGGACATATCTATGTTTACTCAGGTGTTGGTGCCAACTACTCTAACCACTTAAATCCAGGCGATATTATTACTTTTGAAGCTCAATTGCAATATGAAGGTCAATTTGGAACACAATTAACTGGAATTAAGCGAGTTGCTAAAGTTGGAACACAAGAAATTGAATTACTTGAATTCGATGGTAATGATTTAAAAGATGGTGGGTTAGGATTAAAACCTTACTATGGTCAAGTGATTAAAGTTAATAATTTAACATTAGTTAATATTCGTCGTTCTCAAAACGATTTAAAGAAGAATTACTATAGTTTAGAATTCAAAAACGATCGTGGTGAAATTATTTCAGTAAGACTTGCAGCTTCAAAATCACAATATCGCTCAGAAGAATTAGTTA
>LFRM01064869.1_pt1 | contig 10554 bp, 8 predicted proteins | sample 618341 | NCBI WGS metagenome assembly LFRM01 (sample SAMN03654438, study PRJNA283298) | anaerobic digester metagenome | isolation source: pool of bioreactors CSTR01a, CSTR02a, and CSTR03a thermophilic anaerobic... | place: Denmark: Kgs. Lyngby | collected 2014-05-21 | reverse complement strand
TATAACAGTGCATTCTTAAAAGAATTCGCAAAGATGTCTGATATTGAGATTGTTTATGAAGAGTATTCAAACAATAACGAAATGCTTAAACAATTCAATAATAATAAAATTGATTTAATGTTAGAAAACAACAATAGTTCTAAATATGAAATAGATGTTTATAAAACTATTCCATTTTATAATAATAAATTAGTGATTATTTCAAACATGAGTAATAATTTAGTTATTAATTCTTTAAATTCACTATCAGATGTTGAAATAGCAACAATCAACAATAGTAAAGTTTCTGATTATTTACTGTCTAATAATTTAAAAATAAAAAATTATAATAATAGTCTAGAATTAGTTAAGAATATTAATAAGGATTCAGTTATTGCAATCGATAGAGAAATATATATATATTACAGTAAAAATTATTTGAAAAATTATAAGGTATATTATGAAGAAAAATTATCTAATGATTATGGTTTAGTTATTAGAGATATAAAAGAAAATAAAATTTTTGAAAATTACTTTGATTTTTATTTATCATTTACTTGTAATAAAAGTATTATAAATAATAGTTATTATAGTTTATTTAACATTGATAAAAAACCAATGATTCTAAGAACATTTATTGTTGGACTTTCAGCTCTAATTATTTTTGTATCAACAATGTTAATTAGAAAAACGTTTAATAAAAATAAAGAAAAAAATAAATCAGTTATAGTTTCTAAGGAAAACAAAATGAAATATATTGATCAATTAACTTCGCTTAAAAACAGAACATATTTAAGTGATAACTTAGAAGCATGGGATAATAGTGAAGTATATCCCCAAGCTATTGTGGTTGTTGATTTAAATAATCTTGCCTACATTAATGATAATTATGGGCATGTTGAAGGTGACAAGGTTATTAAGGAAGCTGCTAATATTTTAATTTTAAACCAAATTGAAAATAGCGACATAATTCGTACAAGTGGAAATGAATTTTTAATTTATTTAGTTGGTCATGATGAAAAAGCAATTGTTTCATATATTAGAAAACTAAATAAAGAATTTAAGTCTTTAGCACATAACTTTGGCGCAGCTATTGGTTACAGTATGATAGTTGAAGGAATTAAAACTATTGATGATGCGATTAATGAAGCTACACTTGATATGCGCGATAATAAAGAAGCAATAGAAAATGATGACAAGTAGTTGATAGGATGATGCAAATGTCTAACATTAAAAAAAATATTTCTAATATTTGGAAAATGATTAAACAGCCAGAAATGGAAATACTACCAGGTAACTTAGCCTTTTCATTAGTTATTTCACTGGCACCTATTTTAACATTATCAGTGTTAGCGGCCTCATATTTATCAGTTCCAGTAGAAGCACTTATAAATTTTATGTTAAAAACATTTCCCCAAGAAGTTAATGAATTGCTAATGCCTTTTATTAGAGGAAATGGTTTTGATGTAAATATAGGAATATCTTTAATTGCTGGGTTAGGAATTGCTTCTAATGGGCTATATTCAATTGTTACAACATCTAATGCTCTTTACAAGAAAGAGAGTTCAAAAACTTTAAAAAGAAGAATAAAATCATTAATTTTAACATTGATCTTAGTTTTCTTATTTATTTTCATTTTAATTGTTTTAGCCTTTGGTAACAATATTGTTAAATTAATTTTAACATTATTTGCTGATGGAAAAGTTATTAAAACATTATATGAAATATTTGTATTATTAAAATGGCCAGTTGGGTTTATTGCAATCTTTTTTACAATTAATTTAATTTATGCCATGGCACCGGACTCAACTATAGCAAGTAAGCATACTAGAAAAGGTGCACTCTTTACAACATTATCTTGGATTTTAGTAACCGCAGTATACTCTTACTATGTTAGTAATGTCGCTAGATATGATGCTTTTTATGGAGGACTGTCAAGCATAATGATTTTGATGATTTGGATTTACATATTGTCATATATCTTTATTCTTGGAATCGCACTAAATGCAAGCAGTTATGAGACGGGAAAAAGTACCAATAATAATACTAAAAAAATGGTAAATAATAATAATGATATCAATTAATTACCGGTTGATATTGATTACAAGCTACAGCTTATAAATTAAGCATAAATTAATGGTAATAAAATTAATGGTAAGTCCATTTCAAAGAGCGATTTAATCGCTTTTTGATTTGATAAAAATAAAAAAAAGTGCTATACTTATTTAGTATAGACAGAGGTGGAAAATGCAAGAATTTTTTGTGAAATTTAAGAGGGACGCTAAAATATATGTTAATACTAATGTTTTGTTTATTTCATTTGTTTTAAGTTCCGTATTTAATGCTTTGTTATTAAGATTTTTTACGGTTGGAAATTATTTCGAATTAAAACCATTATTAGCTGACTTTGCAGTTTGTTTAATAATTGGGGCGTTCGGTTATTTTTTAAAACCTAAAAAACAATTTAAATATTTTCTGGGATGGTCAATATTTTTTACGGTTTTATGTATTATTAATTCTGTTTATTATACTAACTATACTTCGTTTGCATCAATTTCGCTTTTATCAACAACTGTACAATTGTTTGATGTTGCTGATGCTGTTGTAGAAAACATCTTAGAGATTAAAGACTTTTTCTATATATTACAACCAATTGCATTATTATATATTAACCATAATTTAAAAAATAATAATTACTTTGAAAAAGTTGCAAAAATTGAAGTTGGAAAAATTCGTGCTTTAAATACATTTGTAGCGTCATTAATTGTTCTTGGGTTTTTTATTTCAATGTTAACAGGATTAGATATTGGACGTTTTGGAAAACAATGGAATCGTGAATTTATTGTTATGCAATTTGGACTTTATACATATCAAGTTAATGACCTAATTAGTAGTATAAAACCGCAACTAAATCCTTTATTTGGTTACGATGAGAATGCTAAAATATTTAGAGAATATTATGACAATGTAACTGATGAAAGTAAATTAAATAAATATACCAACATTTTTAAAGGTAAAAACATAATTGCCATTCATGCTGAAAGTATTCAAGAAATGGTCATAGATTTAGAATTTAATGGAAAAGAATTAACACCTAATTTAAATAAATTAGCAAGTGAAGGTTTACATTTTTCTAACTTCTACGCCCAAGAAGGAGTAGGAACAAGTAGTGATAGTGAATTTACTCTCAATACTTCGTTGATGCCAACTAATAGTGGAACCGTTTTTGTAAATTATTGGAACCGTGAATATGTTACGATTCCTAAATTACTAAAAGATTTAGGCTACTATTCATTTAGTATGCACGGTAATAACGGTACTTATTGGAATCGTAATGTCGTTCATAAAGAATTTGGTTATGACCGATTCTACTATCATGAGAAAGATTTTGAAATAGATGAAAAAATAGGTTTAGGTCTTAGTGATAAATCATTTTTTAGACAAGCAGTTCCTAAAATAAAAGAAGTAAGCGAAAAAAACACTAATTTTTATGGGACAATGATTATGTTAACAAATCATACACCATTTTCAGATATAATTAAAAAAGGTTTAGTAGATTTTGAAGTTGATTTTAAATATGAAAAATTAAATGAAGAAACAAAAGAAATGGAGATTGTATCAGCTCCATATCTTGAAAATACTAAAATAGGTAATTATTTTAAATCCGTTAATTATGCCGACGAAGCAATTGGACAATTTATTAATGACTTAGATGAAGCTGGAATATTAAAAGATACAGTTATAGTTATCTATGGTGATCACGATGCCAAACTAAAGAAAAACGAATATGATAAATTTTATAATTATAACCCTTATACAGATAGTTTACTTAGCGAAGATGATCCAAACTATCGTGTAATTGATTTTTATGAAATGGAAATAAATAAAAAAGTACCATTTATAATTTGGTCAAAAAACAATAAACTTTCTACCGAAATAACAGAAGTTATGGGAATGTATGACATTGGTCCGACACTAGGAAATATGTTTGGATTTAAAAATCCATACGCTTTAGGAAACGATATTTTTAGTGTGGAAAACAACTTTGTTGTCTTTCCTGATAACAACTGGCTTACAAATACAATGTATTATAATTATCAAAAAAATGAAGGTAAACTATTAAATCCAAATGAGCCTGTTAGTTTAGAAGAAATTGCAAATTATACTGAAAAAGCTGAGCAAATTTTAAATGTGTCAGATTCTATTATTGTTTATGACTTAATAAGAAAAACAAAAGAAACAACACAACTAATGGAAGAGGTTGGAAGATAAATGAAGAAAAGAAAATTAAATATTAAAAAAGTAATCAATTTTATTTTTATCCTTATTGTTATAGTGGTTTCAATCTTCTTTATTAAAAAACTATTTACAAGACCTGGTGAAAGGTTAGCTGAACCAAAAGTAATTGGCGAAATAAATGGTTATGAATTAAAAGAAGGCGCAACATCATATTATAAAAATATTTTTAATGATCTAAAAGAAGAGCTTAGTAAAGATGAACTTGACGAAGAAAACTATGCCAAAATTATAAGTAAGTTATTTATTAGTGATTGTTTTAACTTAAATAATAAAATTAGTAATAACGATGTTGGTGGAGTTCAATTTGTGTATGAACCCTTTCGTGATGACTTTATTTTAATTGCTAAAGAAACATTATATAGTTCAGTTGAAAATAATGTTTATGGCAATCGTAAACAAGATTTGCCAGTTGTTAGTAAAGTAGAAATTACCGATATTCAAAATGATAATTATGAGTATTTAGAAACAGAAGATAATAATGCATATTTTATTAAAGCAAGTATAAAATATTCTAAAGATTTGGGATATCCAGAAGAAGTATCCTTAATCATTATCCATAATAATGATAAATTAGAAATATCAGAAATGGATTAATACCTTCGATTAAATTAATAGAAGGGTTATCTAATGTTAGGGGGTTATATGAGATTAGCAGTTTTAAGTGATATTCATGGCAATTTAACAGCTTTAAAAAAATGCTTTGAACTTATTGATAATTCTAATATTGATGGCCTTGTTTTTTGCGGTGATTATGTCAGTGATATTCCCCAAAGCAAAGAAATATTAGAATATATAAAACAAAAAAGTGCCGAGTATAAAACCTGGATAGTTCGTGGTAATCGCGAAGATTATATTATTGACTATCATAACTCAAATGCTAATAATTGGACGTTAGAATCTAATAATGCTGCTGTATTGGTTGCCTATAATTCATTAAATGAAGAAGATATAAATTATTTGAAATCAATGAAAAAAGAAGAAGTTATTGACATTGCCAATACAGATAAAATATATGTAACCCATAAGTATCGGGACATTAAATATAATGATAATTTCAAGTTTAAATTTGTCATTTTCGGCCATGAACATAATCAATTATTTTTTTCAAGAAAAGGTATTAGATTTTTTAATCCAGGCTCTGTTGGTCTACCTGGTGATGGATTTCCAGGTACTAGTTTGTTAATACTTGAATATAAAAACAAAGAATGGTGTCCAGAATTTCATCATCTAAAATACGATCTTGAGATACCGATAAATATAATTAGAAATAGTAATATTAATAATAAAAAAGTTAGATGGGGTGACATGATTATTAAGACGCTAGAGACAGCTAATGATTATCCCGGAATATATGTAGAAGAAGTTAAAAAGATTGCTCAATTTCATGGCTTATCTACGGTGCTAGAGGAAATACCAAGTGATGTATGGAAACTTGCTAGAAAAAATTTAAACCTTGAACAAAGTGAGAATAAAATATAAAAAAATGAAACAAGAACATATAATAGTTGTAGAAATGTTTATTTTATATTATAATGTTATATGATAGTGAGGCATAATTATGTTTGAAGATACAAAGGTTCCTAATCACTTAGGTATTATTGTTGATGGGAATGGCAGATGGGCTGAACATAGGGGACTTCCTCGTAGTGAAGGTCATAAAGCTGGTGCTAAAAATTTAAAGAAATTAATTAGATATATATTTTCAAAAGATATAAAAGTGTTAAGCCTTTTTGTGCTTTCAACAGAAAACTTCAAACGTAGTGTAGAAGAAGTTAATTATTTGATGAAATTATTTATTAGAAGTTTTAAAAGTGATTTTTCAAAATTAGGTAAAGAAAATGTAAAAATAGTTTTTTCTGGAAGAAGAAATCCACTACCTGATAAAGTTTTAAAAATAATGGATAAAATAACACTTGATACAAAAGATAATAACAAATATACATTAAATGTTTGTTTAAATTATGGAAGTCGCGCTGAAATTATCGATGCTGTTAAAAAAATAAATAATGATGTTAAAAACAATTTAATATCTATTGAATCAATAGATGAAGAATCGTTTAACAAATTTTTATATAACGATTTACCACCACTTGATTTTTTAATAAGAACTAGTGGAGAAATGCGTTTAAGTAACTTTATGTTATGGCAATCGTCATATACGGAATTATATTTTCCAAAAGTTTATTTTCCAGACTTCAATAATAAAGAATTTGATCAAGCATTAATAGAATATAATAATCGAGATCGTAGATTTGGAGGCATTAAATATGAAGACAAGAATCATTAGTGCGGCAGTTGCACTTTTGCTCATAATACCAATAATAAGAACTGGAAATACTATTTATAATTTAACTATTTATTTATTATCTTTGATTGCTTTAAAAGAATTAATTGATATTAAAGAAATAAAGAGGAAAACACCATCATTTATTAAATTTATATCATACATTGTAATTAGTTTAATTGTTATTAGTAGTTCTAATTCAAATGAATTAATTTTCTTAATGAACTATCGCATCATTGCTGGACTTTTTATAATTTATTTACTACCAACAGTTTTATATCATGATAAAGATATATATAATATTAATGACGCTTTTTATTTGATTGGTGCCTTATTCTTTTTAGGAATGTCATTTCATTTACTTATATTAATCCGTCAACAAGATTTAACATTAATTATATATTTATTTTTAATCACAATAATGACTGATACCTTTGCTTATTTTACTGGATATTTTATCGGTCGTAACAAATTATTAGTGGATATTTCTCCAAATAAAACTTGGGAAGGTTTAATAGGGGGAACAGTTATGGGTGTTTTCACTAGTTCTATTTTCTATATTACAGTGATTAATCCTAATGCAAATATAACAACTTTATTAATGATGACAACATTTTTATCACTCATTGGTCAATATGGCGATTTAGTTTTTTCTGGAATAAAAAGATATTATGGAAAAAAGGATTTTGGTAATCTAATGCCTGGTCATGGTGGTATTTTAGATAGATTAGATAGTATTATATTTGTAGTTCTAGGTTATATGTTTTTTATATAACACTATAGAAAGAGGTATATATGACATTTATTTATTTTATATTAGTTCTCGGAGTAACTGTGTTTATTCACGAGTTGGGACATTTTATTTTTGCTAAAAAAAGTGGTATATATATTTATGAATTTTCCATTGGAATGGGACCAAGGTTATTTAAGTTTAATCGTAAAAATGATGAAACAGAATATTCTATTAGACTATTTCCAATTGGTGGATATGTAAGTATGTCTGGGGAAGAAGTAGAGATTGATGAAAGTGTTCCAGTTGAAAAAAGATTTCAATCAAAAACTTGGATTCAAAGATTTTTAACGATTATTGCTGGAGTATTATTTAATTTTATTTTTGCAATTACTCTGTTTTTTGTGGTTGGCTTAATTGTTGGTGTACCTAATAATAAGCCAATTATTCAGTCATTAACTGAAGACTACCCAGCTTATAATACTGAATTAAAACCAGGGGATAAGATAGTTAAAATTAATAATAAAAAAGTAAATTCAATTGATCGTCTTCAATTAGAACTTTATCTTAATCAAGGTAATACCCTTACTTTTGAAGTTATTGATGAAAATTCCCAAACAAAAACAGTTCAATTAGATCCTAAAAAGGATGAAGAAGATGGAGGTACAATATATCGCGCTGGTTTAGTATTTGATGATACTATAACAAATGGAATTATTCCTTCGATTAAATATGCCTTTGTTAAAACAGTTAATTTAATGGAACAAATGGCAATTACTATTAAAGCTTTAGTTCTTGGTCAACTAAAATTAAATTCATTTGCTGGTCCAATTGGAATATATGGCATTGTTGGTGAAACTGCTAAAGCTGGTTTAATCAACTTAATTGTATTGACTGGTTTTTTAAGTATTAATGTCGGCTTTATTAATATTTTACCGTTCCCAGCTTTTGATGGCGGGAGATTGTTATTCTTAATTATCGAAAAAATAAAAGGAAGTCCAATTAATTCGAAAGTTGAAAATATTGTCCATAGCATTGGCTTTTCAATTTTAATATTATTAATGTTAGTTGTGACGTATAACGATATATTAAGATTATTTAAATAGTAATGAGTAATAAAAAATGTATTTAACTTTATTTTGTTAAATACATTTTTATATTATTAAATTTAAATATTTTTTAAACAAGCTTCAATAAATCCCAAGAATAATGGATGAGCTTTAATTGGTCTACTTTTAAATTCAGCCCTAAATTGACAAGCAATAAAGTAGGGGTGATCCGGTAGTTCAATTATTTCTATCAAATTTGTTTTTTCATCATAACCAGATATAACTAATCCATTTTGTTCGATTGTTTCTCTATAGTTTAAGTTAAATTCATATTTATGACGATGTCTTTCAAAACTATTTTTTTCTTGATATAAGCTACTTGCTAAAGTATCTTTTTTTATTAAGCAATTATAATTACCCATTCGTTTATTATTGCTTAAACCATGACAATTTTTAAGATCGTTCATAACATCGATAATAGGATCTTTAGCTAACTCATTAACTTCTCTTGATGTTGAATTTTCTATTTTACAAACATTTTTTGCAAACTCAATAATAGCCATTTGAAAGCCTAATTCAATTCCTAAAAATGGAATTTTATTTAATCTTGCATATTTTACAACATCAATAATTTCGGGTTCAACTGGACCATAAGGAATAACAATACCTTGCACGTTTTTGAAAAGTAATTTTATATTTTTTGAGTCTTTGAGATCATTAGTATTAATCCATTTAATATTTATCTTTGTTCCAAAACTATAACCTGCATGACTTAAAGCTTCTTTAACTGATAAATAAGCATCATGTAGTTCAACATACTTTCCAACTATAGCAATTTCAACTTCTTTATCTAAGGATTGTACTTTATCAATTAAATCATACCATTTATCTAAATTAATTTCTTTTAATGGTAATTTAAATTGATTTAATATAATCTCATCTATTTTTTGATCATAGTAATTAATTGGAATCTTATAAACACTTTTAACATCAACTGCATCTAATACATGATTTTTAGGAATGCTACAAAAAAGTGATATTTTTTGTTTAATATCATCATTAAGAGTATAAGGTGCTCGACATAACACAATGTCTGGTTGAATTCCTAATCCTCTAAGTTCTATAACACTGTGTTGCGTTGGTTTTGTTTTTAACTCACCAGAACCAAATAAATAAGGAATAAGAGTGGTATGCACAAATAAAGATGAATTTATTCCCTGTTCATACCTAATTTGTCTTAGTGATTCTAAAACTGCCTGTGACTCAATATCACCGATTGTTCCTCCAATTTCAGTTATAATAATATCAGCATCAGATGAAGACGCTGCCTCATAAATTCTTCTTTTTATTTCATTTGTAATATGTGGTACGATTTGAACAGTTCCACCGCCATAATCCCCACGGCGTTCTTTTTCGATAACTGATGAAAATATTTTCCCAGTACTGATACTAGAAGAATAATTTAATTCCTCATCAATAAATCTTTCGTAGTGGCCTAAATCAAGATCAGTTTCACTCCCGTCAGCTGTAACAAAAACTTCCCCATGTTGTAATGGTGACATCATTCCTGGATCAACATTAATGTAGGGGTCAAACTTTTGCATAAAAACTTTATACCCACGTGATTTTAATAAAAGGGAGATTGATGAAGCTGCAATTCCTTTACCGATTCCTGATACCACGCCCCCAGTAACAAAAACAAACTTAGCCATAAACTATACCTCCTAAAAACAAAAAAAGCTCTAGAGAGAACTCTAGGCTCTCTATAATTATAACACGATTTTAAAAATATAAAAAGTAAAAAAATAAATAAATTATTATATAATCGTAATTGTGGTATAATAAAAATGTTATATTTAATGTTGAGGTGTATTATGAGTAACTTGAAAATGAGTAGTAAAAATATTTTAGAATTAAAAAAGTTAAATGTTAAGTCACTAAATATTGAAAGTGATTTATATATTTTTGAAGATGAATATTTAATTAAACAATTTCTTGATGATGATATAGACTTTTTAACTGGAAAAGAACAAAAAGTTGATTTACTTATGAATAAAGAAATTAAAGGAACTATTCCAGTATTATCAAAAGTTATAACTGATGATAGTTTTTCTGGTTATATTATGCCTTACATTAAAAATTCAGTTGAACTAAAAGAATTAATTAATTATGATATAAATAAAGAAGATTTAATTAACATAATGATTGATCTT
>LFRM01263993.1_pt1 | contig 10555 bp, 12 predicted proteins | sample 618341 | NCBI WGS metagenome assembly LFRM01 (sample SAMN03654438, study PRJNA283298) | anaerobic digester metagenome | isolation source: pool of bioreactors CSTR01a, CSTR02a, and CSTR03a thermophilic anaerobic... | place: Denmark: Kgs. Lyngby | collected 2014-05-21 | reverse complement strand
GCCCTTCTCTGCCCAAGCCAATGGACATGCCCCGATAGCTGTCCACATTGCCTTGGACTGCAACAGGGCCCTCGATATCAACAATATTTTGTAAGTTCCCAAGAATCATGCCATTATAACCCACGCCAATACCAAAAGGCTGACCGTTCATATTTTGCCAACGAACATCATCATATGCAACACCGCTGTATTCTGCCATATTTGACACACCCTTCCTTTCACTGCGCATAAGCACCCGTCTTACCATCCTATGCAGCAGTAAACGCGATGTGCAAAGAGCTTGCCATCATAAGATAAATTTGATATGATTTTCGTATGCATTGGAGGTCTTTACATGGCAGATTTCACTAGCGTTTCACACCCTTTCAAGCCCGTTTGGCAGGACGATTCACGAATTCTCATTCTGGGTACTTTTCCATCCGTGCGTTCACGATCGGATGGCTTTTACTATGGTCACCCGCAAAATCGCTTTTGGAAGGTCATCTCAGCATTAGCAGGCACTGATCTTCCCGCAACAATCGATGAGAAAATCGCATTGCTCAAAAGCGAGAAAATCGCATTATGGGATGTGCTTGAGAGCTGCGAAATCAAAGGCAGCAGCGATCAGAGCATCAGGGCTGTCATCCCAAACGACCTCAGTTCCATTTTGAAGGATTCCGCTATCCATACCATCTATCTAAATGGGCAAAAGGCAGGTTCACTGTATCATCGCCATTTAGAATGTCAAACCGCCCTTCCCGCATTCATTCTGCCATCCACCAGCCCCGCAAACGCCGCATGGTCACTGAATCGGCTGCTAGATGCATGGCAGGTCATTAAATAGAAAAAGTCGCTCTATGCCTAGTATCGGCATAGAGCGGCTTCTTTTCATTCATGATCGAGTCAAGGACGGATTTTTGTTCTCTCCTGATTTTAAGTACTTATTAAAGTAGGAGAAGAACAGGATTGCAGTGACACATACAGAGATAAAATCTGCAATAGGTTCAGCGAGGAACACCGCGTCGGTTTTATTGTCCATGAAGTTTGGCAATATGTAGATCAGCGGAATCAATAGGAATACCTTTCGCAGCAGCGCTAAAAACACGGATGTTTTGGCATTGCCGACCGCGATAAAGGTATTCTGACAAGCCACCTGAATGCCGAAGATGCCAGCTACAGCCATGAAGATGCGCAGATAATGCGTGGTAGACTCCAGCAGCTGAACATCCGGGGTGAACATGCGGATGAATATCTGCGGGAATATCATCGCCAGTGCCCACATCGTGCACGACAAGGTAAGGCAAGAGATCAATAGCAGCTTAAAGCATTTCTTGACGCGATCCTTATTGCCTGCACCAAAGTTGTAGCTGATAATGGGCTGAGCACCTTGGGTTAAGCCCTGCTGCGGAAGCGAGGTAAACTGCATCACGCTGCTTAATATCGTCATCGAGCCAACCGCCATATCCCCGCCATATTTGAGCAGTGAAGCGTTGAAGCAGACTGACAGAATGCTTTCGGTTGACTGCATGATAAAGGGCGACATGCCCAGTGCAATACAAGGCAGGTACACTTTTGCACGCAACGGGAGAAACTCCCTCTTAATGCGAAGGTTCGTTCTTTTGCCGAGCATAAACCCAAGCACCCACACAGCTGATAACGTCTGTGCAATGATCGTCGCCAGCGCTGCGCCCTTCACCCCCATGCCGAAAACGAAGATAAAAAGCGGGTCAAGGATGATATTCGCCACCGCACCAATCAGCACCGTCAGCATACTGAACTTGGAAAAACCCTGCGCCGTAATAAAGGCGTTGAGTCCAAGCGAAATTTGGACAGAAATCGTACCAATTGCATAGATCGATAGATACTCCCATGCATAGCCTATCGTTGCATCGCTTGCACCAAAGAGCATCAGCATTTGTTTACCAAAGAGGAGCACGACCGTTGTCAGCACCACCGCTGTTACCAAAAGCGCCATGGTGCAGTTGCCTAGGATTTGCTCTGCATCCCGCTTCTTTCCTCTGCCCATCATAATCGAAGCCCTTGGTGCACCGCCCATGCTCGCCAGCGTTGCAAATGCTGAAATCAGCATGATCATTGGCATTGTGACGCCAACTCCTGTTAAGGCTGTTGCACCAATACCAGGTATATGGCCGATGTAAATTCGATCAACCACATTGTATAGAACATTGACAATCTGCGCCATGATGGCAGGCATAGCAAGATTGAATAAGAGCTTACCAACCGATTGGGTTCCAAGCTCGTTTTCCTTCCCACTACGTTCCATATTGATCCCCCCTATTTCCTAATTGCTATCCTATCTATTATAGAGAAGTTGCACAGCATTTGCAACACCCGCGGATTCATTGACAAGCCTACTTTGCCGTGCTAAACTTACTCAATATTTGAGGAAACGGGGGTGGTATCATGAACAGAAGCGATGAAATCAAGCACGCCCTCGCTTACTTTTCTGATCCGCACCACCTGCATTCCTACGAAATATTAGAAGGCACGGGTTCAGTGCTCATCAGCGCGCCGCATGCGGTGCTGCAAACCAGAAACGGCCGCATCAAGCAAGCCGAACGCTATACCGGCATGCTCGCAAAGCTGATCAACACGCACATGAACGTCCCCTGTATCTACAAATCGCGGCATATGCTGGATGATGCTAACCACGACCCCACCAGCGATTACAGAGATGCCCTCGTGGATTATGTGAGGGATCATGAGATTCGTTATGTGCTTGACCTGCATCAGCTTGCCCCCACCAGACCAATGGCACTGTGCATTGGCACAGGCGAAGGCGCAAACCTCCAAGGCGACAGCCGTGCTGTTACTATCATTGGGGATGCTTTTGCAGTTCATGGTCTTGATCCAATCACCATTGATGATCCCTTCACGGGCGGAAGAGATCACACGGTCAGCTCTACGGTTTCAAAAGCCTGTAATGTCTGTGCTTTGTTGCTAGAGCTCAATACAGCTTTGCTGCTGGAAGACACGGCTGCCTGCCGCTTCTTGCAGGTTTGGGATGCATTAAGCGAAGCGATCACCGCCCTTCAAAACGACTAATACAAAAGGAAGTGCTGCCTGATGATGCGTGGACTCATGGTTGTCAATGCGTTTCTTCGCACAACGAAATTTGACGATATCTATCACACCTTGCTTTCTGCCGCCCATGAGTGCGGGATGGATTTGCAGGTCATGACCAATAGCGAGCTGAGCCCTATTGTTGGCTCCTCTGCGTTTCGCCATACCGATTATGATTTCGTTCTCTTTTGGGATAAGGATATCAAGCTTGCCATGCAGCTTGAAGCGCTTGGTTTACGGCTGTTTAACAGCGCTGACAGCATTTTCAGATGCGATGATAAATCCCTCACCTACCTCGCGCTCAAGCACATCGGCATCCCTATGCCCGAGACGATCATCGCCCCGATGACCTTCCCCAATATCGGCTATACCGATCTTTCCTTTGTCCGTAAGATTGCAGATACCCTTGGCTTCCCCATCGTCCTCAAGGAATGCTTTGGCTCCTTTGGACAGCAGGTATATCTCTATCATGACCTGCCATCCCTACAGGATAAAGTCAAATCCCTTGGGGGCACGCCCCTGCTGTTTCAGAAATTGGTTGAGGAAAGCTACGGACGCGACGCGAGGCTCAATGTGGTTGGCGACAAAGTCGTTGCCAGCATGCTGCGCAAAAGCTCAGACGGGGATTTTCGCAGCAACTTAACGCGAGGCGGCACGATGGCACCCTATACGCCAACCGAGCAGGAAGCAGACCTTGCTGTCAAATCCGCACAGACGCTTGGGCTTGACTTTGCAGGCGTTGATATGCTGTTTGGCAAGGATGGACCGATCGTATGCGAAATCAACAGCAATGCGCATTTTAAAACTACGCTTGAATGCACAGGTATCAATATCGCCGCTGAAATCATGCGCCACATTGCGCAGACGTTGGAGTGATTGGATGAAGCAAGAAATCGGCTACCTCCTCTATGACGACCGTGATTATGCGGTTAATCAGCATTTTGCTGAGCATATGCGAAGTGAAGGGCAAAAGCGCGGACTGCTTATTGAGCCCGTACTCCTAAGCGAGCTGCAAATCGGCACAACAAAAGAAGGCATACCCTATTGCTATAGAAACGGCGATATAGCCAAACCCGATTTTGTACTATCCCGCCAAAGGCACGCTCTCATCAGCAATCATTTTCAATTGATGGGCATTCCCGTTTATAACAATGCAAAGGTTTGCGATATTTGCAACGACAAGCGAAAGACGCATCTATTTCTTGCAGACATTCCCATGCCAAAGACCACATTTCTTGCTCCCGATGCAAAGCAGCCGCCCGTCGATACCGTTTTCCCCGTAGTGCTAAAGCCCGCATGCAGTCATGGGGGTGACCGCGTAACGCTCGCTGAAAACAAAGCCCAGTGGCATGCCGCTGCCGCTGCCATCCTCCCCCAGCCTGCTCTCCAGCAAAACCTTGTTTCCAATGCAGGGCATGATCTTCGCGTATATATCGTTTTTGGCGAGATCATCGCAGGGGTGATGCGCACAGCCAAGGAGGGTATCGTCAGCAATTTCAAGCTTGGCGGCATTGCAACCTACCATGAACTAACCCAAGATGAGCGACGCCTAGCTGAGGAGATCATCAAGCGTTTTGATGAGGCGGGGGCACCACTATGCCTTGCCGGTGTTGATTTTCTCTACGAGGACGGCAAACCCGTTCTTGGCGAGGTGGAGGATGTAGTTGGAAGCCGCATGCTCTATCATACGAGCGATATTGACATTGTTTCCTTGTTTTTAGACAAACTCCTGGACATCCGCGCGCAACAAGAATGACACAACACATTGATCGTGGTATAATGTAAATCGTGCAAAATAAACTATATGGGAGGAATAACCTATGATTCCCTTTAACATACCGCCATACGTAACTGAAAGTTCCGACTATACCAATCAGGCCATCGCATCTCGTAAAATCTGTGGTGACGGTTCTTTTACCAAACGCTGCAACCAAGAGCTTGAAAACATCACAGGTGCACCAAAGGCACTTTTGACCACCTCAGGCACAGCCGCACTTGAAATGGCTGCTATTTTGCTCAACATCAAGGAGGGCGACGAAGTTATCATGCCTTCCTTCACCTTTGTCAGCACCTCCAACGCATTTGTGCTGCGCGGCGCGAAGATCATCTTTGTCGATGTTGATCCCAAAACCATGAACATCGATCCAGCATGTGTCCGCGCGGCTATCACTGAAAAGACGCGTGCCATCGTTCCTGTGCATTACGCGGGCGTATGCTGCGATATGGACGAGCTACAGGCCATCGCTGATACGCACGGCATCCCGCTTGTGGAGGATGCAGCGCAGGCTGTCACATCACTTTACAAGGGGCGTCCAGCAGGCAGCATGAGCAGTGTCGGTTGCTTTAGCTTTCATGAAACGAAGAACTTCTCCATGGGCGAAGGCGGCGCAGTCATTCTCAATGATGAAGCAATGATTGAGCGCGGCGAAATCATTCGCGAAAAGGGCACCAACCGCACCCGTTTTTATCGCGGTTTGGTTGACAAATACACATGGGTTGATATCGGCTCGTCCTTTTTGCCAAGCGAGCTTAACGCTGCCTATCTCTTAGCTCAGCTTGAGCAGAATGTGCAGATCACCGAAAAGCGCATGGCTCGCTGGGATCAATATCACGAGGGACTGGCAGAGCTTGAGCGAAACGGTCTGATCGGACGTATGTTTGTGCCTTCCTATTGCGTGCACAACGCTCACATGTATTACATCAAACTGCGCAGCCTTTCCGAGCGTTCCGATTTGATTGCATACCTCCGCCAGCGCCAGATCAACGCGGTTTTCCACTACGTTCCCCTCCACAGCGCACAAGCCGGACTAAAATTCGGTACTTTTGTGGGTGAGGATCGATATACCACCGAACTAAGCGAACGCATCCTTCGTCTTCCGCTCTACTATGAAATGACCCAAAGCGATTGTTCTCAGGTGATTGAGGCTATCTACGGGTTCTTCGCTCGCTAACTCTTTTGCCTCGAACTTTCCAGAAAGGAAGGTTTACCATGAAAATGATTTGGAAAAATCTAACCCAGCACTCCTCCATATGGCTAGCGATTGCATTTTATACCATATGCGGACTGCTTCTACTCCTTTGGCCAACCTTTGCACTAAACATTGCAAGCTACGCCATCGCAACACTTTTACTCATTGTCAGCGCCATCTGCATCATCAGCTATATGAGGTCAAGCACCCTTCAAGCAGTGCTTGGTGCACAGCTCACCGTTGGTCTCATCTTGCTATGCCTTTCCATTTTCCTATTTGTTAACCCCCTCATTATCAGCGCACTGCTCCCATTCGTATGGGGTTTTTCACTGCTGATTGGCGGTTTTGGCAAAATCCAGCTATGCATCGACATGAAACGCATAGGCGGAAAGAACTGGTGGGCTTTGCTCATAGCAGCAGTAGTCTCATTCGTGCTGGGTTTCCTAGCCATTACGCAGCCCGTATTCATCACACAGATCATTGTGCAGTTCATTGGCATTTCGCTGCTGATTGAGGCGATCCTTGACATTGTTGCACACTTTGTTGTTAACAGGCGCATCAAGGAATATCGCAAGACCATAGAAATCTAAATAAAAATATGGGGAGGTATCATCCTCTCCGTTTTGATAAGGAGACATCATATGTATATACCGCATTCAGACCGCTACGAGGAAATGACCTATCGCCGCTGCGGCAAGAGCGGCCTTAAGCTCCCCCTTATTTCCCTTGGTCTATGGCATAACTTTGGAGACATCACGCCCTTTATGGTTCAGCAAACATTGCTGCGAACTGCCTTTGATCACGGCATCACCCATTTTGATTTGGCCAACAATTACGGTCCGCCCTATGGTGAGGCAGAGCGCAACTTTGGCGAGCATATGCGCCGCGATTGGCACACCCACCGCGACGAGCTGGTGATCTCCACAAAGGCAGGCTACGATATGTGGCCAGGCCCGTACGGCGATTTCGGCAGCCGCAAGTACTTGATTTCAAGCCTTGATCAAAGCCTCAAGCGCATGAATGTTGACTACGTGGATGTCTTCTATCATCATCGCCCTGACCCCAGCACCCCAATTGAGGAAACCATGGGCGCACTGCATGATATCGTCCGCAGCGGCAAAGCGCTGTACGTGGGCATTTCCAACTATAGCGCCGTGCAGGCTGAGGAAGCGATCCGCGTACTTGAAAGCATGGGCACTCATATGCTCATCCACCAGCCCAGCTATAGCATGCTCAACCGTGCCCCAGAGCAAGGTCTGCTTGATGTCCTCTCAGATAGGGGTGTGGGGTGCATCGCTTTTTCGCCCCTGCGAAACGGCATCTTAACCAACAAATACCTTCACGGCATCCCCGCTGATAGCCGCGCAGCAAGCGATCCCCGCTACCTAAAGCCTGATTATCTAACCGATGAGCTGCTTGATAAAGTGCGCGCACTCAATACCATCGCGCATGACCGCGGCCAGAGCCTTGCCGAAATGGCGCTCTCATGGGTCGTTAGGCATGACTCCATGACTTCCGTCCTCATTGGTGCTAGCAAGCCTGAGCAAATCCTGCAAAACTGCAAGATCGTTCACGCTCCGCCCTTTAGCAAATCTGAACTTGATGCAATTGATGCACTAACCCTGTGATTTCTCAATGGGGCTGTTGCAAAACAGCCGTTATCNNGTAATTCGCAGGTGGATTTTGTTGCTATTGTCTTTTGAAAAGACTTCTGCAACAGCCCCATTGCATTAGCTTATGCGAGGATTCCCTTGATATAATCAGCAATTGCTTCATCTTGGCAGTTAGCGAAGAAATACTCTTGAAACTTCTCGCCGCTAACCGTTTCCTTCAGGAATTCCTGATCGATGTCATGAAGAATGGTGAGCATATCCTTGTGGGTTACCTTCTTCACTTCATCAAGAATCTTCTTGTTGCGCTGCTCGGGAATGACGCGCTCCGGTGGATAGCCATTGCCGCTGCCAAAGCCGAATGCCTGAGTGAACACCATTTCAAGGTTCAGCTCTGCGCCCCAGCCAAAGCCCTTTGCAAAAGGCATTGCCAGCGCATTGCCATCGTTGATCTGTGCGAACATGAATCCATCGGAAGGATCAATTGCCAGACCGCATAGAACATTGGGGAAGCTGTTGCAGGCAAGCATTGCGCCTTCGCCTGTGCCGCAGCCCGTTACAACATAATCAGCTGCTTTGCTGTTAAGCAGAATGCCTGCAAGCAGACCAATCTTTACATAAGTGATCTGGCAAGCATCCTCAGGGGTGTACATGCCGTAGTTGTACACGGTATGTCCCATAGGCTCAACGATCTTCTTTAGGCTTTTTTCAATCAATGCATTTTTTCCCGCTTGGCTGTTTTCGTTAATTAACGCAATTTTCATATGACAATAAGTCCTCCTTGACGATATTGGAACAATTTGTTCTTTCATCATCCATTGTAAGCGTTTTCACGATTGTTGTCAACCTTAACCAAGCAGCATCCGATCACTGGCAATTTCCTGCCCGCTTGCCTTTTCAAACAGATCTAGTAAGTCATCCACATTCAGGCTCTTCTTTTCGTCGCCTGCAACGTCAACGATTGGTCTGCCTTCATATAACATGAGCAAGCGATTGCCGTAGCGAAGTGCATCGCGCATATTGTGGGTGACCATGAGCGTTGTCAGATGGTTTTCTCTCACGATCTCTTCGCTCAGGGAGAGCACCTTCTTGGCTGTCTTTGGATCAAGGGCTGCGCTGTGTTCGTCCAATAGCAGCATCTTGGGCTTTTGAAGGGTTGCCATGAGCAATGTGAGCGCTTGGCGCTGTCCGCCCGAAAGCAGACCCACCTTGGAGCTCATGCGGTCTTCGAGTCCTAGCTCCAGCCTTGCTAGCTGCTCCTTATATCCCTTGCGTTCTATCGCTGATACGCCCCACTTCAGCGTACGCCTCTGTCCGCGGCGGCTTGCCAGCGCAAGATTCTCCTCNNATGGTCATATCAGCAGCCGTGCCCATCATAGGATCTTGGAACACGCGGCCTAGGTATTTTGCGCGTTTATGTTCGCTCAGGCGAGAAACATCTACGCCGTCGATGGAGATTTGACCTTCATCAGGAAGGAAAACACCCGCAACGCAGTTGAGCATGGTTGATTTTCCTGCGCCATTGCCGCCGATCATCGTAATGAAATCGCCGTCGGTTACGTTGATACTCACATCCTTGAGCGCTACTTTTTCATTGACCGTCCCGCGGTTAAAAACCTTAGTGACATGCTTAAGTTCAAGCATCATGCAGCCCTCCCCATAGAATGCTTAATGGTCTGTGCATACTCCTTGAGCTGCGGAAGCGCCAATGCGAGCGCCACGGTGATTGCTGTAAAGAGCTTTAGATCGTTTGGATTCATGCCCATTTCCATCACAAGCGCAATGATGACGCGGTAGAGAATGGCGCCGAGGATGAGCGATAGCAAACGCGTATAGAAATTCCGCTTGCCAAAGAGCACCTCACCAACAATGAGCGAAGCAAGACCGATGACCATCGAGCCTGTGCCCATTTGAATATCCGCAAAGTTCTGACTCTGGGCGATCATCGCACCGGAGGTTGCAACCAAGGCGTTTGCGATCATCAAACCTAGAATCTTCATTGTATCCGTGTTGATACCCTGTGCACGCACCATATTGGGGTTGTTGCCTGTTGCGCGAATCGCGCTGCCCAGCTCCGTGCCAAAGAACCAGTATAGAATCGTAATCAAAAGCAGTGAAAACGAACCGCTCAGTACAATTCTGGACAAGTCCTTCGTGAGTCCCATGTTTTGAAGGGGCGTGAAGATCGTATCAATTCGGAGTGTAGAAATGTTTGCGCTGCCCATGACCCGAAGGTTCACTGACCAAAGCGCGATCATTGTCAAGATACCTGAGAGAAGTGCAGGTATTTTCAGCTTGGTATGAAGCAGCCCTGTAACCATACCAGCCATGAGACCTGCGCACGTCGCTGCAAGCGTTGCGAGATAAGGATTTCCACCCTTTGAAATAATAATGGATGCGACTGCTGCACCCAGTGTAATCGTACCTTCAACTGACATGTCCGCAATATCTAGAATGCGATAGGTGATATATACGCCGATGACCATCACCGACCATAGGAGTCCCAGTGATACAGCACCCATAAGAATTTGATTCATTTTGTTCTACCAGCCTTTGTTTCTGTTGTATGTTTTTTGGAGGAAAGGGCTATTCCTAAAACGCAGTTAGCGGCGGACGATATGCACGAAGCCGCACATACCGTCCGCCGTAAGCGGTTTAAACAATTGGTTTGATGCCGATGTTATTCCATTTCAACTGCATACTGCATAAGATCCGCAGGAATCTCCATGCCAATTTCGTCTGCAATCGTCTTGTTAATCGTATAGGTGTAATTAGTCTGTGTCTGAATTGACATGGTGGAGATGTCGGTTACTTCGCCGCTTAGCACAGGCAGAGCCATTTCGCCCGTCTGGTAGCCAAGCTTATAGTAATCGATACCCAGCGTTGCAACGCCGCCCTGCAAAACCATACCGC
>LFRM01019105.1_pt1 | contig 10555 bp, 6 predicted proteins | sample 618341 | NCBI WGS metagenome assembly LFRM01 (sample SAMN03654438, study PRJNA283298) | anaerobic digester metagenome | isolation source: pool of bioreactors CSTR01a, CSTR02a, and CSTR03a thermophilic anaerobic... | place: Denmark: Kgs. Lyngby | collected 2014-05-21 | reverse complement strand
AAGTGTGGTCGAAATTGTGCCACCTCTTCGAGGAAAGGTGGTTGAAAACCGTCCATTTATGAGCGTCTGCTTGAAAGAATCGTAAGGGGTGGGCAGGATTGTGCCACCGTTTGCCAGAAACGTGGTTGAAAACCGCTCATTTGTGAGCATTTGCTCTAAACATCCGATCGGGTTCGCGGGCTAATGTATGGCCGATGTAGGGCTAATGTGGGGCTAACGGGAGGCTAATACGGAGCTAATATGAATCCGATCGGGTTCGGGGGCTAATGTGGGGCCGATGTAGGGCCAGTGTGGGGCTACTGCGGGGCCGATGTAGGGCCAGTGTGGGGCTAATGTGGGGCTAACGTGAGGCTGATATGGAGCTAATATGACTGAACCAGGAGCCCAATGAAATGCGGTAGAAATCCGCCCACCGCATGCTGTAACAAGACAGTGACATGAGGCTTGACCCTAGTTATAATTAGCATGTGCGGGCACTACGCATCCGATCTGCAAGTCAATGCACAGGCAACGATCAAATCGTAGGGATTACCTAGGTGTTGCAAAGATGCTATGACACCGTACTATACCGCCTGGTTAGGAGGAATCGCGTTGCAGAACACATGTGGCAAAGGCAAAGCCAAACAAGGCAGATGTTGTAAAGCCAATAGGAATCAGGAGACATCTTGTGTAGAAAGACAGATGAAGAAGACATGTAGAACCGAGAAAACAATACCGGAGATATCCGGCCAAGAAGGATCAATGCAGATAAGCCCTGGCGCAGCAGAAGCATCACGCAGAACGCCTGAAAACGGATCAGGACTCAAGAAGCTATACAGCGGTAAGACCAAGGATGTGTTCTTGCAGGAAGACGGCAATGTGCTACTTTATTTCAAAGATGCTGTAACCGGAACAGAAGGCCGGATCGATTCAGGCGGAAATGAGGTTATCGGCGAAGTAGCAGGTAAAGGCAACGCATCCTTCCGCCTGACGCTTTACTTCTTCGCTCTCCTACAGAAGGCAGGAATACCTACGCACTTCCTCGAGACCGGCCCGAAGGAGAACACAATCATCGTAAGGTCTGCACGCTCCTTCAACCTGGAGGTCATCTGCAGAGAAAAGGCATGGGGGAGCTTTGTCCGCCGCTACGGGCAGTATGTAGAGGAAGGCAAACCGCTACCGTCTCTTGTGGAGTTTACACTGAAAGATGATATGCGGGGAGACCCTCTAATCACTGAAGATGCCCTTGTCGCGCTGGGTATCGTGTCCCGAGAGACAGTAGATTACATGAAAGACACTGCAGAGAAGGCAACTGCCGTCATCAAGAACGACCTGGCTGCTCGCGGCCTGGAGCTCATCGACATCAAGTACGAGTTCGGTGAAGTAGACGGGCAAGCAGTAATCATTGACGAAGTGTCCGGTGACAGCATGCGGGTTGCTAAGGATGGCAAGGTGCTGTTGCAAAAGGAACTGGCTGCAGCGATCCTCGGGGATAAGCTTAATTATGACTTTTTTGGCTTTTCCTTTGAGTTATAGCAGAACTCTTGAACTCAGCTTTCACACTTCGCTGTTACAGGACTGTTTTGCTGTGCTACCTATGGCCACTTCCCGTTTTGCAGCCGCGGCACTCCGTCTTTTGGCCTCATGAGATGTGGATGTGCCTATTATGATTACGCTGCGACAGAATGCGAATACACCTTATTTATGATCACAATTCATAATCAAACGAGGAGGCAGGTCTTGTCTTGCTAAAGACTCACCGCCTCCCCGTCACTTAGGCTGCTCTTAATCTAAGGCTCAGAGTTAGACTAAGACTGAGTCTGACTCTAAGTCTAGGTCTAGCCCTAAGTCTAGGTCTCACTCTAAATCCGAGTCTTGCCTCAGCCTTTAAAGTGTTACAGACGTTCGTAACCCTCGGGTATCTCAAAGAGACACGGGCACAACTGTTCTTCCTCGATGTTAAGAACCTCTATTATAACCTTAACTTGACCTGTCGCATCTGCTTCTTCAACCCTCAAGGGGTAATCCAGGTCACGCGCTACCCAGAATGTGGAGATTCCCATTTCGGGGTCTGCGTAGATATATCGGATGACATCGCACTCGTAACCTCGCACCGTCTCAGTACCGAGATCAACTTCTTCGTATTCATCATCTTTAATGTAGATAGGACTCTCATCAGCAGATGCTTCAATATACTTGTTGTCTGGCAAGAGTGTCCAGGCGGCTTCTTGACTGGCATCAATTATAGTAACTACGGTGCCAAACTCAGTATCCCACTCAAATCGCTGCAGCATATCTTTGACATAGACCTTCCCGGACATTTCGACGGTCGCCCCTCTCATGACTACTTCAGCTGAAAACTCAGCCGAAAAGACGAATGGGGAGAACAACAATACACACGCTAACGTGATGACCGCCGTACCTATTAATCTCAGTCTCATGAACCTCGGCCTCGGTATCTTCAAATCCATCCCCCCTGCATGTGTACAGTTGGTCAATGACCTCAATCCAGGGAACGAGCTCCCTAGTCTTTGCCGGTTTCTCCGCGTTCCGCGTGGCACCTTAAGCCATACATGTTCTCCGAGCTGTCAACAGCAACAGACAACACTAAAATCATGCAAGGAGCAGCGCAGGGAGAGAGGATGTGCTCTAACTAGCATGTGTCTTCTCCCTACGCGTCCCATAACACCTAGGAGGCTTCCTTGCTACAGGTTATTCGCCTATGCTAAGTGCTCTTACCAGGTATTCTCCTATGCTAAGCGCTCTTACCGGACATTTGCCTATGCTAAGTGCTCTTACCAGCCGAAGTCTTCTTCGGTGAGGTCGAACTCTTTTTCGAATCTTCCGCCGGTAAGCTCTACATCTCTCATCACCCACATGGCGCCGCGGTAATTGGTCATTTCGAAGTCATAGACTCCTTCGATGAGGTCTCCTTGGAAGACCCCGGGAATAGTCTCCTCCAAGTCCCGGATATAGTCTTCGGTCTCCGCATCGTACACAAGAATCCTGATATCATCTACTGTGGCCGGTCGCCCGTTATAAGTAACCTTAAGCCTAACATCACATTTCCTGCCAAAGTCCAGAATCTTCTCGAACGTTTCACCTGCTAGAACTTCTACGTCTCTGAACCATATCTCTCCCTGGCCGAACATGGTGCCTAGATTCAACACGACTAGGTCGTAAACGCCTTCCTTGATTTCTCGTTCAAATATGCCCTCTTCTATCTGCTCGAGATCGAAGATATATTCATCGCCATATGTGCCCGCCTCATACACCATCACCCTGGAGTAATAGTCTGCGTAAGGCTTTCCGTCTACAAACATCTCGAACCGGATCTTTCCCTTTCCTCCCAGATCAATGACCTGCTCATACATCTCCCCGGACCTGACTTCTACGTCTCTAATCCACCTATCTCGGAATCCCGTGCCTATGTCGATAAGATACAGGTCATAGAGCCCTTCTTCGCACCGCGCCTCAAACACGCCTTTCTCCACTTCTTCAAGGTCGAAGATAAATTCTTCTGTGCCTGCATGATACACCATGACCCGAGTATAACCGTCCAGGTCGGAATACGGCTTGCCGTCCAAGATAAATTTGAGCCTGATCTTGCTGGGACCTATGACGATCTCTCGCTCCACTGTCTCCCCGGCTCTCACCAGCACCTCGCGCAGCCACCGCTCGGCAAGACCCTGGATTCTCGGGATGGCCAGGATATCATAGCTTCCTTCCAGAACACCTGCTTCAAATACGCCGCGCTCGCCTGGGACTTGCTCAAACTGCCCAATGAGTCTGTCATTCTGGTAGAGCTCAAGATTCACTTCGTTGCTGGGTCTGTCCTCGATAATCGCTTTTACCACGATACGTCCAGGCCGTTGGAAAGCAAGCTCTATAACTTTGGTTTCGCCGCGCTGAACTTCAATCCCCTCGACTCCCAGGCTCTGCTGAGGCCGGGACCTGTAATCGCACCTCAAGTCGTAAACCCCGGGCTGGACTCTGATGGACAACCTATCTCCCTCAGACACGAGCTCCCCGTGGTCTCTGCCGTCCCTGAAAATCCTGGCGGAAAGCGAAGACGGAGGTATTGCCCTTCCACCTGCAGTTGCGTAAAGGACAATCTTGCCTGTGGAGGTTCCGAAGTCCAGGCGGACCCTTGTCGTCTCGCCTCCTTTAAGAGCGACATTGGCCTCGCTTACCTCTATAGGCTCGCCGTCTATTACTAGCTTGCCTGTGACAGTGTAAACGCCTTCTGCCGCCGAAAGGCGCAAGACGTCTCCAGCTTTAGCTTTTACCTCGACCTCGGCAGGCCTACCTGATGCATCGAGGACTTGGATCTCAGTCTGCGCTGTGACGTTCTTTCCGTCAGCCCATGCCTCCACCTCCAGCGACGGCGCGGCAACTACTTCAACCATGATAGAGCTTAACGCATCTCTCAGGCTTGCTCTGTCGTTGGCTGAGAAATAGTGCCCTATGCACCGCACCTTCTCTTCAGCCTTAGCGGACAGCGCAAATCCCACCACGTAGGGCTTCAAGATAATTCCCTGGTCTTGCAGCTGTTGCGAGATGGCGCACGGATTCGCAAGGCAGCTCTCTTCTCCGTCTGTCACAAGGACAATAACGTTTCTTCCGTCTTTGCCTTGAGGGAAATCCTTTGCCGCTTCTCGTAATGAGTATCCTATCGGTGTCATCCCTTTCGGGCTCAAAGATTCAACAACCTGCAAGATCGAAGCTCGCACCTTGCCCACGGGCCCGAAGTCCACCATAAGTCCTGAATCCTCACACGCACTCTTCCCCGGCAACTGAGAACCGTATACTCGCAAGGCAATTTCGAGCATAGGGTCATCGTCCAAGCTTTCTACAAGTTCCTTCAGAACTTCCTTTGCCACATCCATTCTGGTATAGCTGCCTTCCACTTTATCCTTCATACTGCTGGACGCGTCAATAATAAACTCGATGTAGGTCTTCCCTTCAGGCTCAGCAGCATATACAAAGCTTGCTGCCGCTGCCAGCATCAAGACCAATACTACTTGAAGGATCACCTTGTACCACAGATTTCTCCGAGACAATCTCATTACCGGACTCGCCCCCCTTGTCATACTCATTCATCGATATAAACTAACAGAGCATTGCTGATATCACGTCCCGGCCTTGTAATGTAGCTATTCTTATAGACCAGGCCGCTTGAAGCTCCGCCGTCGAGATTCATGGCATCCACCGCTCCGAGGGGTTTCATTATCTCCGCCAGTTCAGCCATATTCGCGCCGGGCACAGTAACGAGGAGCAGATCGCCTGATTCAGTAATGCCAAGGGCTGATCTGGGGTTGGACTGTGTTAGGATCTTCGCTTCTGTAAAACCTTCAGCTTTAGCCGCGTCAACACTGAATACGATATTTCCGTCCTTAACCAGTCTCGGCCCTGCNNTCCAACCAGAACTCAACCGGTGAATCCGAATACTCTATGTCGAAACGTAAATATGCCCCGGCACCTACGTAAAAACGCTGTGCCAGAGGCTCCTCACTGCCCCTGAAATTGGCAACGAAACCGGATTCAGGGATCTCCTGCTCGCCGGAACCGATACGAACCACCTTGAAATCATCGACTACCACGGATATTCCATCGCTGACGCCTGTCGTCTCACCTCGCCATCGGTTGTAAACTATGACACTGTTTGAAGAAGTAGGTGTTCGATTGATGAAGTAAGCGTACCAGTTGTTGGGCCACACCTCGGAACCGTCAATACCACCGACAATTTTGAGCCTCAGCGGTTCCATTGTTGTCCTCTTATCCCAAGTTATCGCAAAGACAGTGCCTGTATTGCCCTTATGAACAATCTCACCGTCGGAGAAAATGGTTCCGACAGGATCCTTAAACCGGCCTTTCTCATAGGCGTTAAAAAAGGTTCCGTTGATGGCAGCCACAGCACCTTTTCTGCGGGCAAGGCTTAAGAGGTCCTCTGTGAGCCCTACCCTATCCTGCCCTAGGCCTACACCTACCCGAACTCTAGGGTCGGCCAGTGCGACTCTGACCACGTTACAAGTGACAGTCCGGTTTTTCAGCCTGACTTCTACCGTTTCGCTGACTACAGGATCTCCGGGTCCTTCAGCTTCCACCAGGCATACTGAACTGATGCGGTTAAGCCCCACAATCAAACTGAGTACACACAAAAGGCCTACTAACACCGGTAGCAGTAGGCCCCTAACCCCGGCACTTCTGCTATCCTTTCTTACGGAGCTTCCAGCCATGTATTTCCCCTCACTTCTATCCCTAGGCACGCCGGACCCGGCTATTACTCCACGGAGTTTGCTCAAGCAGCAGTATTCTTCATATGATTACTGCAGCGGGTAGGTGCATATCCCTCATTGACTGCATATCATCTAGGAACTTTGAGTCCTGATACCGAGCTCATTGTGCGAGGCCTTCTGTGCTGCCTGCTACTTTGCGGCCAGCTAAACCTTGGTGAGTAGCAAAGCCGGATAGGATTCATTCATTCATTCATTCACAAGATGATTTTATAATCACCACCTGACCAAAATATGACCAAAATCTTTACACCGGCTCTCAGCAGGCGGTAGGAAAACGACGCTATATGGAGAACGTTATTTCTATACCAATAGTTCGAATCTTCCTGCATAGTCCGGCTAGTTAGGGGCGGTGCAACAGTGTCAGGGGTAATGGAGACTAAACTCATACCGCCTGAACTCAGGCATAAACTGGTTGATAGGCCTCGTCTGCTCAGAGTGTTCTCTGATCTCAGAGGCAGGAAAGGGGCCTTTCTCGTTGCACCGGCAGGCTACGGGAAAACCAGCCTTTTGCTCCAAGCCCTTCGTGCCGCCGGTATACCTATTGTCTGGTACAGATTGGACGCTCATGACAACGACCTCTGTGTCTTTGTCCGGCACCTTGAGGCAGGCCTCAAGAAACGTCTTGGAAGCTCTGATCATGAAATGCCCGGCTTGCGTAAGGCGAAATCCGTTGCAGATAGTTCAGTTGTAGAGCAATCGGTTGTGAAGCAATCAGCTGAAGGGCAATCAGTTGAAGAGCGATCAGTTGTGCAGAACACAGGTGCAGATCGATCAGCTGCACAGCAATCGGCTATACACGGATCAGTTGCTCATCGTTCAGCTGCAGATCAATCGGATGCACAGCAATCACCTACACAGGGATCAGTTGCTCATCAATCAGCTGCAGATCAATCAGCAGAACGGCAATCAGCTATACAGCGATCAGTTGCAGACCAATCAGCTGTAGACAGATCACTGGAACGTTCCTTGGTAAGCTCATTCACAAACTATCTTGCAGCTTGTGCTCATGATGGGTTAGTCATAGTGTTAGATGACTGGCATACTGTGCGTGACCCGGGGATTCACAGTTTTGTCAAGGCTCTTTTCCTTCATCTCCCTCCTGGAATTCACATGGCCATTTCAAGCCGCACCTCCCTTCCCACGTCGTTTTCTCCATTGCTTATCCGGGGGCAAGCTGTTGTTTTGAGCGCTCCGGAGCTGAGCTTCAATGTGGAGGAGATCAGAGCCTTCGTCAGTCAAGATTTCAAAGAGGCGCGTCATCGTGTGCCACATCAAGCCATCCTGGATTTTCAACAGCTCACAGGCGGGTGGCCGGCAGCGTTAACACTTCTTGAGGATGAGAGCCTTCATACATGGATTGATTCGAATTCCTTTTCCCTGGATGCCCACCACTTAGACAGTAGAATCCGTCAGATCTATGAATATCTCGAGACTGAGGTCCTCAATGAGCAGCCCGATGATATAAGAAGGTTTCTCCTGGCCACCTCAGTGTTGACTTCATTGACACCTGAGAAATGTGACAACCTGCTAAGCATAACCGATTCCGCCCGAATCCTGGATTATCTGAACCTTCAGCAACTGTTCATAGTCCCTCTTGAGGGAGACAAGAATGCCTACCGTTATCACGAACTCTTTCGCAGGTTCCTTCTGAACCGGTTAGGGCCGGCACGAAAAAGCATGTTAATAGAGGCAGGTCAAAAGGCAAGACAAGCCGGTGAGTTTGAGGAGGCAGCCGAGTACTTCTCCTTTGCCGAGGCAGAAGAAGACACTCTTTCAGTTATTAAGGAGCTTATCAGGCAAGACCTCCATGCAGGCCGTTGGCAAGCAGCTAGAAAACGGCTAAAACGCATTTCCGCGGTGGACTTAGCCTCTGATCCCTGGTTGTCTCTTTATAAGGCACACACGGAGTTCTCCAGAGGGAAACTGGTTGATGCCGAAACTTGGGTAGTCAGGGCAAACCGCATGTTTGAAAGCTCCGGTGAACGCTTAGGGCTCTCTGAAGGACAGGTGCTTATGGCACAGATCTTGCGTAGCCGCGGCCTCTTCCACGAGAGCATGGAATCCTTGGATCAGGCTTGCAAACACCTAACAGAGCAAGAAATAAGAGAGCATTCTCAAATTACGCTTGAACGGGCACTGAACCTATTTATGATAGGTGAGCCGGATCAGGCAATGACATTGCTGATTAATGCTTTCCGGCAAGCTCAGGAACAGAATGATAGCCTTGCTCTGGCATACATAGCTGAGACTCTGGGCAACCTTAGCTACATTCAAGGAGACTGTCAAGAAGCATTGCGCGTATTTGAACTGGGTGTTGAGGCACACCCCGAGTTCAGGCTGCCAGGCTACTGGCTCGAAGAAGGCCGTTGCTGGATCTACTTGGGATGGGGTCAGTTGGACAAAGCTCTTCGTCATGCCAAAACGAACCTTGAAGCAAGGAAAAGGTTTGACCCCGCCGGGACGCTTCCTGCAGCATATGGTTACGTAGGCTGTGTTTATACAGAGCTGGGAGAATTGAAACTTGCAGAGAACCATTACAGGAAAGCGCTTGAACTGGGAGAGGATTTTTCCGTTCGTGCTTTCGCCAAAGCNNTGTCTGGGTCTCCAAGGGCGCTGGGCAGAAGCTTTAAGCACAGCAAAAGAAGTCCTTGACGAAGTTGACAAAGGATCGATTCTGCAAGCGATATGCAAAGTTATTGTGTCCACCGTCTTCATCCAGGTAGGCGATCCTCTGGGAGCCAAATCCCTGCTTGAAGATGCAATCAAGTTTATGGACAGATGCGGAATGTCAGGCCAGCCGGCGTGCAATGCATGCGGCCTGCTAAGCGGCGTTTTGTTCTCAATGGAGGATACATCAGACGCCGAGATATCAGCGGCTAGGGATTACGCCAGGCGTCACATTACCATTGCTGCCCGAATGAATTACGTCCAGAACCTCCTTATGAAGGCAGATGACTTGTACGACGCAGTCCTGGGGGAGTGTTTGAAAAGCGGGTTTGAAGTCGATTTCTGTCAAAGGCTTCTCGTCCAAAGAGGGGTGCGTTCGCTGAGACTCCTTACTGAACTGGCAGCGGACAATGATCCCAAAGTGCGCCTGCGGACAGTGGTCCCCCTGGCCGACATCGGCGGAAAACCGGCGACAGATATCGTGAAATCCTTGACGCACGACTCTGACCCGCAAGTGCGGCAGAGTGCGGCTGCAGCCGCAAGACGCTTTGTCAAAGTAGAGGCAGGAGGAGCTCGGTCTGGAGATGAGCCCCCATTGCAGGTTCTCACCCTGGGCCCTCTCCGAATCATTGTGCAAGGAAAGGAGATAACGGCACTACACTGGCGCACCACGAAAGCCAGAGATTTGCTCGCCTATCTGGCCCATCGGATCGAACCGACAAGCACAGAGCAGGTCCTTGACGCTCTGTGGCCTGGGGTTGAAACGAAGAAGGCGTTGACGTCCTTTCACAGTACTATGTATCGGCTGAAACAAGCGCTTCGCCATGTATATCCCTATCCCGGAGATTTCGTCCTGCACAGTGGGAAGCGTTATCAATTGAATGAAAGCCTCATTTCCACTGATCGCCGGCGCTTTGAGAAGCTTGCTGCCGGTGTCTTGAGAGAAGAGGTATCCACAGAGACAGTTCCTTATCTGGAAGAAATGGTCTCGCTTTATCGTGGTGAGTATCTCGCAGACCTTGATTACGTATGGGTCATTCAAGACCGTGAACACCTGCAGCAGCTCTACAGCGATGTAAGCATAAAGCTTGCGCAGTATTATTTCAAGGAAGGTCAATACTCTGAGGTTATTAAGTATCTACGTCCGCTTACCGCAGCCAATCCCGTTTCTGAAGAATTATGCTGCCTCCTAATGAAGGCTTATGCAGGGATTGGAGACAAGCGGGCGATTGCAAAACAATATCGAGCCCTAAGAACAGCGCTGGCAGAGGAGTTGGGGCTTTCCCCCTCTGCCGCAACAAGGAACCTATACTATCGTCTATGTAGGAATTAGATGATCATTTCTGTAGGGATCAGGTGATTGTTTCTGGAGAGTATAATCGCTTCTGTAAGGATCAGATACTTGTTTCTGTAGGGATTCTATAATTGTTTCTGTAGGGATCAGGCAATCGTCTCTGTGAGGATAGAATGACTCAGTAAGGCCTTTTCGAACACACCTTCCTATTCGAACACATCTTCGGTTTTTTTGAGCAAACGTTCATAAATGAGCGGTTTTCAACCACCTTTCCTCGAAGAGGTGGCACAATTTCGACCACACTTTCCGATTTTTT
>LFRM01383603.1_pt1 | contig 10560 bp, 10 predicted proteins | sample 618341 | NCBI WGS metagenome assembly LFRM01 (sample SAMN03654438, study PRJNA283298) | anaerobic digester metagenome | isolation source: pool of bioreactors CSTR01a, CSTR02a, and CSTR03a thermophilic anaerobic... | place: Denmark: Kgs. Lyngby | collected 2014-05-21 | reverse complement strand
ACTTTTGTTGTATAAATCTTCTTAAATGAAACAAATTACTTAAATCAATGTCAAAAGTAACAAAAAGAATCAGGACTATTTGTGCCGACAAGAAGATGACGGCAGAGCAACTGGCCGAAGGGGCAGCCCTTACCGTGGAGCAAGTGAACAGAATTTGTGAGAGTAACACCATACCATCACTTTCTTTTTTAATTAAAATTTCTCGAGCATTGGGTGTGCGATTGGGCACTTTACTTGATGATAGTGACGAAATAGGACCTGTAGTTAACAGGACCGATGATAAGCTTAATTCGGTAACTTTCACTAGTCATAATGCTAATAGTAACTCTCATATGGATTTTATTTCTCTGGCCGCAAGCAAGGCGGGTAGAAATATGGAACCCTTCTTAATTGATATTGACTCGGGTAGCGGCAAGGAGGCTGCTTCGTCACATGAGGGCGAAGAGTTTTTGTTTGTTTTGGAAGGATCTGTTAAGGTAAAATATGGCAGTGAACTTTATATTCTACAACAAGGTGATAGTATATATTATGATTCTATTGTAGATCATTTGGTAACTTCACATGACGAGGCAACAGCTAAGATTTTGGCTGTCGTTTATACTCCCGCATAATAGTTAACTTTTTAAAGATAATTCATGGGCAATAATTCTAAATTAGAGTTGTTTGATAAGACACTGGGCGACTGGCTTGAGTTTTGGGCTGAGAAAACGCCTGATAAGGAGTATATTGTTTATTCTGATCGCGACTTGCGTTTTACTTGGAAGAAGTTTAACGAAAGGGTTGATGATATGGCAAAGGGTCTTATTGGAATTGGTGTTACCAGAGGTAGCAATGTGGGTATCTGGGCTCAAAATGTTCCCGATTGGCTCACTTTTTTGTATGCTACAGCAAAAATTGGTGCGGTGGCAGTAACAGTTAACACGAGCTACAGATCTGAAGAGCTGGAATACCTGATTAAAGATTCTGATATGCACACACTGTGTATGACTGACGGGGTGCCGGGAAGTAATTATACCGATATTATTTACGAGCTTTTACCTGAGTTAAGATCAACACAAAGGGGAAAGATGAATTCTAATCTTTTTCCTGCGCTAAAGAATGTGGTTTATATTGGTCAGGAAAAGTACAGAGGTATGTATAACACTGCCGAAATTCTTCTGTTGGGAAAGAATGTTGCCGATGACGAGTTCAATAGGTTAAGGTTTCTTACCAATTGCCATGATGTTGTTAATATGCAGTATACTTCGGGCACTACCGGATTTCCGAAAGGTGTAATGCTTACTCATCATAATATTTCAAATAATGGTTATCTTACGGGTGTTCATATGAATTTTTCTCCCGAAGACAAGTGCTGTATTTGTGTCCCTCTTTTTCACTGCTTTGGTGTGGTGCTAGCAACCATGTGCTGTCTCACTCATGGAAGTACGCAGGTGATGGTAGAGCGTTTTGACCCGCTAGTTACTTTAGCTTCTGTGCATAAAGAGAGGTGTACCGTGTTGCATGGTGTGCCCACTATGTTTATTGCTCAGCTTAATCATCCAATGTTTGATATGTTTGATATGAGTTCTCTCAGGACAGGTATTATGGCGGGAGCCCTTTGTCCGGAGGAGCTAATGAGACAGGTGAACGAGAAAATGTATATGGATCTGACTAGTGTTTATGGTATGACGGAGACATCGCCTGGAATGACTCAATCGCGAGTGGATGATCATTTTGATGTGCGTTGCACAACCGTGGGAAGTGAGTATGAGTTTACAGAGGTAAAGATATTAGATCCTGCAACTGGTGAGGAATGTCTTGAGGGTGATGTCGGCGAGATGTGCTGTCGTGGATATAATGTGATGAAGGGATACTATAATAATCATGAAGCGACAGCGCAAGTAATTGACAAAAACGGCTTTATGCATTCTGGTGATTTGGGTGTAAGGGATGAAAATGGCAACTACAGAATTACAGGACGTATAAAAGATATTATTATAAGAGGCGGTGAAAATATTTCACCTAAGGAGGTTGAAGATTATTTATACAAGATGCCGGGTGTAAAGGATGTGCAGGTAGTGGCAGTGGCATCAAAGCGATATGGTGAGGATGTGGGTGCATTTATAATACAAAAGGATGGATATGATCTGAACACACAAGATGTAAGGGAGTTTTGTAAAGGACATATTGCAAAGTATAAAATACCTCGTTATGTTTTTGTGGTTGATGTATTTCCAATGACGGGAAGCGGCAAGATACAAAAATTCCGATTACGTGAAATGGCATTAGAATTATGTGAGGTGCAGGGCATTGATATTCTCTGAAGCATCATACATAACTAAAAATATTATTTATACAATAATGTGATATGGAGATAACTTATTATTATCTTTGAAGATCATTAAATGAATTATATTTTTAAAGTTAAGCAACAATGTTGAAAAATCTCTTTACAGCAGTGGCCCTCATTCTAACAACCATTATATTAATTTCTTGTAGCCTATCAGACAAAGAAGTTGTTTTTAATGAAAACGACCTGCCCATAAGCATTCCTTTTGCAGGTAACTCATATGTAACAGAGCCGTTAGGCTCAGATTTTATAGATAATTATACCGGTAAATTCAAAACCGACTGGACAGATAAAAATATTATTATAAGCTCTTATTTCAGGGTAGGTGCTGCCGGTGAACTAAACATAGGGTTTGAAGGAAGCAATAAAAGCGGTACAAGCACAATCCGATTCACTATAGACGGAAAAGAATATGATGTAAACATTGCAGGAGATACAACATCCCTCTATGGCATTACAACAATTAATAAAACTGCTCCAGGATATGTGAGAGTGGATTTTCAGGGCATATCCAAAACAGGAGACACATTTGGCGAGATCACTCACTTCAGGATAGGTGGATTGGCAACAAACGCAGACAACCACTTCGTTACTGAAGAAAAAATGAAAGAAAGCGATAACAACTGCTATTTTTTCAGAAGAGGTGCATCAATACATTATTCCTACACGCTTCCCGAAACGGACGTTAAATATTTCTACAACGAGATAGTTGTTCCAGAAGAAAGTGCAGTAAACAGCACATACTATATGATGAACGGCTTTGCGCAGGGGTATATGGGTATACAACAGATAGCTGAAGATGACAGGCGAGTGCTCTTCTCGGTATGGAGCCCCTATTCTACCGATAACCCAAAAGAAATACCTGAAAACATGCAGATAAAACTCCTCCGCAAAGGAAAAGATGTAACTGTGGGAGAATTCGGCAACGAAGGCAGTGGGGGACAAAGCTGGCTACACTACTCGTGGGAGCCCGGCGTTACGTATAAAGCACTGGTGGGTGTTGAGCCCGACGGCAAAGGAAACACCATATATACAGCATATTTTTATGCCGAAGACGAATGGAAGCTGATAGCTTCATTTCTTCGTCCACAAACAGATACACACTATAAGGGAGCGCACTCATTCCTAGAAAACTTCCATCCGGCACGTTCAATCACAACACGGTCGGTTTACTTTAAAAACCAATGGGCACAAACAACGTCAGGTGAATGGATAGAGTTGCTCGATGCCAAATTTACCATCGACGCCACCGGCCGTGCAGGTATGAGGCATGATCTTTATGGAGAGCTTGATAAGGAATCAAACAGCTTTATGTTGCGCAGCTTCGGCTTCTTTGATGAACACACCGAATATGGTACAATGTTTAGCAGAAAACCTAATGCGGATGGGGCGCCTGAAATTGATTTAGATAAATTGGAGGGGATAGTTTCGGTTGAATAAGTATAATATTGCTACATTTGCACTTAAACCTATATTACTGATGAAAACTCAAGTGTATTTTAGATTCAGAGAACATCCTGGAGATTTGTTCAGGAGCAACGATGTAGTTAAATTAACTGACCCTGATATAGATCTGGATGCTTTTTTGGTGCAGTTCCTTCCAAACTATCAATCATGCCCGAATGTGGCTTACCTTAATAATCTCTACAAACTCTTTCATGATGAGTTTATTCATAATGAAGATAAAGAAAGCTTCCTTGAAATAATTGGCGATAAATCATTAGAGCTAGTAGATGAAGAGATTAAGACTATTAGGCATGAGTTATATGTTGAAGCATTGAGAAACTTCTATCAGATTGTTTTGAATAATAAGATTGAGATTATTAATGAGTCACGAGAATAACACCTTTAAAAGTAAAGCATTTTTCATGAACTATCATCAACAATTAAAGCAGTTCTTAGTACAGGCAAGAACAGACAATCTAACATATAGTCATTATAAAAACACATACCCTAATTCCTGATGACACATTTGTATTAATAGGATTTTACAACTAAAAAAACAATATGAATGGATATAGAAAAATAATCTTTACAATTTCAGAATGGACTCAAGGAAAGGTTCTCTAGTGCTAGATATAGACTGCTAAAGTCTAATTTTTTTCTCACCTTTCCCTATCATGCACCACCCACACCAAATCACTAGTATCATATCCAATATCTAACGAGGCGAATAAAATTCTACTTTACCGCATTTTGGGCATATATATAAATCGAATTTTTCTCTATTTATAAATAGCTCAAATACATTCCCTAAAAGACCAGTTCTGGTGCCTTCATGAAACTTATACTCACCTGAGTAAATTAATGGTATGTTACATCTTAAGCAGTCTATTTTTCTGTTGTCTTTAGCTGATTCTTTAAAAGTGATTATCTTTTCTTCGCTAATACTATAATTGCAATTCCAGCAAACATCAAAATTTTCTTCAATCTCTGATTGGCAGTTGGGACATGTTTTCATTTAAATAACTGTTATTGGTGTAATTAGATAATATTTATGATGACGTTATTTTTATCAAGTAACTCTTTTTTCTTGTTCACTCTCTTTTATAGTCTTCTCTAAACGGGACACTCGAGTAGTTTCGAAGAATGGTATTTCGTTATGTTTGATACTAGTCATTTATGTTTGTACAATAAAAATATAATTAAAACATAATAGAGTTTTTTATGTTTGTAATCAACTCTTCCCCTATATTAAATAAATTCTTCAAGTCATCTTTATCGTACAACCAATCTTCTACCTCTATTCCTATTACTTTTTTGTTATCTAATTCTTCAATTAATGAGAATAAATAGTTGTTTTCTATAATCAACTTATAGGGTTTGCCAGAATTAAATAAATCGATAAACAGTTTAGCATTATGTAGGTTTATCTCTTTTGAGGGTATCCATTTTGGAGAGATAATAGTTAGCTTATCATCTATATACTTAACTCCAACTTTCTGTCTTTTTGGTAATAATAAAAAATCGAACCAATTCCTTTTATAGACTTTATATTCAGCTTCCAAAGGAAGTTCTATTGAAGAATATATTCCTGTAAATGAAGTGGAAACATTTGCGCGAGCTAAAAAAAATATTGAGTCCGAAAGTGATGCCTTTACTGTAGTGCTGCTAGCAAATGTATTTTGCGATGGAAAAAGTGCACTTTTATTAACTACAGAAACCATAGGAATTAATCCTGATTCTTCCAGGTTTTCTATAAGTATATCAAGCTGGTTTATTTCTTTCATCCTCATTTAAAATAGATTTAGCTAAATATCTGCAACGCTATGCGTGCACATGCTTCAGCATCGGCCAAAGCGTGGTGATGGTTCTTTAGCAGAAATCCACAGTGAGTGGAGACGGTGTTGAGTTTATAATTGGGCAAACCTATTAGTTGTTTCCTTGCTTTTTGAAGGGTACAGTGGAACTCATAGTCGGGATAATCCATCTGATGCATCTTGAAACAGGCTTTCAGACAACTTTCATCAAATCCTTTGTTATGGGCAATGAGCGGCAAGCCTTCGATCAAGGGTTCGATCTGACACCATACCTGTTGGAAAATTGGTGCATGGATAGTATCGTTGTAATTGATGCCATGCACCATTATGTTACGGTAATTATAATATTCTGGCTCCGGACGGATGAGGCTGTAAAAGCTTTCTGTAATCTCGCCATCACGAACAATTACCATTCCCACGCTACACACACTAGATCGTTGTTCATTGGCAGTTTCAAAATCGATAGCGGCAAAGTTTGTCATGATTTAATAATTTGTTTTTCAGTTTAGTTTCACAAATATAAAGAATTTAATCCATCGTTAGATAAGTCATTCAATGCAATTTTTAATTAAGTTTGCAGAACTATAAGCATCTTTTGGTGATTTTTGACTTCAAATAAATACTTTACAATAATGAAAATAACAACTCTAATACTCGTTTTGCTTAATGTGTTCTGCCTTCAACCCGTATATACCCAGTCAATCATTCCTGTTAGAATAGGGATTGATGGTCTCTCTCATGATCATGTGCATGGTATTTTGAGTAACCATAAGAAACGTGGTGATATATTGATTGTAGGAATTGCCGAATCAAACAAAAAAAGGGCACAGGAGCTAGCAGATCGTTATGATTTCGATATTAATATGGTATATGATGACCTAAAAACAATGGTTGAAAATACTAATCCTGAAGGTGTGGTGGCTTTTAATTCTATATATGATCATTTAAACACTGTAGAAGTTTGTGCTCCAAGAGGTATTCATGTAATGGTTGAAAAGCCTTTAGCAGTAAGTATTGAGCATGCTGAGCGAATGATGAACTTAGCGACAGAGAATAATATACATCTGTTGACCAATTATGAAACAACATGGTATCCGACACTATATAAAGCTTTTGAAATGGCTGTTACCAATAATGAAATTGGTTCAATTAACAAGGTTATGATTAATGATGGACATAAAGGTCCTTTTGAAATTGGCTGTTCTCCAGAATTTCTAGCTTGGTTGACAGATCCTATCTTAAATGGTGGCGGTGCTGTAACTGATTTTGGTTGCTATGGTGCTAATATTATGACTTGGATTATGAAGAACGAATTGCCTGAAACAGTTACTGCTGTTCTACAGACAATAAAACCGGATGTTTATCCAAAAGTTGATGATCAGGCTACGATAATTTTGACTTACCCTAGTTCACAGGCAATAATTCAGGGTTCATGGAATTGGCCAGTGGACAGAAAAGATTTAACAATATATGGTAGTGATGGTTATGTAGAAGTGCCCAATCAGCACGACTTAGAATACAGGCTTAACAGATCTGTTCCTAGGCAGGAGATTAGTGTGACAAGTTTTCCAATGGAATCAAATGAGCCTTTTAACTATTTTGCAAAAGTCATAAAAAAGGAGATCAATGTAAAAAGTACGGATCTGTCGTCACTAGAGAACAATATAATTGTTGTGAAAATATTGGATGCAGCAAAGAAAAGTGCAGCAGAAGGCAAAACAGTGAGATTGAAATTCCCCTCCTGTCCACATCAATTAGTCTATTAAGGGAATGTGCTATTATAGCGGTTGACTCGGCTGAGCTGACTCCATGAAAGATTCAATTTCACCAATTTCCCATCCATAGCAGAAACATAAAGCTCTCCACTTGATGTTGGTAAAATAGTATTAATTAATCCATTTGATATTCTATATTTCCATAGGAATATACCATCTGAAGCCCTATAAGCAAAAACATCACCCTTATCTGTAGGGGCATAAATCACCCCATCCTTCTCTGCTAGCGCTGTTGGGGCAAGCTCGTATCCCATATCTTCACCTGATGATACCCATTTAATTTTTCTTTCCGCCACCGTGGCATCAAAGGCTACAATATCTCCATCCATTGTTTTAGCATATACAGTATTTCCATCTTCCGAAACACCAATAGATTCTCTGACTCTATGGTCGGGATCGTTAAAACGCCATATTACTTCACCTGTGTTTTGGTTCAATACTGTCATATATCTATCGGGTGAGGCTAAATAAATGCGCCCGTTTGTAATAACAGGTATTACTTGCGCAGGCGAAAACATACTGTTTGAGTGACCGTTATTCCAAATCCATTCCGGATCTCCGGTTATGGTGTTAAGTGCATAAAACTCATTGCCCCAGCTACCAAAGTAAACTACTCCATCTTTAACCGCAGGTCGTGTTACAACAAAATTATTTACTCTATCAAATTCCCATACTATCTCTCCGGTGTGCACATTCCAAGCGCGACAATAACCATCACTCCCCGCAATTATTACTTTATCATCAATACAAACAGGTGAAGATACTACTGCTTTGTCATTTTTCAGTTTAAATATCTCCTTTCCATTATCAATATTAATTCCGTATAAATATGAATCAGAAGAGGCACACCAAACTATATCGTTATAAATAAAGGGCGTTGAATATATTTTGCCACCTGTTTGATAACTCCAAAGTTCTAAACCATCATCTGCACTGACAGCTTTAATCTCACCTTTGGTATTTGTATAATACAGTACGTTGTTTTGTAAAGCCATACCACTTCCCATATCACTTTCTTCTTGTATACTCCAAATCTCAGATATAAAGGGATGATTGTCATTAATTGTGAAATCGGGTCGTGCAGAATCCTCCTCCCATTGAGGTCTTCCCGAGGTAGAATATGTAAGCCAGGGGATGTTTGTTTCTCCCGATACAATTCGCTCCTGCAAATAAATAGAATCTGATTCAACCGTAATGATATTGTATCCGCCAAACTCATTGCCGGCACGAAGGTTTGATCTGCACATTGCTGCATTAACTCCTTCAAAATTCAATGCATTGTTGTTGTGTCCGTGACCGCAAAGCATCAGTTTAACATTATATGGGCGCAATGCATCCATTACCTCAAACCAATTATTAAGCCCCTCATCCATAGGGTAATGATTGACATAGATAATTGGCATATCCTTGGTGGTCTGCTCTAATTCATTAAAAAACCATGTAAGATTCTCTCTTGGTATCTGCCCCGGACTCATTCTCATGTTTGGTCCCGATGCAAGTCCAATCAATTTATACCCATTAAATTCAAATCCAAAAGTTTCATTGCCGAATATCCTTAAAAAATCGTTTGTTCCACTTTCCGACCAATTGGAGTCGTGGTTTCCGGGAATTGCATAATATGGTACTTTAAGATTATCAAGAATATCTTTTGCAGTTTTAAGCTCTTCATATGAACCAAACTCTGTTACATCGCCTGACACTATTACAAATGATATTTCAGACATTGTGTTAATGTCTTCAACAGTTCGCACAAGATCTTCATTATTCGCAGGGTTTCCAATATGTGTGTCGGTTACAAGTGCAAACTTAAAAGGCTCGAAAGGCGAAGCTATGAGAACGTTTATACAAACATTCAACAATAAAATTATAATGGATATTCTTCTAAACGTTTTCATTTAATTATAATATTTATACGATAAGACCCGAATATTAAACGCTGGGATTTATTTCGTCTGAGCTTTTATCCACTTAAGTATTTCGTTAAGAGCTATTGGAGAAAATGTTTGCTCAATAGTTGCATACTCAGTTGGAGAACCCGTATTACTCTCTTGAAAAAGGTGGTTTAAGTTTGCCAATTCCTTAATGGTAACTTTTTTATTTCCTCCTTTAGTTAAAGCGTTTTTAATGGCTTCTAAATTTTCTTTTGCAGGTACTTGTAAATCTTTCTCGCCACCAAGTGCTAATACAGGACATTTTACTTTCTCTAATGCTGGCGAAGGATCGTATTTAATAAAATATTGCATCCAGGGATTTACAACTTGTGTGACTTGCAATTTCACAAAATCATCGCTACTCATACCTTGTGGTATATCGGTTTTTGGATTATCAACTAAAAATTGATTTAAAAGATTAGTTAGTTCAATTTCAAGTTGTTCAAGGCTATTTGATTCTTTAACCACATCAAATGCTTTCTTGTTTATCAGTTCATTTTCTTGTAGCAACTCATCACTTATTCCAGACGCTTTCCCTATTAATTTCTGCTGCGATAAAAGTATTTGGTCGCCTTGAAGACCAGTGCCAGCTAATAAAACGATAAAAGCTACATCTTTTGATTTATTGGCAACCATTGGGGCAATTATTCCACCTTCGCTGTGACCAATTAACCCAATTTGCTTTCTATTTATTTCGTTTCTTGTTTTCAAATATTCAATTGCACTCTCCACATCTGTAGCAAAGTCGGCCGAGGTGGCAGTTTTAAAATCTCCTTCTGATTGTGCTGTACCTCTGTCGTCGTAACGTAAAACTGCAATTCCATTTCTTGTCAAAAAATCTGATAAAACAAGGAAAGGTTTGTGCCCAAGCAATTCCTCGTCTCTATTTTGTGGTCCACTTCCACTTATTAAAATTACCACAGGGAAAACACCTTCTTTCTTTGGCAATGTTAAGGTTCCAGCTATAGTAATTTTCGCCTCTTTATTTTCAAATGTTATATCTTCGGAGTAGTATGGATATGGCTTCACAGGTTCTTGGGGTCTTGCAATCACTTCTTTTTCAATTGCCTCTTTATCAACTGCTCCTCTTGTTAAATTCATGGGAAATGAATGTCCTGCTTGTTTAAACGTACCAACAATTATGTTGTCATCACCTAATGTTCCGGTATACTCTATTCCTGCATTTATGACAGTTATTTTTATAGTAGAGTTTTCGAAAGTTGTGGCAGTTGTTGGAATTCCTTTTGCTCCTTGGTCGGGGCTAT
>LFRM01108120.1_pt1 | contig 10562 bp, 7 predicted proteins | sample 618341 | NCBI WGS metagenome assembly LFRM01 (sample SAMN03654438, study PRJNA283298) | anaerobic digester metagenome | isolation source: pool of bioreactors CSTR01a, CSTR02a, and CSTR03a thermophilic anaerobic... | place: Denmark: Kgs. Lyngby | collected 2014-05-21 | reverse complement strand
TAGGCTTCTTTGTATACTGCAAAACATGCGCATAAGAAAAATCACTTCCCAAGTTCGCTATCGTCCTTTCTGGATACTTCTATTCTGTTCTTTACTGCTTAACGGCTGTACAGATGACAGCCCTTTTAAGACGCTTACCGCTCTGGAAAAAATCAAAGAACAAGGCACGCTGCATGTGATTACCCGCAATACTCCTGCCACTTATTTTCAGGATAAAAACGGTGAAACCGGCTTTGAGTATGAACTGGTTAAACGCTTTGCCGAACACCTTGGCGTCGAACTAGCCATAGAAACAGCTGATAACATCGAGCTGTTGTTTGCACGCCTACAAGACCCCAAAGGCCCTGTACTGCTGGCGGCGGGCATCACGTATAGCCCAAGACGTGAACACCAAGCCAAGTTCACCGATGGGTATTTAGATGTTGTGCCGCAGGTTATTTATAACAGTCGCTCAAAACGACCCAAACAAGCCAAAGATCTTGTCAGTAAACGTATTTTAATCGTCAAAGACAGCGTGCATGAAGAACGCCTATTGCAGCTGCAACAAGAACATCCCGAGCTAAGTTTTGAGGTCTCTGACCAAGTAGAAACAATCGACTTGCTGCGCATGGTGGACGAAAACCAAATTGATGCCACCTTGGTTAACTCCAATGAGTTGGCGATGAATCAGGTTTATTTTCCCAACATCCAGCTGGCTTTTAGCCTCAACCCAAGCATGAAGCTGCAATGGGCTGTAAATCGCGCCTTTACCAGCAAAGATAACAGCCTGATTAGCGAAATTAATACGTTTTTCAACCAACTTGAACAAGAAGAAACCATATCTCAGTTAAGCGAACGCTATTTTGGTCATGTCGATACGCTTGGTTATGTGGGGGTTAATTCGTTTGCCAAACATCTACAACAACGCCTACCACGCTACGAAACCTCTTTTCGCCGCAATGCGACCAAGTTTAATTTAGACTGGCGTTTATTAGCTGCTACGGCCTACCAAGAATCACACTGGGATCCTATGGCACGCTCTAAGACAGGGGTGCGCGGGATTATGATGCTAACCATGGCTACAGCGAAAGAAATGAACGTCATGAACCGCTTAGATCCATTACAAAGCATTCGCGGTGGCGCACAATATTTAGCGCAAATGCTGGATCGACTTGATGACGGCATACGTGAACAGGACAGACTGTGGTTTGCCTTAGCCGCTTACAACGTTGGTTTAGGTCATTTAGAAGATGCGCGTATGCTGACGGAAAAAGCCGGCTTTAACCCCAACAGTTGGCTGGATGTACGTCTGCATTTACCGCGCTTAGCGGAAAAACAGTGGTACAGCCAAACCCGTTATGGCTATGCCCGTGGCGGCGAGCCGGTACACTATGTCAATAATATTCGCCGTTATTACGACATTCTTACCTGGGTCACTCAACCACAGTTGGAAGACACCAGTATTGCGGGGCAAATTCTGCATGCTCCGGGAATTAAAACACAAACAACTACTGAGAATTAACGCGCTGCAGTAAAGCAGAACCCCACGACAGACCCACACCAAAACCGCTAATCAGCACATTTTTCCATTGCGGATTATCCGCATAATGCTCAAGCAGCATAGGGATGGAAGAAGAAACTGTATTGCCAGCACCAAACATATCCTTGATGACTTTTTCGGCATGCTCTTCACCCAGACGCTTAGCAATCGCGTCAACAATTGCACCACTGCCCTGATGCAGACAAATTGCTTGCACATCAGCAAAGCTCAGTCCGACCTTATCGAGCACTTCCTGCATATTGGGAATAATTTTTACACTGGCGAAATTAAATACCTGACGACCATTCATAAAGAAGTGGCCATTCTCAACTTTTAGGTACTCAGCTCCAGCGCCATCCCCACCAAAACTTTGCGCGCTTAACTGCCAAACCGGTTCATCATTGGTGAGCCAGGTGGCTGTAGCGGCATCGCCAAACAGCAACGTGGTCATGCGGTCGGTGCGATCCATGATTTTTGAGTAGGGATCCGCGGTAACCATTACCGCGTTTTTCATGCCTGTAGCCTGCATAAAGCCTTGCACTATATATAAGCCGTACACATAGCCGGAACAGCCTAAAGAAATATCAAAACACGCGGTGGTCGTTGGCAAACCCAGTTTGTGCTGCGCGACTGCAGAGGTATGTGGCAACGCCTCGGCATCGCCATTTTGCGTGATCACCACCAAAGCCTGAATGTCTTCTTTTTTAAGCTGCGGGTTCTTCGTTAACAAATTGTCTACTGCCATGACACACAGATCGGAGGTTTCCTGCGCCTCATCCTTTACCGACAAGGTCTTAGTGCCTAGTTTATTGACCACAAACTCTTCGTCACGCCCAAACGATTGTGCCTGCGCAACGTTATCAATTCTGCCTTCCGGGATGTAACTTGCTATGCTGCGAATACCGATCATTGTGTTTTTTCCAATACTAAAGAAAGCGCTGAATAATGTTTTTAAGGCCGTCTGGGCTAGGCACAAATCGGCGAAAAAGCGCAGTTTACACGAAGCAAATGAGCATTTTGAGCCGATTTTAACAACGCCCTAACAACGTAGATTATTATTCAGCGCTTACTAAACTCGCACGGATGACTAGCCACTCTGGTGCAGACTTACCAGCCATCAACAGCTAAAAAATACATACTTAAAAAGAGTACGCTTACCAATAATACCCTCTGTGACGCAGTAACATACACAAACGACACATACGCTACTATAGGCTAAAAGACGTAAGCTTAATCTTTACCGACACTCAAACGCCAGTCCACTGAAAAACCCAATCTCAAGCCAAAACTATGCAGCTATCTTACCAAGTTAAACTTCCAAATAATTTCCGCGTGCAGGATTTTCTCTCTTTTTATCTGCGCGATCCACACAGTCCCACTGAAAAAATTGAAGGACAAACCATTATTAAGGCGTTGATGTACCAACAGCAGCCAGCATTATTGAGCTTAGTTTTTACTCCTTTACATGTACAAGCTGAACTGCAAATTGATAACCCTGCTAAGGGTTCATATGCGCAAGAACCCTTTAATGCTTGGATTGAACACATTACCGGGCTTCAGCAGGATGTCAGTGTTTTTGAGCAAGCCTTCTTAATGCATCCACAGCTGGGCGCCATTATTCAAAAGCAACAGGGTTTACGTTTTGCCCAAACCACCACACCGTTTGAAGCCTTGAGCTGGGCCATACTTGGGCAACAGGTCAGCGTTGCCGCTGCTGTGAGTTTACGCAGAAAACTTATTCAGCTTATTAATCACAGCCACAGCAGTGGCTTTTTGTGTTACCCAAATGCGCAGCAGGTTAGCCAGTTTAGTGTTGAACAACTTAGAAGTGTTGGCCTGTCAAACACTAAAGCCCAAGCGCTGCAAACGGTTAGCCAGCAAATCGCCGGGGGTGTGATTCAGATTGATTATCAAAGTAACGCACAGCAAATAGAACAGCTACAAGAGCAATTACTGAGCATACGCGGTATCGGTCCGTGGACGGTCAATTACACACTGATGCGCGGCTGTGCTTGGTTAGATAGCTCAGTGCATGGCGATGCGGCTGTACAGCGTTACTTAAAAGTAGTGCTCAACCAAGAAACCATCAGCGCCAAACAAACCCAAGCCTGGCTCGCCCAATTTGCCCCTTGGCGCGCGCTGGCAGCGGCGCATCTGTGGCAATCAGCCGGCCTAGCGGCATAACGCGTCAGCTGGGGTTTGACTTCTTGAATGGAGCGCACTCCACTTCGCGCAAAAGTTGCGCTCCCGCAGGTGCAGCGCCTTGGTGCAAAAACAACAGCACAGAATGCCCAGCCGCCCCTTGGGAGGAGCGCTAAGCCGTAATCTCTGCCGAAACTCCAGCGGTTAACTGCAACAGATCGTCAGCCTGCAATTCAATCTCCAAACCTCGCCTGCCGGCACTGACAAAGATAGTCGCAAAATCCGCAGCACTTTGATCCACAAAGGTACGCAACGCTTTTTTCTGTCCTAGAGGACTTATCCCGCCCAAAAGATAACCAGTGGTGCGCTGCGCTAACTGTGGATCCGCCATTTCAAGCTTCTTCACCTTAGCTGCACTGGCAAGCTGTTTTAAATTCAAACTGTTCTTAACCGGCAAAATCGCCACCAACAGCTCTTTGGCTTCTGTTTGCACCAGCAACGTTTTAAATACCCGCGCTGGATCTAAAGCCAGCTTTTCCGCTGCTTCTAGGCCATAGGAAGCTGCACGGGGATCATGCTCATAGCTATGTATTTGATAGTTTATTTTTTTCTTCTTAAGCAAATTGATCGCTGGAGTCATCTACAGAACCCTTGAAATAAATACTCACGCTTTGTCGGTTTACTAACATACATCAATGTATGTATATTACTGCCCTACCCAAAAACACTGTATTCTACGCTTAATAGAGTTCATAATTAGAGTTGTTTTTTTCCCTCGCGTCAGCATTAACGCAGACATAATAAAAACAGCTCAAAATCATCTGCTAGGCACTCACCAAGGTGCTTCTAGCTAGGTAGCTCTAATTAGTCGGTATTTTATTGTTGTTTAAAGTGACTACGCTACTTTAAGTGTTACAACCCAATTTCAGGACTGCTCGACATGAATCATCCTTTTTCTCGCGCCAAGGCTTTATCGTTAACTTTGGCTACCAGCCTATTGATCAGCGCTTGTAATGCACCCGATGAAACCCCGCAGCAAGCCCAGCCTGCACCCAAAGTGGGCATCTACACTATCACTACCCAAGCCTACACTCTCACCAGCGAACTCCCGGGGCGTACTGCTGCGTATCGCATCGCTGAAGTTCGGCCACAGGTTAGTGGAATCGTTTTACAGCGCTTATTTAAAGAAGGCAGCGAGGTTAAGGCTAATCAGCAGCTGTACCAAATCGATCCCGCTATCTATGCCGCCACACTGAAGAGCGCACAAGCAAGCTACCTTTCAGCAAGCTCCTTAGCTGAGCGCTATAAAACCCTAGTGGCCGACCAAGCGGTTAGCCGTCAGCAATACGACGATGCTAAAGCCGCCAGCCTACAGGCAGAAGCCGCTCTTGAAAAAGCCAAAATTGACCTGCAGTACACCAAAGTGCTTGCACCTATTTCAGGTCGTATTGGACGCTCCTCGGTAAGCGAAGGGGCGCTGGTTAATAACGGCCAAGTACAAGAACTGGCTGTTATCCAACAACTGGACCCTATTTATGTGGATGTAACCCAATCCGCTAATGATTTGCTACGTTTACGCCGCGAAATGGCCAGCGGTCAGCTGGAAAAAGCTGGCGAAACTGCAGCACAGGTGAGCTTAAAGCTACAAGACGGCAGCGTCTATCCGCACCAAGGCACACTTGAGTTTTCTGAGGTTTCTGTAGATCCCAGTACCGGCTCTGTCACGCTGCGCGCAGTATTCCCCAACCCCGACGGTTTGCTATTACCCGGCATGTTTGTCCAAGCCAGCCTTGTTTCTGGTGTTAACAGCCAAGCTATCTTGGCACCTCAGCAAGGTGTATCACGCAACCCAAGAGGAGATGCTATCGCCATGGTTGTCAACCAAGACAATCAAGTCGAATTGCGCACCCTTAAAGCAGAAAGAACCTCTGGCAATTTCTGGCTCGTCAGCGAAGGTTTGCAGGACGGCGACCGAATCATTACTGAAGGGCTACAGTTTATTCAGCCGGGCGTGACCGTAGAAACTTATCCGGCTAAAAATGTGACGCACAGCAACTCCACCGAATCAGCCAAATAAGCGAGTTACTTCATGTCGAATTTTTTTATTGATCGCCCCATTTTTGCTTGGGTTCTCGCCCTCGTAACCATGTTGATTGGTGGCTTGTCTATTTTAAAGCTGCCCGTTAACCAATACCCCAGCATTGCACCGCCCACCGTTGGCATTAGCGTGTCCTACCGTGGTGCTTCAGCTAAAACAGTGCAAGATACCGTCGTGCAGGTGATTGAGCAGCAGCTCAACGGCCTTGATGGTCTGCGTTATATTTCCTCGGAAAGCAACTCGGACGGTAGCATGTCCATTAGCGTGACCTTTGAACCAACCACCGACCCCGATGTCGCGCAGGTGCAGGTACAAAACAAGCTACAGCTGGCCACACCGCTGCTGCCCCAAGAAGTGCAACAACAGGGAATTCGCGTGACCAAATCCGCGCGTAACTTCTTAATGGTGCTGGGTTTCGTCTCCGAAGACGGCAGCATGGACAAGAATGACATTGCTGATTATGTTATCTCCAACGTACAGGATGCTATTTCTCGTACTGCTGGCGTGGGTGACTTCCAGGTGTTTGGTGCGCAGTATGCGATGCGTATCTGGCTTGATCCCGCCAAACTGAATAACTTCGCGTTAACACCCGTTGATGTCGCCAATGCCATACGCACACAAAACGTACAGGTTTCATCGGGACAGCTTGGCGGCTTGCCGGCCTCACCCGGCCAACAACTCACAGCGACTATTATTGGTAAAACCCGTCTAGAAACACCGGAGCAGTTTGGCAATATTTTGCTGAAAGTGAAAAATGACGGTGCACAAGTCCGTCTGAAAGATGTTGCCGAGATTGAGTTTGGTGGTGAAAACTACGCCATTACCGCTGAGTTTAACGGCATGCCGGCAACGGGTTTAGGTATCAAATTGGCAACCGGTGCTAACGCACTCGATACCGCCAAAGCAGTACGGCAAACCATTGCGGAAATTGAACCCTTCTTTCCGCAAGGTTTAAAGGTTGTCTACCCCTATGACACCACGCCCGTAATTTCCGCTTCCATTAAAGGTGTAGTCATCACCCTAGCCGAAGCCTTTGCGCTGGTGTTCTTAGTGATGTACTTATTCCTGCAAAACCTGCGCGTTACGCTTATTCCCGCATTAGCCGTGCCTGTGGTTATTCTAGGAACCTTTGGTGTGTTGGCTGCCTTTGGTTACAGCATTAACACCCTCACCATGTTTGCCATGGTCTTGGCTATTGGTTTGCTGGTGGATGACGCCATTGTGGTGGTTGAAAACGTTGAGCGGGTGATGGAGGAAGAGGGTTTGCCGCCGCTTGAAGCTACGCGCAAGTCGATGGGGCAGATTCAAGGCGCACTGGTCGGTATTGGCTTGGTGTTGTCGGCGGTATTTATTCCTATGGCCTTCTTTGAGGGTTCTGTAGGTGCTATTTACAAGCAGTTCTCCGTCACTATTGTTGCAGCGATGGTGCTTTCGGTGCTGGTAGCGTTAATCTTTACCCCGGCGCTGTGCGTCACCATGCTTAAACCTATCCCCAAAGGTCAAAACATTGAAAAGCGTGGCTTTTTTGGCTGGTTTAACCGCTCATTTCAAAAAGGTGTCAATGGCTATGAACGCGGTGTAGGCAGCATCTTACGTCGTAAAGCACCCTACTTCTTTTTGTACCTAATCATTGTCGCCATTATGGGCTGGATGTTTACTAAGATTCCTAGCGCGTTCTTGCCGGATGAGGACCAAGGCGTGCTTTACGCGCAAGTGCAAACACCTGCTGGCTCTAGTTTTGAGCGCACCTATGATGTAGTTAAGCAGATGCGCGAATATTTACTCACAGAAGAGGCAGACACCGTACGCTCTGTGTTTACCATTAACGGTTTTAACTTTGCCGGTCGTGGACAAAACTCAGCCATGGCGTTTATTGGCTTAAAACCTTGGGAAGAGCGTACTCGTCCTGAGCAGAATGTATTCTCGCTAGCACAGCGAGCGCAAATGCATTTCTTCTCATTGCGTGATGCCATGGTGTTTGCCTTTGCCCCGCCTGCGGTAATGGAGCTGGGTAACGCCTCGGGCTTTAACTTTTTCTTACAAGATCGCGCCAGTGTGGGCCATGAAACCTTAAGTCAGGCACGTGACCAGTTCGTGCAACTGGCTAACCAAGACCCGCGCTTATTCCAAGTGCGTCCGAACGGCTTGCGTGATGAGGCGCAGTTTCAGCTGACTATTGATGATGAAAAAGCCAGCAGCATGGGCATTACCCTCAGCGACATCAACCAAACCCTGTCTATCGGTTGGGGCAGTAGTTATATCAATGACTTTATCGACCGCGGTCGGGTTAAGAAAGTCATGCTGCAAGGTCAAGCTGATGCGCGCATGAACCCGGAAGACTTAGACAAATGGTACGTACGCAACAACGAAGGTAAGATGATTGCGTTCTCCAGTTTTGCATCCGGCGAGTGGGTGTTTGGCCCACCCAAGCTATCGCGTTATAACGGTATTGCAGCAATGGAAATCCAAGGTGCAGCTGCGCCGGGCTACAGTTCGGGTGACGCTATGCTGGCCGTAGAAGAAATTATGCAAAAAATGCCTGCAGGTATCGGCATGTCGTGGACGGGACTTTCCTATGAAGAGCGTCTCTCGGGCGACCAAGCATTATCGCTCTACGCCATTTCGATCTTGGTTGTATTTCTCTGTCTAGCGGCTCTGTATGAAAGCTGGTCAGTACCCTTTGCCGTGATTTTAGTCGTACCCTTGGGAATCATTGGTGCGTTACTCGCCACCTACGGTCGCGGTCTGTCCAATGACGTTTATTTCCAAATTGGCTTACTCACCACTATTGGCTTGTCCTCACGTAACGCTATTTTGATTGTTGAATTTGCTAAGTCTTTGTACGAGCAAGGTATGGGACTGACTGAGGCAACCATTGAAGCCTGCCGTATTCGTTTCCGTCCCATCATTATGACCTCGCTGGCGTTTATCCTTGGGGTAACACCGCTGGCCATTTCCTCAGGTGCCGGTGCGGGCAGTAAACATGCCATTGGTACAGGTGTGATTGGCGGGATGATTGCAGCCATGGTACTGGCCGTATTCTTTGTGCCCTTCTTCTATGTGATAGTCACCAGTTTATTTAGCCGCAAAGCCAATACAAATACACAGGAGAATGCAGAATGAAGCTCCGCACTTTAACCTTGGCTGCTGCCTTAGGTCTTAGCGGCTGTAGCATGGCGCCAAAATACCAACAGCCCGAAGCACCCTTTGCGGCAAGCTGGCAAGCACAAGCACAGCAAAACGCAGAAACGCCTGATTGGCAGCATTTCTTTGCGGATGAAAACCTGCAGCTCTTAATTGAAACAGCGCTTGAGCACAATAAAGATTTACGAGTTGCAGCACTCAACGTCGAAGCCTTTCGCGCGCAGTACCGCATTGATCGTAGTGCGCTATTCCCTGCTGTGGATGCAGCTGGTGGCGGCAACAGACAACGTATTCCCAAAAATATGTCTCCCACAGAGGAGTCGACTATTAACAGTCAGTACTCCGCCTCTTTGGGTATCACAGCGTGGGAAATCGACTTTTTCGGCCGTTTAAACAGCTTGCGTCAACAGGCATTAGAAACCTATTTTGCTAGTGAGCAAGCCCAGCGCAGTGCCGAACTCAGCCTCATCGCCAACGTCGCTACGGCTTGGTTAAGCCATCAAGCCGATCAGGCTTCCTTGGCACTAGTGCAATCCACCTTAGAGACCTATGAAAGCAGCCTAAAACTGGTGCAAAGCCGCTATGACGCAGGCGTTGCTTCAGCGCTGGAGCTACAACAAGCCCGTACGGCTGCTGATAATGCCCGCGTAAGTCTGGCGCAATTCCAGCGTCAGGTTGCGCAAAGCCGCAATGCTTTACAGATGGTTTTAGGCGCACCTATTCCTGAATTAAAGCAAAACGTGGAGCTGTCTAGCGTGCAGCTTGCAGAGTTGCCGGTTGCGCTACCGGCAGAACTGCTACAGCGTCGCCCAGATATCCTACAAGCTGAGCATCAGCTTAAAGCGGCCAACGCCAACATCGGTGCGGCACGTGCGGCTTTCTTTCCCAGCATTAGCCTCACAGCTACTGCTGGCAGCATGAGCAATGAACTCTCTGACTTGTTTAGTTCTGGCAGCGGTACTTGGCTGTTTCAACCACAGTTGCGCTTACCGATCTTTAACGCAGGTCGACTCAAAGCCAGCTTGGATTACAGCAAGGTGCAAAAAGATATACGCATTGCGCAGTACGAAAAAAGCATTCAAACGGCTTTCCAAGAAGTGGCTGATGGACTAATCGCACGCAGCACCTACAACGAGCAGCTGGCTGCGCAAGATAAGCTGCTGGAATCCAGCCAAGCCTACCTTGATTTGGCCGAACGCCGTTACCGCGAAGGGGTGGATAACCAACTCACCTTGCTTGATGCCCAGCGTTTGTTATTTAGCACTCAGCAACAACGCATCAACACGCAACTGGCGCTACTGACCAGCGAGATCAACCTCTATAAATCTCTGGGTGGTAGCTACCAAGCGACAAGCGAAACTGCGGAGTAGCTTTAATTTGTGGGAGCGCAACTCTTGCGCGATTGATTGCCCAGCAGCACCGAAGCTGGTTTTTAGTCCGCATCGCCCAGAAGCTGGGCTGCCACAAAAGCGGTGCTGTGTAACGCACTCTTAGGTAGGAGCGCAACTCTTGCGCGAATGATTGCCCTGCAGCACCGAAGCTGGTTTTTAGTCCGCATCGCCCAGAAGCTGGGCTGCCACAAAAGCGGTGCTGTGTAACGCACTCTTAGGTAGGAGCGCAACTCTTGCGCGAATGATTGCCCTGCAGCACCGAAGCTGG
>LFRM01389466.1_pt2 | contig 10564 bp, 9 predicted proteins | sample 618341 | NCBI WGS metagenome assembly LFRM01 (sample SAMN03654438, study PRJNA283298) | anaerobic digester metagenome | isolation source: pool of bioreactors CSTR01a, CSTR02a, and CSTR03a thermophilic anaerobic... | place: Denmark: Kgs. Lyngby | collected 2014-05-21 | reverse complement strand
CAAGGAGGAATGAAAAATTGAAAAAGCTAATATTATTCATTTGCTTTTGCATTGTGATTATTATAGGTTGTTTTTTCTTTTTTAACAAAACATTCATACATGATTACTATGAAGTGATCAATGAGCAAGACGAAAAATCTCAGATTACAGTTTTGCAGTTTTCATTTTTTGCAGGTGAAACTGAAAAACACACAGCTGTTTTTTATCGTTTAGGAAGCAAGCAGGAAATACAGGACCGGCTTAACCAATATGTAGAAGGGTTAACAAGCTGTTATGATGATGGGGCTTTCTGTGACACTGAACAAGATATCACAATATACTCTTATACAGTTTCGGATGGATTTTTGTTGCACAAAATTACACTAGTTTACGATACGATTGATTTGAAGGATATTGAAAATTCGACGGGTGCAGATATTCAGACCCTGACGATAAATGGAGATGACATTGATTTGAAGCAAGGCGATTCCTATGTTGCAGACGAATGGTCACAAACACCGGAGTACCGATTGAATCAAAATACTTATGAAAAAGCTGCCGTAACCGGTAGAAAAATCACAACAGGAGACAATCTAGAGAAAGTAATTTTAGCTTACAATATAAAAACTGGATATGCGTTGTGGAATCTTGAAGCATATTCGAAAAGTGATGAGAAGCTTACTATTGAGCCCATGAAATATGTGGCAGGTGAATATGATAAAATTGGAGTGAAATGGGCAACTCTAATCATTGCTTATTATAGATTAGAGGGGCAATGGATTCCACTTACTTACGACGAAATAAATCAATATATTGCTTTTACGATTGGAGACGATGCAGAAAAGCCTTATGAAGGTATTATTTTTTACCAATTCCAATTCCCCTGTAATGAGCATCAAGATCCAGTTACAAATCGAAAGCTTGTAGGCTTTTCGGTGGATTATGCTCCAGCCCCATAACCTTTATAGGTTTGTGTGGCGCGAAGCCAACTTGGTATGGGCGTGCTAACATCTATTTCATAAGATGTGTCAAATAATAGGAATTGGAACAAACAGTCTATCTTAGTCAAATAGATAAAAATTTATTTGCTTCTGACCTTGCACCATATTGCTTAAGACATACGTTTTTCCGACCTTACTACATGTTGCATAATTAAAGAATTTCTCAATATCTTATGTGACATTCTGGTATTAAAATGATCTTAAATATTTACACTCATACAGAACTAGACGCTATCTCTGATGTTTTTGACAATATATTACAAAGTTTTAAAATCAAGTCAAGGAGGTCTTCATGAATAGAGGTAGCGGAATACTATTACATATATCATCTCTTGCTGAAAGCTATGGCATTGGAACCTTTGGAAAAGAAGCTTATGCTTTTGCTGATTTTTTAAAACGCTCTGGCCAAACTTATTGGCAAATACTTCCAATAGGGCAAACAGGTTATGGAGATTCCCCCTATCAACCTTTTTCGATATACGCGGGGAATCCCTACTTTATCGACCTAGATATTTTAGTGACTGAAAAATTAATTATGCATTCAGATATCGATAAATTAGACTGGGGTAACAACCAAAGAGAAGTTGATTATCAAAAGCTTTACAATAACAGATATAAGGTTTTAAAGCTAGCCTACATAAATAGGAATAAATACCAACAAGAGTTTTCTAAGTTTAAGGATGAAAACGGGTATTGGCTTAAAGATTATTCTCTTTTTATGGCTGTAAAGGAAAAAAACAATTCGCAATCATGGCTAGCATGGGAAGATAGAGCTATCAGGCTGCATAAGCCCAAAGCCGTGGATAAATATATGAAAGAATTATCTAATGAGGTAGATTACTACTCATTTATTCAGTTCCTTTTTTACAAGCAATTTAGAGCCTTCAAATCGTATCTACAATCCATTGATATAAAGCTTATTGGGGATTTGCCGCTCTATGTTTCCATGGATTCATCTGATGTTTGGGCAAATAGCAAATTATTCCAATTGAATTATAATCATAAACCCAAAAGAGTATCTGGCGTGCCACCTGATTATTTTTCAAGTACAGGTCAACTTTGGGGCAACCCTTTATATAACTGGAAAAAACAAAAGTCTGACAATTATTCATGGTGGCTAAAACGAATAGAAAGTAATTTGAATCTATTTGATGTAATTAGAATAGACCATTTCAGAGGTTTGAATAGTTATTGGTCCGTACCTTATGGAGAAACTAATGCTATAAACGGCTGCTGGAAAAAAGGTCCTGATAAAGATTTCATAGATGCAGTAAATATGAATTTCCCTAATGCAAAAATAATTGCCGAAGATTTGGGGTTGTTGACAGAAGGCGTTAATGAACTTCTTAAATACTCAGGATATCCTGGAATGAGAATTCTTCAATATGGATTTGATAAAAAGGAAGAAGATTATCATCTTCCACATCGGTATATTAAAAACTGTGTTTGTTATACTGGAACTCACGATAATATGGCAATAGGCGAATGGGTTAAAGAGGCAGATATAAATTCTCTAAATTATGCAAAATCATATTTAGGCCTCACGGCAAAAGAAGGGTACCACATGGGATTTATCAGGGGTGGCATGAGTTCTTCAGCTGACCTTTTCATTGCTCAAATGCAAGACTATCTAGGACTTTCTTCAAACTGCCGAATGAACGTTCCTGGGACCTGGGAAAATAATTGGAAATGGCGCTTACTAAAAGGTGAATTAACAGATGAACTTTCAGATAATATTTTAGCGTATACGGATTTATATGACAGAAACAGATAAGAGGAATACCAATCGGTATTCCTCTGTGTATTATCTTATTTGCACGTCCACTTTTTCTTTGGTGGGTACTTTTCTTTTAAAATTCCTTTTTCATAAACCTTAATCAGTTGTGTTAAATCGTTAATCTGATTTATCAATTCCTTGCCTATATCCGTGTCTATAATTAGCATTCTTTCAGTTTTTGTGTCCACTATATGCATAGTAGGATGATTAAACTCTTGGGTACCATCTTCACGTATCTTAGAGTAATTTTTATGCTCTGCTAAACTCATAAATCTGGAATTATATATAAAAGTATATCCTGCAATTCCAGTTCTTTTCTGATATGCTTTGGAAATTCCTCCATCAATTATATATAGCATTCCTCCGCCTTTAACTGGGCTTTCTCCATCCTTTGTCTTAACAGGTATATGTCCATTAATTATTTTGCCTTTAGAAGGATCTAGTCCGAAGTCTCTGATTATCTTTATACAACTTTCTTTAGAATTAATCAGTTTGTAGTAAGGTCTTGTCGTCTCTATATGTGAATTCTCATCACCAATAAAAAGCCTCTCAAATGTAGTCATCTTGTCTTTGCCAAAAAGCGGAGACTGTTTTCCCTTCCACAAATACCACAGAAGGTCTGCTGCTGCTGCTCTTTTTTCTTGATTAGGCGGAACAAAATACGCCTTTCTAACTTGCTCGTCTAAAAAAGTCATAAGATCTGCTCCTGCATGAGTCTCACCATTTATAGTAACAGGCTCGAATTCACCGTCTTCAGTCATTGGTATGCATCCATGGTATAGTAGGTTTCCATTAACTTTTTTGTACAGAGCTCCGTGACTGAATAAGAATCTTAAGTGCTCCTGTAATGTCTTAGAATTCAGTATAGAAGCCTCTAATGCATTCATTATTTCTTCTTCTTCTTTTGTCAACTTGTATGGGTCTTTGGGGTCTATTGTAGGAAGGTTGACATCCTTTAATTTATATATTTGACCTTCAATATTAACAGTACCTTCATTAAAGTCTATTTTATCCAGTAATAATCTGCAGTCCATTTCGTATTCTGGCCTATGCTTTATTGTTTTACCTTCTACTTTAAACTGACAAATAGCTATCATCTTGTGCATTTTAGCTGCAAGCGTTTCATCAATTGGATCAAACCTGTTTCTATCTAACAAGTGAGGTCTAAAAGCTTCACATTCATCGTCTCCGTATATCTTTTCAGCATAAGTTGCTAGGGGTCTTAGGTTTATTCCATAACCAACCTCAAGCATATCAAAGTTATTATAGCTGACATTCATTCTTATTATATTAGCTATACAAGGCCAATTACCCATAGCCGCACCCATCCAAACAATATCATGATTGCCCCACTGAATATCTACATCGTGTCTATTCATCAGCAAATCCATTATTTTTTCGGGATGAGGGCCTCTATCGTATATGTCACCTACAATATGAAGTTGGTCTACTGCCAAGTTACTTATTGCTTCTGCTAATTCCCTTAAGAATGTCGCTCCTGCTTTATATTCAAGGATTGAGTTTATTATCTCTTTATAGTAAAAAGCCCTGTTTTCATCTTTATCCGCGTATAGAAGTTCATCGATGATATATCCTGAATTCTCAGGCAAAGCTTTCCTTACCTTAGATCTTGTATATTTAGAAGATACACTCCTACAAATGTTTACTAATCTATAGATTGAAGTTGCACACCAATCATCAAAGTCTTCTGTCTGTGCTTGTTTTCTTGCTATTTCTGCTTTAGGACTATAAATAAGTGCTGCCAGTTCATCTCTATCCTCATCATTTAAAACGTTGCCATATTTCTCATCTATCTTCTTTTTAATGATACCTGAAGCACTTCTAACCATGTACTGAAAAGCATCATACTCTCCGTGTAAATCGCTCAAGAAATATTCTGTTCCTTTAGGTAAGGCTAAAATAGCTTTGAGATTTATTATCTCACTTTTTACAGCTCTATGATTAGGATATTCCTTTGCCAACATCTCCAAGTACTTGCTATTTGACATCTTAAACTTCCTTTCTTAAAACCACACAATTTATTGTAATTATTCTTCTACTTTTATAATTGTAGCCCCAAGTTTTCTAAATTTCTCCACAAATTTTTCATATCCTCGTTCAATATGATATATTTGGGATATCTCAGTTGTCTCTTTAGCAAAAAGTCCAGCAAGCACAAGTGCAGCTCCAGCTCTAAGGTCAGTAGCTACTACTTGAGTGCCTTCTAGCTCACTATCTCCTGGTACAAAAGCTATTCTATCCTCAGTCTTTATATTTGCTCCCATTCTATTTAATTCGTTTACATGCATAAATCTATTTTCAAAAACTGTCTCCATTACTTCGCTTGACCCCTTAACTGTAGTTAAAAATGCCATAAACGGAGATTGTATATCTGTAGGAAAGCCAGGATAAGGTAATGTTTTGATATTAGTAGCAGTAAGAACTCTATCTCTTGCATCTACGTACATTCCATCATCTAAAAGTTCAACAGTAACTCCACATTCCTTAAGCTTTGCCACTATAGGTTTTACGTGATCAGGCACAATATTTTTAATAAGTACCTCTCCCCTTGTAATAGCTGCAGCTAACATGAAAGTTCCCGTTTCAATTCTATCTGGTATAACCGTATGCGTAACACCCCTAAGTTCAGTTACACCTTCTATTTTTATTGTATCGGTTCCTGCACCTTTTATTCTTGCGCCCATCTTATTTAGAAAGTTTGCTAAATCAACTATCTCAGGTTCTTCAGCGGCGTTTTCTATGTATGTAGTTCCCTTAGCAAGCACAGCCGCCATCATAATGTTCTCTGTTGCTCCTACGCTTGGAAAATCAAGGTAGATTGAGGCGCCGATTAGGCCTCCTGGTCCAGCTTTAGCTTCAACGAAAAAGTCGCCTTCGGTAACTTCTGCACCTAAAGCTTTAAATCCCTTTAAATGTAAATCTATGGGTCTTTTACCTATTGCACATCCTCCGGGAAGCGGCATATAGGCTCTACCACATCTAGATAGAAGTGGACCCATAACTAAAAATGAAGCTCTCATTTTCTTGACTAGCTCATAGTCACCGTTAGTAGTAGAAATATTTTCTACTTTAACTTCCAATTCTTCCTTATTATCCGAGTTTATCTCAGCACCAAAAGACATAAGCATATCTTTCATTACAGATACATCTTTTAAGTCCGGAACATCATCTATTAAGCAAGTTTTACTAGACAACAAAGTAGCGGCCATTAGCGGGAGAACCGCATTTTTTGCACCACTAATTATTACCTCCCCATATAAGGGACCATTATTTTGAACAATTAGTTTTGACACGTAATATCTCCTTAAACATTATTTAATTATTATACTATTTATTAGTATTTATTTCAATGCGATAAATTAATAGTAAAACCGGCATTGCGCCGGTTGATGTCTTCCTAGTTTGCTTTTTTTCTATGCTTTTTTGACTTTGGTTTTTCTTCATCTTCACTTGAGTTAAACTTATTCAAGATTCCCTGTAATGAAGCAACCGCCTTACCAATGTTAGACACTGTCTTTACAATGCCGTCTTTGCCTTTTATTGTTTCGGTTATATTTGAAATCGTAGCAGTTACATCAGTAACAACACCGTCTATTTCTGTAGCTTTTCTGGCAGAGATAGCTGTTATAGTTTTTGCGTCATCCATAACCTCGTTTGTCTTCTTGAGTGTAACTATTAAATTTTTAATTAATATGATTAAATACACTATAAAAACAAATAGTGCCACATATACCAATAATAAAATTAGCTCGTTTAGATTTACATTAATGTCCATATCATGTTCTCCTTTCGTTCCTCCATAAACAATTATACATTGTTTACACTTCAATATCAATTATTATCTTTCGTACAGTCTTAATATTTCCTGTGTATACGAATCTCCTTCGTACACTATTATTTGCTGAAGTACGTTTAATTCGTTTTTTCCTGACTTTATTCCATGCATCAGCATTATATTAGGTTTTTCACCAAATCTTGGCGCTACCATCTGTAATTCCTTGGGCTCGATGTCGTATTCCCTGCAAAAGCAAATTATGTCACTAAGCCTAGATGGTCTTTGTACCAAGAAAAAGTGACCTCTTTTCTTAAGAAGCTTTGAAGCACATGCAATAAAATCCTCTAGCTCTGCAGTAGTTTCATGCCTAGCAATGTGTTTAGCTTCAGAACTGCTTTTTATCCCGCTACCAATCTTTTTATATGGTGGGTTACTAGTTACTACATCAAACTTACCAATATTATTACTATGCAATTCTAATATATCAGAATTAATGAATTCGACAACGCTTAAATTATTTTCCTCCAAAGCACGAATTGCCCTATCATAAGATGATTTTTGTTTCTCCACACCTAAGATATACTTGGCATCTGTCTTATGAGAAAGTATAAAGGGTATTATTCCATTCCCTGTACCTAAGTCAGCAATATGGCTTATCTTATTTTTATCTATACTAGCACCTGTTTCGCCAGAAGCAAAGGCACTTAGTAGCACCGCATCTATTCCGTAACAAAACTCTTTAGGATTTTGAATCACCTTAATATCTGAAAATCCGGTTTTATCAATTCTTTCGCCATCTACAAGCTTGATCATTATTCTTTTATAAGCTCCTTGATTTCCTTAAGAGTTTCAGCATCTACTTCTTCTAATACATCAGCAGGTTTCTTGTTTTTCTTGTCGATCCTTTTGATTTCTTCCTTACGATAATTATAAACCTCTGATGAAAACTTCTCTTCTCCTGTTTTCTTGTCTTTTTCAATCAGCCTAGCTTTAATATCGTTTGCAAGTAAATTTACTCCAATTACCTTGGCCATACCATCTTTTGTTTTGATTTTTTCTTCAACATGAGGCATGCCTTTTCTCAATTCATTATATACGTCATTTTCATAATTGAGGCAGCACATAAGTCTTCCGCAAGTTCCCGAAATCTTGGCGGGATTTAAAGAAAGGTTTTGGACTTTTGCCATTTTTATCGATACTGGCTGAAAATCAGAAAGCCATTTATTACAACATAGCGGTCTTCCGCAAGCTCCGATACCACCAAGTATTTTAGCTTCATCTCTAACTCCTACCTGCCTTAGTTCGATTCTCATTCTAAACTGTGCCGCTAGGTCTTTCACTAGGTCACGAAAGTCAACTCTTCCGTCTGCTGTGAAATAGAACACCACTTTGGTGTTGTCTACCGTATATTCAACGTCGATAAGTTTCATATCTAAATCGTGTTTTCTAATTTTTTCTTTACATATTCCTAAAGCTTCTTTTTCTTTAATTTTATTATTCTTGTTGTTCTCAATATCCTTATCTGTAGCTTTTCTTTCAATCTTCTTAAGAGGCTGCACTATGTCACTATCTTTAACATCTCTATTTTCTAAAGCTATCGCACCTAACTCCATGCCTCTTGCAGTTTCAACTACTACTCTATCACCTACATCAAATTTTTTATCTGTAGGATCAAAATAATATATTTTACCTGCCTGCATGAATCGAACGCCAACTATTTCTACCATTATTTACCTCCAAGTTTTAAGTACATTTTTTTAATCGCACTATTTCTATTCATTCCCTTGATAATATCTGTGCGCGTATCTTCAATCAGTATTATATTTAATATGTGAGATGCTTCTTCAGTATCTTCAACTAATCTGTCCCTGTAAATTTTTTCCAGTTCATTTAAAAGAGCTATTGCATCATCATAGGTTTTAACATATTTTGAAATATATTCTCTAAAAATATGATAATACTCTTTTTTATCTATTATATTTATAACTTCTAAAGCTTTTTCTTTTTGTCTTTTTGTACTTTCACCGTCTATTCCAAGATTCATCGAAACACACCTTGACTTAACAGTTTCCAAAAGATTTTCTCTGTTAGCTGTTAAAAGAAGTATTATAGTTCCGGGGTGCGGTTCTTCCAAAAGTTTAAGCAGTTTATTCTGACCAAAGGTGTTAATTCTATCCGCATCATCAATTACCGCTATGTTCCTATCTCCCGTGGTCGGAAGTAACATGAGTTTTTCTGAAAGTTCCCTTATATCTGAAACGCTATAGCCAGTTTTATTGCTTTGCTCTAAATAAAAAATATCTTCATGATTATCATGATTAATTTTTCGACAAGTTATGCACTTATCACAACCTAAGCCTCTTTTTTCTTGGCATAAAACCGCCTTTGCAAATTCCTTTGCAAATCTTATTCTATCCCTGCTTTCCTCAGCTTCTATAATATATGCATGATTTAGTTTATTATTAATAATTGAATTTGTCAATCCGTTAATTGCAGCCTTATTATTTCCAAATTTCTCTAATGGCAATTCATATTCTCCCTAAAATTAATATCCTAAACCGTCTAGAACTCTAAATATATCGTTTTTTACCGATTCAATATCCTTGCTTGCATCAACTATTTGATATCTATCAGGTTCTTCTTCCGCAAGTCTCATGTATCCGTCATAAACTCGTTGATGAAAATCTGCTTTTTCAATTTCAAGCCTATCTTTATCATCATGTTTAATTCTATTTCGGCCAACTTCAGGCTCAAGTGCTAAAAAAATTGTCACATCAGGTTTAATTCCTGATATGGCGTAATCATTAATAAGACTAACAGACTCTCCTAGATTTCTTCCATATCCCTGGTATGCTATGCTTGAATCTACATACCTATCACAAAGCACTGTTTTGCCTTCTAAAAGACTCGGTCTGATTTTTTCCTCTACGTGCTGAGCTCTAGCTGCAGCATATAGCAAAGCTTCGGTCATGTCAGTCATTTCCATATTATCTCTATCTAATATTATGGATCTGATTTTTTCACCGATTTTTGTTCCACCTGGCTCTCTTGTGAAAACAAGCCTAACCTCTTTATCCTGAAAATATTTTATGATATTTTTAAGTTGAGTCGATTTGCCCGAACCATCGGGTCCTTCAATAGAAATAAATAAACCTTTATTCACTTTTACCTCCCGCTAATTCATCTACAAAAGCTTCAAACAGTTTTTCCGCTATAACCAAGACAGGTAAAGTAATTAATATAGCAAAAATTATTTTAGATATAAACATTATACTCATATCAGCGCCTCCATTCAGAATATACACTAATAATTATAACATAACCATCTATTATTAAACAGTTCTTTTTTAACACGGCTTGAATTTCGCGTTAATACATTATATAATATGTAAGACTTATTTATGCGGAAAATTATTCGGAGGAAACATTTATGAACAACAAAGAACTCAGTAATCTTTTATTTCCAAACATAATTAAAACGGAAGAAGATTACGAACAAATATATCCAAAAAGAAACTTGCCAGAAAATGCTAAGGTAACCAGGCTAGGACCGTCTCCTACAGGTTTTATTCACCTAGGCAATCTATACGGAGCTTTCGTAGACGAAAGACTGGCTCACCAATCAGGTGGCATTTTTTATCTCAGAATCGAAGATACTGACGACAAACGATACGTTGAAGGAGCAGTTGATACTATTATAGACTCCCTTGCATTTTTTGGGATTAATTTTGATGAAGGTGTAACTAAAACAGGCGATGATGGAGATTATGGTGACTACACTCAAAGCCACAGAGAAGAGATTTATAAGTGTTTTGCAAAAAAGCTGATAAGCGAAGGGAAAGCCTATCCTTGTTTTCTTACAGAAGAAGAAATATCTGAAATAAGATCATCTCAAGAACAACAAAAGTTAACGCCAGGTATTTACGGCGAATGGTCAAAATATAGAAACTGCGATGTTTCTTTAATAGAAGAAAAGCTGAATAAAAATGTACCTTACGTTATAAGGCTAAA
>LFRM01379903.1_pt1 | contig 10566 bp, 8 predicted proteins | sample 618341 | NCBI WGS metagenome assembly LFRM01 (sample SAMN03654438, study PRJNA283298) | anaerobic digester metagenome | isolation source: pool of bioreactors CSTR01a, CSTR02a, and CSTR03a thermophilic anaerobic... | place: Denmark: Kgs. Lyngby | collected 2014-05-21 | reverse complement strand
TCCACAAGAAGTCTTATTGTATCCTGAGGCTGTAATTCCTTTCCTTTAAAGACTTTGACAACCACTTTCATAACTTTGGCAATTTCACCGATACGGTAAGCAACAAGGACTGAAGCTATACCTCCTCCTACTGTAACAAAAAGGGATGTAAGACTCCAGTAAACCAGTACATTACCTTCTAAAATTATTGTTACTAAAATACATGCTACTCCTATAACTATTCCTATTAAAGTTGCTATATCCACTTTTTTCCCCTTCTATCCTTGATAAATTTTATTTCCTAAAACACATATCGGAAATTCCCATAATTTAATTTAGACTTTTTATTGATTATATAAAATAATATTGATTTTCCTGTGTTTATGGTAAAATAATCTTTATTTTTTATTGGTTTTGATGTATAATAAAGTATAAGAAATATTATAATTATTTTAGACACAAGGTATATGCAGATTATTCCACGTACATAAATAATATACCTGTAAAGGAGGGGATATAAAACATAATATTCATGGATCATTTTTAATGGTCTTATGTAGATTTCTACATTAATATCTTATGGATATCTTATGGTCAAATCAATCTATAGATTAAACTATACAGCATCCAATTCACTAATTCTATTTTTTATTCTATGTTGATATTACAATTACATATTATAAGATATAAACTTTATAACCTATGCAAACTATAATTTGGGGAGGAAAGAAATATGAAAAAGTTAAGTTTATTAACTGTGTTTTCTGTTGTTTGTTTGCTGCTCTTTAATGTCTTCATCTTGACATGTAACGTATCAGCTAATCCTGACAACATTACAATCATAGTCAATGGAGAAATGATGGAATTTGGAACCGACGCAAATGACCCTTATCCTTACATCAAAGAAGGCAGAACTTTAATACCTTTTAGAAGAATTTTTGAAAAATTGCAAATGGAAGTAACATGGGACAACGAAACACGCACAGTACATGCTAAAAATGAAACCACTGTCATGGAACTTGGCATAGGGCGAAAAACTGCAATTGTAAATGGTGAAGAACATACTTTAGATGTAGCCCCTGAGATAACAGATGACAGGACATTTGTTCCTTTAAGATTTGTAAGTGAAAGTGTTGGGGCAGATGTAGACTGGGATGCTGCAACAAGAACTGTAACAATAACATTTTTAATAGATAGTCCAGCAAAAGAAATACCAGGTGGACCTGGCGGAGGTACAGTTAAAACCTATAAGCTAGGTGAACAGGCATCATATGGAGATAAGGTATTTACAGTGGATGAAATAGGTGAGAGAGACAAGAGCGGTAGAGCTGTTATAACTGGTACAACTAATTTTGCGAGTACGGATATGTATGTGGAAATCTATTCAGATATCATAGGTGCCAGTCCGTTTAAAACACAAGCATATACTTCTAAAGTTGATGATGGTAAATATGTTTTGAGAATATTCCATTATCAAGCTAGCAATACACCTATCAGAAAAATTGTTGTACTACTGCCTGATGATAATGGTAATAAAGTTGCTGTTGCCGAGTATATGCCATAAATTTATATTTAAATTGTTTTTTAAAATAAAAAAATGGGAGGTATGATGTATGAAAAATAAAAACTTGAAAAAATCAACATGTTTTATCCTTCTTCTAGCCCTTTTACTAAGTACTTTCACATTAACAAGTTTTGCTGATGAATCTATCGCTGGCGAACCTTATGTGAAAAAAATAGATGTATCTGATCTTGAACTTTTTATTCCTGGTATCCCTGGAGTTACAAGTGATATTCCATTAACCGAAAAAGGGAATACCGTTAGTTTAGGAAGTTCTATTAAAGCCAAATATTTACAAAAGGCAGCTATAAGTATTGATTCCGAAGAAGAATTTATACCTAGTGAAAAAGACGTGCTGTTTGTCCTTGATACATCGTTTTTAGAAGGTAATTCTAACATTATTGGAGAAATTTTTAAACATACTTTATTTTCCAGGGAAGATGCTTATATTCAAGGTTCAAGTTTGAAGATAAAAGGAGATTCTTTTATTAGAAATAATATAGAAAATAAAATCTACCAAGGTGTTGAAATTGAAGGAAATATTGAATATTACAAAATTGATTCCGAGTATCACGATATTAAAAGCGTTACCGGCGAAAAAATCAAATTAACTGACAATCCATCTGATGGAGATAGTTACAGAGGCAAATACGATGATGTGTTTCCACCCGATGATCCTGACGAAAATGCAGGATTTAATGAAATTGAATATATTTTTGATAAAATTATGGAAAATGCTATAAAAAATCTTGATGAAACTTCATTTTCATCTTTTTTCCCAAGAGATACTCGTGAACTTTATTTAAGATATGGTTCCTCTGCAAACGATCCTTTTAATCCTACTGGAGAAGCTTTTAAAGATACAAATCACGGTAAGATTATAAATGTAAATGATGGGAAAATATTCTACGATCCATTAAATAGTGGCAGCAATAAAATAGAAATATTGCTGGATCCAGATGTTTCAAACAGCTTAGTAGTTACTTATACACCTATAATTACAACAGATGAATCCGGCGAACTTAAATTTGAAAAAGACGATGAAATGGGTAATTTTGTTATAACAAGTGGTGAACCTTTTGTTATTAGATCTGATATGTATTTTCAAGGAAACCTCACTATATCCCTTAAATCTATTTCAAAAGAGCTTTCAGATAGTGGGCAAGCAGGTTTTATATTTGCCGATGGTGACATTATATTCCAAGGACATGACACAACTATTGAAGATAATCTATATTTAGTATCTATGAATGGAGATATTAAAATAGAATCCGGTAATAATGATTTTACTGGTCTTGCTTTAGCTCCTAACGGCACCATAACAATACAAGGTGAAAAAAATAATTATACAGGCAGCTTTATTGGAAAAAATTTAAATATCACTCCTGGAGAAACTACTTTTACAGGTCCTGAAAACCCACATGAACTTATACCTGAAATATACATTCCACCTTCTACTAACCTTAACAATGAAACACAAAATGCAATATTTAATTTCTTAAATAACCTTGGTAGTTATACTAAACCGGGTGCTATATTATATTCCTCTGTGGCTACAAGAATTGATTCAGTCGAAGGTGGAGACTTTACTGATAGCCTTAAAGAAGCTCTTAGCGAAAGAAATGATATTGATTTTAGCGACAAAGAAAATATAGATCCTAAAATATTCCTTAGCAATTTAGGAGACGCATTAAGACTGGCATCTTATGAACTTAAAAAATTAGAAGATAGAACTTCTGAAAAATATATAGTAATCTTTACAGGTTCTGAACCTGATGCCTATTCTACCCATCCTATTGCTGGAGGTTTCTACATGGAAGAAGGTCCTGCACCTGGATTTAATGAAAAATCTGATCCTGAAAAAGCTAATGAATATGTTCAGAAAGTAATCTCTGAACTATTACCTGATGTTAATTTAGTATTTGTTGATATTTCACCTAAGAGTATTATGATGGATTATTTTAATGAACTCTCTGATAGTTATAATGGTTCTCATTATACTGGATCTATAACTATAGAAGAGTTAAAAAAAGTAGGAGATATACCGAAAATATTAGCCGATCTTTTAGAAGATGAAGACAGACCTGTACATCAAAATTATTCTTTAGATTTAAAAAATGCTGTATTTAATACTTCATTATCAAATTTAAGAGTTACATCTGCCTCTATTAATGACACAGAAATTGATGAAGATAAGATTTTCTTTAATGATGGTACTCTTTCTATTGAAATACCAATTGAAGAGCTTAATTTAACAGGTGATTCTTCAAATCTTGAAATTAATGATATTAAAATTTCATTTATTGCTAACACTGTTAATGATGATTTAGAGTTTGTTGAGGAGAATTTTGGAGTATATAAAGCAACTATTCCTCTTGAGGAAGCATATATCAGATATACTTTTGACATCTTACTTAATGACGAAACAACATCAGATGGATATATTGATATCCCGTTTGAAGGTGCTGAAATAAAAATAGAACACAAAATTGATACTAACTAAAAATAAAAGAGCCAAGGTTAATACCTTGGCTCTTTTATATCTAACATTTACATAAAACATCACCTCTTCTTAACACATCCTTTCTAAATCAAAACAAATTTATTATTTATATGTAAAGGAAGGGGGGGATAATCAAATGTTTAACATATCTTTATATTAGGTTCCTATTTTTTACTTCAACCAAATTTAAGGGGGGTTATATTATGAAAAGAAATTGTAAATTTTTTTCATCTTTATTGCTTTTAATTTGTTTCTTACTAATTTTTCAAACAACCATTGTTTATTCAGATAATGATGATACCTCTATTATTTATGGCGATTTGAATGGTGATGGTGTAGTCAATAGTACAGATATAAATTTGTTCAGAAGGTATATTTTGGAGATAATTACCGATATTCCAAATTCAAATGGTACAACAGTTATTGACTTAGATGGTAACGGACAAATTAATAGTATAGACTATATTATTTTATGTAAATATGTTCTTGAAATAATTAATACTTTTCCAGTTGAAAATCTTTCACCTGACCTCCCCACTCCTAATAATGGATTAACAGAAGATGAACAATTATTGTTTGACTTGGTAAATGAAAAAAGAATTGAAGCTAATCTTGAGCCATTTATACTGGATGAAGGGCTTACCCATATTGCACGTATTTTAGCGCAAGAAATGTCAGACAATTATTCCGTTGCTCCTGAGTCCTCCTTTGATGTTCTTATTAGAGAAAACAAAATACCTTATACCGTTGCTGGAATGCGAACTGCAGGAAATCATTATATAGAAAGGGCAGTAAATAGATGGTTAGAAAGTGAAAAAAATTACCCTATTATTTTGAATCCAACTCTTTCTTATACTGGAGTAGCAATTCTTCCAAATGGTAAATATGGCAATTCAATTGTACAAATATACATTCGAAAATAAGTATAACTTTCCCTTTAAGTATGCACCTTTACTTGCGGGGGAAAGTGTCATAATTAAAGAATTTTCCGTGAATTAACATATTTCGTATGTTGATAAATAATTAAATTCCTCCTTGGCGAGAATTAATAATAATAAAAGCTAAGGAGGAATCATTTATGTCAATATTTACAAAAATAAATATTTTCCAACACATGTGTAACAAACACAATTAAAAATTTCACAATTATTTAAAATTTTTCTTTATAACTATTGATATTTAAATTAAAATCTATTATCATAAAACTAATTTTTATAATTTTGTATTTAAAAATATGGGGATTTTACAATTAAAATCACCCATTTCTTTTATTGTTTTGTATTATATACAAAAAACCAGGCAAAACAATTGATTATTAAACGGGAATGTGTATATTTTGAAAAAACTAATATTTTTCTTAACATTAATATTAATATACATAACGGTGAGATATATTAACATAATGAATACAACTACAAGGATAACCGTGGATCCTTCAAATGTTGAAAAAATATCAATAAATATGTTTGGAATAGGCATTAATGGTTTTTATGAACCATCCTTATATACGGAAGATAAAGATAAAATAATTAAAGTAGTTGAATTTTTTAATTATGCAATGAGATTTAAAGAAAACCGAAGAGAATATATACCTACCAATAAAACTCCCATTGGAGGGATAACAATGCGTGATAAGAATGGTAAAGTTATTTATGATATAGATTTTTATGGAGATGTAGGTTTATATGAGAAAAAGCAATACATGCATAATTATTTCTCAATATATGTCATGCTTCCAAGATTGATAGAGCAATTGGATGAAAATCAAACTGATTACACTAAGTAACTAAACATTAAATTAAACATCAGGTAGAGTAAATTTTACTCTACCTGATGTTTAATTAGAAAATTGTATACAATTTTTTTATAAAATAAAAGAGCAGAAGGTGATTATAATAAGAAAAAAAGTAAATTAATCAAAATAATTAATATATTTATTATGATTCTATTGTATATTATTATTACTCTAGACCTTAGTTCTGTTGTTTATAATGTTAAGGTAGATTTTATATATACTTTTTTTAACATACTTTTAGCCGCATCGTTCAGAATAAACTACATTATCGAAGAAAGAAAAAAGGAAAATGGAAATTTAAATACAATGTATATTTGGCTCCTTTATTATTTGTATCTGTATTTAACTATATAGGTTTAATTAGCCTGAATATTTATTACCATAGATTGTTGCTTTTTTTAATGATTGTTCCTGAAGCAATAATACTCTTTATACTGACATGGTTTTTTTGCCAGTTTCGGTTTGTCTTCTTGCTTATTGGATGTTTTTGTAAGGAACAGGACATGTCTTTTAAGGGAAAAACAGGCAATATAGAATGGAATTTTTAGCTTTTTTAAGAAGCTCCATTGTTTTCGGTTTATATAAAATAGCTGCTCTTGATATTTCTACAATAATATCTTCATCATTAATATTTGTTACATAAATTATTACTCCACCCCAATTTTCGTCAAAATTAACAGATGAATAGACTTTGTTATATTCAGCAGATTTGCTGGTTTCCTCATAACTAAATTCTACATCTTCATTTATCTCTTCGCCATTAACTTTATCAATGATATCATCCGGAGCCGCTTTTCTTCCTCCAATTAAACGTTCAGCACTGACATCATATGCATCACTAATGCCTAAAACGTGACCAAATTCATGAGCTGTTACTGCTTTAAATCCTCCCCAATCATCATATGATATTACCCCGTTTCTTAAATGACCTGTATAAAGTCTTACATATTTTGCTGGATTTTTAATTGACCAGCCTTTAAATGGATTAATTTTAACGTGACTTTGTGCACTTTCTTTTTCCAGTTAATTTACGAAGTTTTTCATAACTTTCTTCCCAAGCTCTCTTAGTACTTGCTTCACCACTTATATCTACATAGGCTTTAATATTTATTTTTATTCCGCTTCTTGTAACCTGTACAGGGGCGTTCTTTAATTCAGGTCTTACTAATACATTAAGGTTTTTATCTCTATCATACCACCAGCTAATTGTATCGCCTAAACCAGCTAACTCTGCTAATTGTCTGACTTGTCCCTGTACTTTTCATCTTCACCCCTCGAAGAATAAAAACATATTAAAACCTTAATTAAGCAAGACAAATAAGAATTTTCTCACACTTGTGTTTAATCTATTCAAAAAAATATATTGTTATATAATTATCTTTTGGCTTAAAAATAATTAAAGTATATATCGTTTTACCGGTAATATAAATATTTGTAATGTTATTTATGTCCAACTGTACCCATTTCACTTTTTTTGTCATGACTTCCCAAATTTCAACTTTCTCTTCTATTGATAGTTCTTCCATTACATCTAGCCCTGAAATAAAATCATTGTAATTCTGTTCCGGAATAACAATTTCAGCAAATGTTCGTATTGTATGATACCTTTTATAAATGCTAATATTTTTTACTTCTGTATACTCAGGTAATTCTATGTCAAGACGATTATTAAACATATTTCTTTTTTCTTCACTTGTACCTAAAACATCCTCAATTTCAGGTGGATTTATTTCTACTTGCTCACGTTTTTTTGATTTTGTTTCTGCTGCTAACCATTCATCTGAAACTTGCATCAAGGCTAATTGGACTGCTACAGGTCTGTCACTATCTCCCTCTTTCCAGTGCCCGGTTGGATCTCTGAATTTTATTGGTTCATTGTTACAATAGGTATAAAGATTTAAGCTTAATGGATCTCTTATATTTCCTCTATAGGTATCCTCCTGTAAAAATCTTGCCACTTTTGGATCATACATTCTGGCATTGAGGTAATAAAGCCCTGTCTCTTCATCCCATTGGTATCCTGCATAAGTTATGTTATTATCTACATCACCTGTTGACTCCAATATATTAGGCATCATAATAGTAAGTTGCAGAAACCTCACCTGTTGAGGTACCTTGTCAAAAGACCGTTTACTTCTTTTTCTACTCTTAACCCATCAGCATTATAGGCATTTACATTTATAAATAGCATCTGTCATTTTAGAATTATTTGTATTTAAGACTGCAAATTGTACCAAAAGCTATTCAACAGGAAACCCATTTATAATACCTAAAATATATTGCTTAAGCAATTGGTAATCAATTGTATTCACTATTCCATCCCCATTTAAATCTGCTGCTTTAATATCTGAAATCTCCACTATCTCTAAAATATGTCTTGACATTATCACTGAATCTAATGAGTTTATTTCTCCATCACCATTTAAATCCCCATATATTAAATCTTTTTCTTCCTCAAAATCATCAATGGCATTAGGCAGACTGAAAAATTCAACTGTGTAATTAATCTCGGCAGGTCTGCTGGTATAAAGTTTGCCATCTATCACTTCAGGTTCAATATACTCCCTTATCCCTTTAATGTTTACATCAAATACATCATTTTTATTGTACCCGCCAACATCTTTAGGTCTGAAAATAATACATTTCCTCATTCCATAATTCTCATCATTTACATTAAAAAGTCCGTATTTTTCAATATTATCTTTGCTATTATTAAAAATCCATACTTTATCGTCGCTTCTTCTTGTAAGAGTTACTTCAATATCATCTAAAGATGCCAAACCATAATCCCCTCCAAGGTTAACTGACCAGGGGGTGTCCTTACTAAAAAACTCTAAAGGCATATAATTTCTTGCAGGCCATGATATAAAATCAAAATGAATAGCTGGCCTTCTGCTCACGTCAAATGTATATGTAGAATGGAAAATACTACACTGACCAAATCCTATTTGCTGCATACCCGGATTTAATATCCATCTGCGGTGTCCCACTGTATTAATATTTGACTCACCTATAGAATCATCCATATATCCTATTATGCTATCCATAATAGATGGATAACCAAAAGCAATATTAGCCCTTGAAGTTCCAATGTATGCAAGTTGATAGAATTCTTCTGACATGTCAGCAGGCTTCTGTGGGTGATGAGTTAAACCTTTTAAGCTTGCAAGTATTACTGCCCCGTGCTGGGCATAATTGTTGTATTCTTCATTTAAAGTAATATCAGCTGGAAGCCCCACCAGATAGCGCATGAAGTTCACGCAGTTTAATGCTTCCTCTAAGTACTGACTTTTTAATTTCCCTGCAGCATATGGAGCTTCAAATTTTGGTTCAATTTCGTAGCCATCGGAAACAGAAACTTTATAACGAAATGGATTTTTTTGATAGTTCTTAACTATATCCCCGATAGTCCTAGTCTCTAGCATACTTTCTTCAGCATTTAAATAAACTGCATTAGAAAAAAACATTGTAATTAAAATTACAAATACCAATGTTAGTTTTACTTTACTTTTCATTTTTACTCCCCCTATTTTTACCCTTCCATATATAAGCACTTTCTATTAAATTTTATCATGATTTGTAATTGAATTCAATTTATAATTAAATTCAATATAATTAAATTTAGCATAAAGTTACATTTTTACAATATATCCCATCTACTTAATCAAGTACTCAACCACATCCTTAAATCCTTCCGGATGCGGTGTTGTCACATAATCAGCCGCTTTTTTTACACTGTCCACGGCATTTCCCATTGCAATCCCAAAACCTGCATATTCAATCATATCCATATCATTTTGCGCATCCCCAATGGCTATGGTATTTTCTGTATCAATACCCATTAATTCTACATACCTTCTCATAGCCTGTCCCTTTGATGAACCATGTACCATAACATCTAAATAAGTTTTTGCAGATTGTACCACATCAATGCCATCTATTTCACTTAACATCTGCCTTCCTCTTTCCATTGCTTCTACTTTGTTATCAAATAAAAGAAATATCTTTAAGAAAAGATAACCCTCTTTAAATACTTCCTCTAAAGAGTTTATTTTTAAATAATTTGCCTGCAAATGCTTTGGTAGTTGGGGATTTATATATGGAAGCTTATAGGACTTTGGAGGCATTTTTTCAAAAAGTATATCGTTTTTCTCGTATACCACCCAATCTACCTCAAGTTCTCTTGCTATTTCTATAGCTCTTTTTATAATATCTTCAGACAGGGGGTTTGCATATAAAACTTCCTTTGTGTGTAAATCCTTAATTATCCCACCATTACAAGCTATAACGGGGGTTTTTAATCCCAACTTATAATGTATACTTTTCATCATATCAGGATGCCTTCCAGATGCCAAAACCACATTTATTTTTTTATCCAATAACTTTTTCACTGATTTAATAACATCCTCAGTTACATCACCACTATGTTTCACTAATGTCCCATCTAAGTCGGTAAATAATGTTTTTACGTTCATGTTTTAATCATCCTTACTATCTATATTTATCTTACTATTAATATTTATCCAGCATATTTAATATTAAACTATTAAAAAATAAAAAACAATATAACGCAAGATACAACTATAAAAATAAATTCCTAAAACCTTAAATACCCCCTTCTTATTTGGCTTAAAATACCATCTAATAAATTGACGCTATCACCCTAAAGGTTAGCGTAAAGTTATTGTAGGGAATGAGACATAAAATACCATATATAATTGAAAAGAA
>LFRM01302507.1_pt1 | contig 10566 bp, 8 predicted proteins | sample 618341 | NCBI WGS metagenome assembly LFRM01 (sample SAMN03654438, study PRJNA283298) | anaerobic digester metagenome | isolation source: pool of bioreactors CSTR01a, CSTR02a, and CSTR03a thermophilic anaerobic... | place: Denmark: Kgs. Lyngby | collected 2014-05-21 | reverse complement strand
TACAATTTTATTTTTATAATTTTTGGGTAAAAACAGAATTTAGAGGATTTCTACAGAGCCGAAAATTTGACTACTTATCTCAATTATAAATCAATAGATCAGGATTAATATTTGCGAGCAGTTAAAGCCTAAATTACTTGACAATTAGCCGAAAATCCCTTTTTTAGCAGTTTTTCAGTCTTATCCACGAATATAAACCGGTTGCTCTTCTTATGTATATAAGTCCCATATTCATCAACAATTAAACGAATCCCCAACTACCTCCTGAAATTTGAGAACTCTTTATTTAAGAGTTCCATATTCTTTTAAGCCTACGGACCTACAAATAGTATTTCGCGAAGAATTCGGATAAAAACTGAATTCTGGAAGTTTACGCCCCCGTGATTCCCAGGAATCAAACTTTTTGTTCAACTTTACAAACTAATTAATAGAAAACCGACATCAATAACAACATCACAAACCATTATTTTGAATTATTTTAGAATAAATCTAGATATTTATCCTTAACATGAAAAATAGAAATCACAATATAGGAACAGATTATGGCATTTTAATAAATTTTTATACTTGCTGCTCACCTCCACTCTTTAAAAAGTTAGTTAATAATGACTATATATGTTCATTGATAAAATGTTAATATCAACATCAGACATGTAAAAATGAAAAAGTTTATAACTTGCTGCTCCTTATATATTATCCAGTCATTCGATGACCAGCAAATTTTGTTAACCAAAGTAAAAAAAGGTAAATTTCTAATATTACGCAGTTGATGAAAAAATAAGCTGCGAGATATTGATATTCAGATTTGAAATAATCTCAGAATTTGCTGAAAATAAGGGAAAACGACCCGGTAAAACAGCACTTGCCATCAAAACAAGGATTGAAACTAAGAGTATCTGCTATCGATGAGATGTTCAACTTGACTCTTAAGTAAAATACATTAAAACAGAAATTAAAGTAAAATTTAAAAGTTGCAACAGATTTCAAAAGCTTTTTAACCGGTAATTTCTTTTTTAATTTATATAATAACTCTTAGGCTAACTTTTTGCTGATTAATATGAAACTCAAGACCCTAGAGATGACCTTCAAATCCACGAAAGAGTTTAAAGAAAACATTCTTTGCACCCGTAGCTTCTTTGCAACAAAATTCAACGAATATATCCAGCTTCACAATCACGTTACAGACAAATTAGTGTACAGTTACCCGACAATTCAATACAAGGTTATCAGAAACAGGCCTCTGATTCTGGGTATCAAAGAAGGAATCGATGTCCTGAAGGAGGTTTTTGACGACTTTGACACGGTAAGGCTTGGAGATAACGAATATGAGATCATCCAGAGGTCGATGACAATAAAAAATCAGGAATTCGGACTTGCAGATAAAATTTATTTCTACGAATTTCTCACTCCCTGGCTACCTTTTAACCGAGAAAACTACGAAAAGTTCTTGCAGATCAAAAGCCGCGAAGAACAAAAAGAAATGCTTCGTAGGATACTGACAGGCAATCTTCTTTCCATGTCAAAAGGTATCGGATATACTGTCCCTGATAAAATAAGGTGCGATATTGATCTTCAGGTGACAAAAAGCGAGTACAAAGGTATTAATTTTCTCTCTTTTAACGGTGATTTCATGGCAAACTTCTGCATCCCCGATCACATGGGAATAGGAAAGGCTGCTGCAATGGGAAAGGGCACTGTACAGAAAATTCGTGTTTACAGAGATAACTGAAATTTTTCACTTCTTTTTTTAAATGTATCAATCTATCATGTGACTTAACTTAATCTATTAATATATAGAAAGTTTCAAAAATGGCTTCCGTCAAAACAAGGATTGAGAATTTTAACGGAATATTCTAAAAGGACGAAATTTAATTAATATTTTATTGTCTTTATACAACAAAAATTTTAAAATTATTTGGAAATGTTTATATATTTAGCAAATAAATAATTAATTAATGTTTGAAAGTGATACCGACAGCGATTATTCATTTCTCAGAATCGGGGCTTTGCTACACGACATAGGTCATATTGTCCCAGATCTCGATGGTGAGGCGAAAGGGCATGCTGAGAGGGGATTTGAATTCCTCAGCTCATTTGAAAGTACCGAGTTATTTTCAGCATTTGCAAAGTATCACCATGCTCAATCAGTTGATGAAATTAAGGAAGAGGGGCTGGATCAAAAATATAAGAACCTTATATTGATGGTAAGGGAAGCTTCTCGGCTTTCTTCAGGTGCCCATGAAAGTCACAGAGAAGATACCAATGGTAAGCATCTGTTGCAATCCGTTTTTTCAAGTATTTCAAATATCAAAGAAGATGTCAGAACCCCAGAGCCTAGGTACTATCCTCCTACAAATCTCGACCCGAAGATTTTCACGTACCCACAATTCAAAGAAGACTCTATAGCTCTCGCAGAAGAAGGATATAGAAAAATATACGAGTCTTTCAAAGATTTCTTCACTAAACTCACAGAACTTGGGAGTAAACAAATAAATGAAGATCTTTTGCTGATGTTCCTTGAGGAAAACGCGGCATTTATTCCGTCAGGTTCCGGGTCAAATAATGATATTTCTCTTTTTGACTACCTAAAAACCACCTGTGCGATTGCTTCCTGTATTTACAGAATTCATGAAAAAGAATTGGAAAAGGATCTTGAGACGAGCATTATCGACCAGAAGACAGAGAAGTACCTGCTAATAAGTGGGGACGTTTCCGGCATTCAGGATTTCATTTATCGTATTTCTTCCAAAGGGGCTCTCAAGCTTCTCAGAGGGCGGTCTTTCTACCTTGAGATGCTCTGCGAAGATATCGTGCATGAGATCATTAAGAGACTAGGGCTTCCTAAAGCAAATATTCTCTATTCTGGAGGCGGGAATTTCTACATTCTTGCCCCAAATATCGAAGAAGCAAAAAATAAACTGGAAGAAATCGAAAAAGATCTGGAAGGTTGGCTAATTGACAGCAGGCTCAGTAGCAACCTATACCTTGCTCTTTCTTGGATACCATTTTCAGGGGATGTGTTTAGACAATTTAGTGGGAAATGGATGGAAATTAATAAAGAAAATTCTCTGAAAAAAACTCAAAAATACAAGTCCATACTCGAAAAAGATCCTTCAAAAATACTGAAACTTGGAGACTATGGTGATCCCTGTGACGCATGTAGGAAGACAACCCCCTCTGAAAAATTGAAGCCGGTTGACGATGAAGAGGACGTGTTCTTCTGTCCCCTTTGCCGAGAGCAGATGGAAATTGGTAGAAAACTGGCAAAGTTTGGGGATTCATTCTATATCATAAAAAAGGATAAGGGTTATGAATTTTCCACACCTTTCAGCAAACTGAAGCTTGTGGAAAAAGGAAAGTTAGGAGACGAGAGAAGCCCTTCCATAATATATGCCGTAAACAGCTTTGATACTGGTGAAGTAATAGATCTCATAAAAAGCAAAAAGCTTGCTTCCAATGTCCACATATCCTCCTTGCCGATCGCCATTTACTGTGCCAAGCCAGAAGATCGGGAAAGCGAAAGGGAAATCTTCAGCTTTGAAGAGCTTGCGGACAAATCACAGGGGTCAAAGAAGCTCGGTGCGGTCAGGATGGACGTTGACAATCTGGGAAGAATCTTCACATTAGGGCTTCCTGATAACCAGCGAACTATCACAAGGATATCCAGTCTATCGAGAATGATGAACTATTTCTTCAAAGGATATCTGAACCTCTTAGGCGAATTTAAAGAAAAAAATGTTTTGAATATTTGTAACTGGCAAAGTAATTCTCCAAAACTCACAAAGGAGAGAAAACCAAATAGAAATTTCAGCATTGTTTATGCAGGTGGAGACGACCTTTTCATCCTCGGAGCCTGGGATGATGTTTTTGAACTCTGTTTTGATATTGAAAGTTTGTTCCGTAAGTATGTGGCTGAAAATCCACACATTACTATCTCAGCCGGATTTTCTATTTTCAACAAAAAACATCCACTATACCAGATTGCCAGAGTTTGCGGAAATAAGGAGGAATGTTCTAAAGATGAAGGTAGAAACAGGATCTATATCCTTAACAGGGGTATAGGGGCGGAACAACTTTTCGAGAAAGTTAAACGCACAAAGATTTCTAAAGAAATAAAAAATTCCATAGAATGGGAAGACGCAAGAAAACTCTTCTCTGATTTCAAACCTATTTTCTCGTACCTCATGAAAGAAAAAGGAAATTCCTCGAAATCCATGGTGAGAAAGCTTCTCCACGCGAGAGAAATATATTGCAAAGATCCTAAAAAAGTTAACTGGGTGATCCAGTTGCATTATTTTATATCCCAAAACAAAGATCTGAAGAAAATTCTTGATGACCATGAAGAGCTGAGGAAATATTTTTACACTATCTCGACTGATAGGATAAATCCGATTTATGACATTGATTTGCCTCTAAATATTTTGGATCTACAGGGAAGAAAGGTGAGCCCATGAGTAATGAACAGGAGCTTTCAAACTTACTTAACAGTGGGAAACTAATTGAGCTTTGTAGTGTGACAAAAAATTCTGATCTAGAGATAATTAATAAATGGTACAAAAAGGAAGAAAAGCAGTATATTCGCCCACTAAAATCTGGTTCAAATATCGATTCTTCCAAAATTTTGAATGCTTCTTGCATAATCGGTATTAGACTCTCAAAAGACAAAAAAGTTACATCCACCCAACTTCGAAGGCTGTTAACTGGTTTCCAGATGGTTAAAGAGAAAACAAAAACGTCTGGAATAAACGCTTCACATATTTCAAAGTTAAAACTTAACCTCGCGTATGTAACAGCCCGCAATCCCAACATTACAAAGCTGACAGACCTCCTTGACTCTATGCTTGACAAAGAAAGATTCCTAGAAAATACGGATTTGGATGGTCAATTTGATTCAGTAGTAACGTTGCTTGAAGGAGTTGTAGCGTATCACAGACTTGCAGGAGGATCTGATTAATGGGTGAAGAAGTTATGAAACTTAAATTTATCGGGAAGATTATGATCACAGGTGAGATGAAAGTGGTTACCGGAATGCATATCGGTGCTTCTAAAGAGACAGTAAAGATTGGAGGCATCGACAGCCCCGTTGTCCGGGACCCGTTGACAGATCTTCCTTACATTCCGGGCAGTTCATTGAAAGGAAAGTTGCGAAGCCTATCCGAAAAGGCTCTGGAAAAGGATCTCTTCACAATAAGTCATAATCCTGATATCAATATACATGTCTGCACCGACAACCACTGTGAAATTTGCAGACTCTTCGGTAGCAGCAAAAAAGATGAAAATACTAAAGATCAAAAAAACATTCCCAGCCGTTTAATTGTACGAGATATGCACCTGTCTAACGAAAATGAATTGTCAAATATTGATACCGGTCTTCCTTACACTGAGTGGAAGTTTGAAAACAGCATCGATAGGATCAGTTCGGCAGCTAACCCTAGACAGATTGAAAGAATTCCGGCAGGAGCTAAATTTAAATTTGAACTTGTTTATGACGCTGAAGAAAAAACTGAGCTTAAAGAGGATATCACAAGAGTCCAGATGGCTTTGAAACTGCTCGAACAGGACGCCCTTGGTGGGCACGGTTCAAGAGGTTATGGAAAGGTAAAATTTGAAAATATAACGTATACCGGATATCCAAGGGAATATTACGTCTCTGGAAATGAAAATTGCATTCTGAGAGATAAACCAGTAGAAGATATAATAAGCAGCTTCATAGGGGAAAAGAATGCCTGAGAGTTTTAAAATCATAAAGCTCAATTTCACCTCTCCCCTACATATCGGAGAAATTGGAATTGGGCTTGAGGAAAGCAGTCTTATACTGCACTCCGACACCATATTCAATGCAATCTGCAACGCTCTTGCAAAACTCTATGGCAGAGACTGGGTAACAGATTTCCTTCGGAATTTTGAAGCTAAACCTCCTTTCAGAATATCTTCAGGTTTTCCTTTCACAGGTGAAAATCTTTATTTTCCGAAACCTATGAGCAGGGCGAATATTCACGCTGATTTGCTTCAGGATTACTCTAAAAAGTTGAAAAAGACTAATTATTTAACTAAAGGTTTTTTCGAAAAATGGATTGCAGGAGAAGAATTATCTGAGGAAGATATTAAAGATATCACTGAAGATGAAGCCGCAAAAGATTATGATGATAAATATTCAGGATTTGGAACAGAATTCCTTCTACCCAAGGTATCCATAAGTCGGAAAAGTGCCGAGTCAAATATTTACTTCCTTGGTTCAGTTCGCTTTAAAGAGAAATCAGGAATCTGGTTCATACTTGATTGCTCCAGCAAAGAATGGGAAAATAGAGTGCTTTCAGCACTGCGTTTGCTCCAGCACGACGGAATTGGCGGAAAGAGAACATGGGGTTACGGAAGTTTTTCTCTTGAGGAAGAAAATCTTTACTTAAAACTGCCGGATTCAGGTGCTTATCTCCTTTTATCCCTCTTCTATCCAAAAGAAAATGAAGACCCAACAGCCGATGAGAAACAACTTTTTTCAGATAAAAATGCAAGATGGGGCTTTTCCTTAAGAGGAGGTTACGCCTACCCTTATAGCTCCAGAAGTTCTTCTCAGAAGCCTCAGCGACTCTTCATAAAGGAAGGATCCATATTCGAAAAAAAGCCTGAAGGCAAATTGATTGAATATGATTCAGATCTGGAAGGTATCGAAAAACTCTACCACTATGGGTTTGCCTACTCGATCCCAATCAGCATCATTGGGGGTGAAAAAGCATGAAATGCAGTATAAAACTCCTGTCCCCCTTGCATATTGGGAACGGAAATGAACTAAAAATGATTGATTTCTACCTAGATAAAAAAGAAGGAAAAATCAAGTTTATAAATTTTGAAAAATTCATTGAGTACTGCATAGAGAAGAACATAGACCTCACAAAGGAGATGCAGAATCACAGATATTACACAGGTAGAGATTTCTCGATTACAAAGTTTATGGATGAAAACCGGATCAATCCCAATTCTTTTACCTCCTATGCCGTTTCTGCAAAAATTGAAGAACGAAATCGTGAATCTGAGTTTGCTATCAAAGAGTTTGTAAAATGCGGGGGGCCTTATTTACCCGGTTCTTCAATCAAAGGAGCTATAAGGACGGCGCTCATGTGGAAATGCTTAAACGAAAGATCTGACGGGTTAAAAATTGTTCAGAATGGCCTGAAAACCTGGTTGAAGAAAAATAGGATTACTGGTAGAGACTTGAAATCCCTTGATAACAATATTTCAGAAATAGTTTTTGGAAAAGATCCACACTCAGATATACTTCGTATATTAAGACCTTCTGATACAAAGCCTATAGGGAAAAACCATTTGGAAGTATCCGAAATTAAAATTATTGGCAATTCACAGGAAATCCCTATATATGTCGAGAATTTGAAAGCCGGCTCTGAGCTCTTTTTTGATGTTGTCTTTGATGAATATTTGATTAACCAAAATGAAGGAAAACCTGACTTCAAAGAACATCCCTGTATAAAATACATGAATGCCCAAGCAATCTGTGAAGTTTGCAATGAATTTTCGAGGAAAGTCATCGAAAAAAATCTGGAATACATGTGGGAGAATTATCAGTGCGATAGCGCAGTCGATGAGTTTGATATGTTATGGAATGAAGCAACAAATTGCAAAGAAAATGAAGCAATTCTGCATATAGGTTGGGGAGGAGGCTGGTATAGCACAACTGTTGGTATAATAATTGAAACACTACCGGGATTTACCACGCCCCTAAAAGGAGATCCAAAAAAATGGAAATTTGAAAATAATACAATCAGACACAGCTTTAGCCTTGGAAAGAAACCAGGGACATATCAGTTCTCCTCAAGCTTCCCAAAAACACGCAGGGTAACCCTTGAAGGAAAACCTCTAGGATGGGTGAAAATACAATTTAAGGAAGATCAAACATGAAAACAGCTATTCTGCTTGCGAATATAGGTAATAGTGATCTTGGGAAAAATGGGGAAGTAACTTTAAGTTATGGCACCTCTTTCGAGGGAAGTTTTTATGAAAAGAGTAAAAAGTTATTAGATTCTGAAAATTTCTATGATTTTGAACTTTTACTCCTCGATCCAGTAATAAAAAAAATTAGTGAGTCCTACAATATAGGAGAGATTATTCTCTTTGCAACGGATCAAGACGACTATAAAGATCAAGATACAAAATATGTAGCGTACATAATCAAAAAAATTATAAATACTCGGTATCATTTTCCGGATGATAAAATTAAGGTAGTTCTGATCTCAAAAAATCCAACAGAGTATGAGAAGATTCTGAGGATATATCAAGAAAAAGTTGAGGAAATTTCTCAATATTATGACCAAGTATTTATATCCACTACTGGTGGAACGCCTCAGCAAAATTTGTCTTTGGCACTGCAAGCTTTTCGTCGGTATGGTGAAAAAGTAAAAATGATATATAAACCTAAGACTTCGATAGAAGCTTTAATATCTGAAATAGTTTTTGAAGAAAAGAAAGAAATTGCAAGACTCGGAACAGTTCAAATAGATTTTCAATTATCTGTTAATTCATTTCCTCCAAAAATTATTGATAAAGAAAAAACCAAAGCGAAAATTTTCAAAGCTCTTGATCTTGCTTATCAAAAAGAAGTGAATATTGTTTGTCTCCCTGAATTGTGTATGTGTGAGGAATGGTTGTCAGAGATTGAAATTAGGTATCCCAGTATGTATGTTATAGCGGGAAGTTACTACGATGATCAGAACCGAAATGTCTGCAAAATTGTAGCAAAGTCATGTAGAAATATTCTCTCTCCACAATTTAAGATTAAGCCATCTGATTTTGAAGACCCATGTGTGTGTGGAGAAGGAATGGTATCAGGTGAAATTATTAATATTTATGAAGATACTCCTTATGGGATATTTTCAGTCCTAATTTGTAGGGATTTTGGCAACTTTTGTTCCAACTTAAAGAAAGAAGTCGATATAATATTCGTTCCTTCTTATAATCCTGCTAACAAAAGATTTCATTTGAAAGCTCATCAGCACATAGAGGATAATCCGTCTTATATTCTAATTTCTAATGCTGCCAAATTCGGTGGAACATCTATTTTTGGAAGGATGAGAGATTCTTTCTATCAGGGACTTGTCAATAAAGGTTGCAAAGAAATAAATGATGATACTTTTAAACTGTGTGAGTTAAAAGAAGGAGAAGAAGGATTAATTTTCGCTGATTTTAACTTAAAACATAAGTGGTTTATGGTTCCAACGCCTCTGGATTCCAAGAAAGATATAAAACCAGTGGACAATATAAATAAATTTTTATTTTAAAAAAAGGAGTTATTCTGAAGCTTATAATGTCTGGGAATTTAAATTTAAGTACAATTATAGGAGTTTCATATTTAGCAAATAAAAAAATATAGCGAAGAAGGTAAGAAGATAGAAAAAGCTCTTTTAATTGATACAACTGAGTCGCTGTATGACATAAAAAAAGCGAGTTGAGCCAAGAGTTAGATGTAGAAAATGAATGTAGTTTTTCGTAGGAATTGCAAATACATTGACAAAGACATATGTAGCACTTAAATACGCAAAGTCAATTGGGAAAAATGTAATTGTAGAATTTAATCAAGATGACAAACTGGAAATATATAAAAAGAGTAGAGTGTGTCAACACATCTGCTAGATAAATTCAATTTTCCAAAGTTTTGTTGTAATTATGTCATAATGTTTTAAAAGCGTCTAAAACCCAAAACCTAAAATAACCCCAGAAGTCATTACTAACAGGGTGAAAAAATATGAGCAGCCAAATTCAGACTCAGGAATGTTGTCCTAGATTTGACCCCGCCCCCTGGGACGGAAAACTCTTTGAATGGAACAATAAAAGATTCATCAAAGATTCGGTTACCACGCAGTTTTATATGCCTCTAAACTTTGGAGAGGTAATAACAAGGATGAGCGAGAAAGTCGCCAGAGCCGGGGCGGAAATGCCGGACTGGCTCTGTCTGTCGGACCATACCTCGGAAAGCAATATGGATCTTTATCTGGCTGTTGATAAAGAAGTTGACGGCGCCGGAAACGTAACATTCAGCGGAAAATTTCTGAGCAAAGTGTATGAAGGAAATTTTGAAAAAACCGCAGAATGGTGCAGCGACTTTGAAAACTATGCAAAAAGCAAAGGGCTTGCAGTCAAAAAATGGTATATGTGGTATACTACTTGTCCTGCATGTGCTGAAAAATATGGGAAGAATTATGTTGTAATTATTTCTGAAGTGGAATAAAAACTCAACTATCCTTTTTTCAGTTGCCTTTAAATCCCATAACCTATCTACTATTTCCTGATCGACGTGGCAAGGAAAAAGCAATTTGAGAAGCCCCTGCATGGGGATAAGGAAAGCCTTCGCTTTGCGACCCCTGAGCCCATTGCCCGCTACAGGGCGCAGCGCCTGAGAGCAAAAACTCTTGCTGATATCAGTTGCGGGATAGGAGGACAGACTGTTTTTTTTGCACAGCAGTGCGGGTTCGTGTATGCAGTGGAAATCGACCCAAAGAAAATCGAGTATGCAAAACAGAACTGCGCGATGTACGGGCTCAACAACGTTAAATTCATTTG
>LFRM01404434.1_pt1 | contig 10569 bp, 10 predicted proteins | sample 618341 | NCBI WGS metagenome assembly LFRM01 (sample SAMN03654438, study PRJNA283298) | anaerobic digester metagenome | isolation source: pool of bioreactors CSTR01a, CSTR02a, and CSTR03a thermophilic anaerobic... | place: Denmark: Kgs. Lyngby | collected 2014-05-21 | reverse complement strand
ATGGCAAACCCAAGGCCTAATGTCCAGGCAAAATACCACATAGTAAACTCCAGTAAAAATATGATTTAGTAAACGGAATGTTTATTTTCACGGATATAGGCCGTGGTTACTTTTCCTCTCATGATGCTGTAAGCCCAGCGGGTATATAACACAATGATTGGCATGAAGATAACGACGGCAATCAGCATGACAAACAGGGTGAAATGGCTGGAAGAACTGTCCCAAACTGTCAGGCTTGATGCCAGATGGCTTGATGAAGGCATCATGAACGGGAACATGGAAACACCAGCAGTACCAATAACACCTGTAATGCCTAGCGCGGATATAAAGAATGCGGCAAAGGTTTTGCCTTTTTTGGCCAGCCATATGGCCCCCAGAATGCCAACATAGCCCAGGACTGGAACCAGAATGGTTAAGGGCCAGCGTTGGTAGTTGGCCAGCCAAGCACCGGTTTCACGCACGACTTCTTTGGTTAAGGGGTCGGGGCTGGCCGCCAGATTGACGACAGAGGTAATGCGATAGCCGTCAATGCCGAAGGCCACCCAGATTCCGGCCAGGGTAAAGCAGACTACCGTAACCAGGCCACTGATGGTCATCCATGATTGCGCGCGGGAATAGATCGGGTCTTTGGTGCGGTGCATCAGGTAAATGGCACCGTGGAAAGTGACCATGGCACTGGCAACAACACCGCAAAGCAGGGCGAAGGGGTTAAGCAGGGCCCAGAAGCTGCCTGAATAAATAGGGTTAAGGGATTGGGTGTATTCAAAGGGCACGCCAAGCAACAGGTTGCCAAAGGCCACTCCAAAAATGACAGGAGGAATGAAACTACCTACAAAAATCCCCCAATCCCAGGTTTTGCGCCAGGTGGGATTGCTTAATTTACTGCGATAGTCAAAACCGACCGGGCGGAAAAACATGGCCCATAACACCGCCATCATGGCCCAGTAAAAGCCCGAGAATGCGGAAGCGTAAATCATGGGCCAAGCCGCAAAAATAGCACCGCCGGCTGTAATGAACCAGACCTGGTTGCCATCCCAGTGAGGAGCGACCGTGTTAATGATGGCACGGCGTTCTTCATCGGCTTTACCTACAAAAGGAAGCAGTGTGCCTACGCCCATGTCATGGCCGTCCATGATGGCAAACCCGACAAGCAGGACGCCAATCAACAGCCACCAGATGAATTTTAGAATTTCATAATCAATGAGGTTTTCCATAGCGTGGCTCCTTAGTGTTTAGGCTCATGGACATAGCGACCGGTGCCCAGGCTACCGGGGCCTTGTTTAGAGAAGCGGGTCATGAGATACATTTCAACAATGAGCAAAATGGTGTAGAAAGTGATGAACCCGATGAGAGAACCATACACGGAGCCGGGACTGAGCGAAGAAACCGATATGGTGGTGGGCAGGACGCCATACACTGTCCAGGGTTGACGGCCGAACTCGGCCACGAACCAGCCCATTTCGCAGGCGAGCCAGGGTAACGGCAGGGAATAAACAAGCAATTTCAGCAACCATTTTTTCTCGGCAAAATTACCTTTGAGGGTGGCCCAGAAAGTGACGGCAAATACGAAGAGCAGGAAAAAGCCCAGGCCGACCATAATGCGGAATGTCCAGAATAGGGGCTTGACGGCAGGAATGGTGTCTTTGGCTGCCAAGGTAATCATTTCAGGGGTGGCCAGCGAGACATCGTCGGTGTAGCGTTTAAGCAGCAGGCCAAAACCAAGGTCGTCCTGGTGTTGCAGGAAAACTTCCATGGCTTCAGGGTCATCACGGTTGATACGCAGTTTGTCCAGGGCAACGACTGCATGTTGGCCTGACTCGATGCGAGCGTGGTTTTCCTTGAGGATATCGTGAATGCCAGGCATGGTTTCGGTGGTGGAGCGAGTACCAATCAGGCCCATGACCCATGGGATTTGAATAGCCCAATCATTCTTCATTTCCTCATCATTGACCGAGGCAATAATGGAAAAGGGGGCGGGAGCCGGTTCGGTTTCCCACATGGCTTCAATGGCGGCCATTTTGGTTGTTTGGGCTTTACCAATAGAATAGCCTGATTCGTCGCCAAGTACGATGACTGACAGGATAGAGGCAATGCCAAAAGCCGCGGCAATACGGAAACTGCGTTTGGCAAACTCAACGTCTTGCTTTTTGAGCAGATACCAGCTGGAAATGGCCAGCACAAACATGGATGCGGTTACATAACCGGCTGAAACCGTATGCACGAATTTGTTCTGGGCTTCGGGGTTGAGAACAACGGTCCAGAAATTGGTCATTTCCATGCGCATGCTTTCAAAATTGAATTCGGCCCCGATAGGATTTTGCATCCAGCCATTGGCAACCAGGATCCACAGGGCGGACAGGTTACTGCCGACAGCCATTAAAATGGTTACTAGCAGGTGCTGCTTGCGTGACATGCGCTCCCAGCCAAAGAAGAACAGGCCGACAAAGGTGGACTCTAAAAAGAAAGCCATAAGGCCTTCAATGGCCAGTGGGGCACCGAAGATATCCCCCATGTAATGGGAATAGTAAGCCCAGTTGGTGCCAAACTGGAATTCCAGTGTAAGGCCGGTCGTGACACCAATGGCGAAGTTGATGCCAAAGAGTTTGCCCCAGAATTGGGTCATGTCTTTGTAAATAACCTTGCCGGTCATGACATAGGCGGATTCCATAATAACAAGAATCCATACCAGGCCGATGGTGAGTGGTACGAACAGGAAGTGGTACATGGCTGTCAATGCAAATTGCAGCCGGGATAGGTCAACTAATTCATCCATGCGGATTTACTCCTTGAAACTTTTCTGGAATGAGGAGGGGGTGGCGTATGTCAGCAGATGTGACACTTACCTTGATGAAAGCAATGAGAAATTTACGGCTCAGGAAAAGAGAGGGGGGGCCTGGCTGCGGTTGGGCCGCCAGCGCATAGTGCGAATGATCAGACGCCATTCGTGGTAAACAATGGCAATGATTTGGCGAACAATAAACCCGAGGAGCAGGATACAGGCCAGTGTGACAATGGCGGTCTGTAGTTCGGATTGAATACAGAACAGGCAGTGGATGTCTGAGGTGTGGGCGGAAGAGTCCTGACCGGGCGAAGTGCCATCGATGATAAGGGTTTTACCGTTTCCGGATGACTCGCAGATGTCGATGGTGAAGGGTGCGATGGGGTCCGTACCCTGAAGGGATGAGACGGAGGGTGAAACCGCTGCCAGGGTCATCGCGATGAGGACGACCCATAAAGCATAGTGGAGAGAGCGGTTTTTGCAGCGGTTCACAATATTGAGTAATAGAACAAGTTAAACAAATTGTAAACACAATCAAAAAAATTACTTTGCTAAATCTCAAAAAGTTTCTTGATTCAGATTAATTTTCTTCACTGCGCTTTTTTCTCAATTGAAGTGTCGGGATTGTCTCTCGGACATGACATCACAATAAAAAAACCGTACTGAATTGCAAAATTTCCAGGCTGGGGGGAAACTTGGGTAAAAAATTACAAACCCACGTAAAATATAGGCAATTCGGAAATTTGACATAGATCCACTAGGAGAATCTCACATGGCATTAGTTTCAATGCGTCAGTTGCTTGACCATGCGGCCGAAAACGGCTACGGCATTCCTGCTTTTAACGTTAACAATCTGGAGCAGGTCCAGGCCATCATGGAGGCGGCCAAAGAAACCAATAGTCCCGTTATCATGCAAGCCTCTGCCGGTGCCCGCAAATATGCCGGCGAAGGCTTCCTGAAGTATCTAATCCAGGCTGCGGTTGAAAGCTATCCTGAAATTCCTGTTGTCATGCACCAGGACCACGGCCAGTCTCCTGAAATCTGCAAGGGCGCCATTGATCTGGGTTTTTCCAGTGTCATGATGGATGGCTCCCTGATGGCAGACGGCAAAACCATTGCCGAATATGAATATAACGTGGACGTCACCAAAAAAGTGGTGGACATGGCCCATAAACTGGGTGTGACTGTTGAAGGCGAACTGGGATGCCTGGGTTCACTGGAAACCATGGAAGGTGACAAGGAAGACGGTCACGGTGCCGACGGCAAACTCACGATTGACCAGTTGTTGACCGACCCTGAACAGGCCGCCGATTTTGTGCGCCAAACCCAGCTTGACGCCCTGGCGATTGCCATTGGTACCAGTCATGGCGCGTATAAATTTACCCGCAAGCCAACGGGTGACATTCTGTCTATCCAGCGCATCAAGGAAATTCACGCTCGTCTGCCTAATACTCATCTGGTCATGCACGGCAGTTCAAGCGTACCGCAAGAGTTGCTGGCTGAAATCCGCGAGTTCGGTGGCGATATGAAAGAAACCTATGGGGTGCCTGTTGAGGAAATCCAGGAAGCCATCAAATATGGCGTTCGCAAAATCAATATCGATACTGACATCCGTCTTGCCATGACGGGCGCGATTCGTCGCTTTTTGGCTGAGAATCCGTCCAAGTTCGATCCGCGTGAATACAACAAGCCTGCCCGCGAAGCAGCGAAACAAGTATGTATTGCCCGTTATGAAGCATTTGGTACTGCTGGCAATGCCAGCAAGATCAAGCCGGTCAGCCTGTCTGAAATGGCTTCCCTGTATGCAGCCGGCAAGCTCAATCAGCAGGTCAAATAAACCCCTGTTTGCATAAAAGGCAAATACCGGTATAAAAATCCCGCCTTGTATTCATTTGGGGCGGGATTTTTCATTTAAAGCGTTAAAATACCGGGTTTGATCCGTTATGGTTTCTGTCATAACGCAAATATCCAGTCCAACCAAACTTAAGGGTTACAAGTGGCTACTGCACTTCATCAATCAACCATCAAATCATTACCCTTGCTGGCACGCGGTAAAGTACGTGACATGTATGCCGTGGGTGATGATAAGCTGCTTATCATTGCCAGCGACCGCATTTCCGCGTTTGACGTCATTCTTGATGATCCGATTCCGGGCAAAGGCAAGGTACTTACCGAATTAACCGGTTTCTGGCTGAAAAAACTGGCGCACATCATTCCCAATCACTCTACCCATGTGAAGCCTGAAGAGGTGGTGGCCCCTGATGAGATTGAGCAGGTCAAAGGGCGTGCCGTCGTTGTCAAACGGCTGAAGCCCGTTATGGTTGAAGCAGTTGCCCGTGGTTATTTGATTGGTTCCGGCTGGAAGGATTATCAGCAAACCGGTACGGTTTGCGGTGTGAAGTTGCCGGCAGGCCTGAAACTGGCCAGCAAACTGCCCGAGCCTCTTTTTACACCAGCCGCCAAGGCCGAGTTCGGTTCACACGATGAAAACGTGGATTTTGCCCATGTGGTGAAGGAAGTGGGCCAGGAAATGGCAGAGAAAATTCGTGACATCACCCTGAAACTGTATACGGAAGCAGCCGGTTTTGCCGCGGAAAAAGGGATTATTATTGCCGACACCAAGTTCGAGTTTGGCCTGGATGAAAATAACCAGCTGTATTTAATGGATGAAGTGCTTACCCCCGATTCTTCCCGCTTCTGGCCGGCTGACAGTTACCAGGAAGGTATCAGTCCTCCTTCATTTGACAAGCAGTTTGTGCGTGATTGGCTTGAAACCCAGCCTTGGGATAAAACCGCACCGGCTCCCCGTCTGCCACAAGAAGTACTTGAAAAAACAGCCGCCAAATATCGTGAGGCGGTAAACCGCCTGCTGGCATAATAAAAGGAATATCATGAGCGACAATATCAAGCCTGTTGTGGGCGTTATAATGGGCTCCTCCAGTGACTGGGAGGTCATGCAGAACGCAACCCGGATGCTGGAAGAGTTTGGTGTGCCTTACCAGGCGCAGGTTATTTCAGCCCATCGCATGCCGCACGATATGGTGGCTTACGGGGCCCGCGCCTACAATGATGGCATTCGCGCCATTATTGCCGGTGCCGGGGGCGCTGCCCATCTGCCTGGCATGATGGCCGCCCTGACTGAAGTGCCGGTGTTTGGGGTTCCGGTCCCCTCCCGTTACCTGAAGGGTGAAGATTCCCTGCTTTCCATTGTGCAAATGCCCAAGGGCGTCCCGGTGGCCACGTTTGCCATTGGCGAGGCCGGTGCGGCCAATGCGGCCCTGCATGCCATTGCCACCCTGGCCATGACCAATCCCCAGTTGCGTGAAAAATTGCTGGCCTTTCGTGAAAAACAAACGGCTGCCGCGCGCGCCATGACCTTGCCACCTTCGGCTTAGTGTTTTTGCAAACCAAAATTTTTATCTCTTATGAATAATACTGTATTGACTTCTGCTGTTGTTTATCCCGGCCAGTGGCTTGGCATGTTGGGTGGGGGGCAACTGGGCCGCATGTTTTGTCATGCAGCACAAAGCATGGGGTATAAAGTCGTGGTGCTTGACCCGGCCCAGGACAGTCCTGCCGGCACTGTTGCCGAAAAACAGGTGTTTGCGGCCTACGATGATGTAAAAGGGCTGGATGAATTGGCCGCCCTTACGCGGGTGGTTACCACTGAATTTGAAAACGTGCCCGCTGCCAGTCTGAAACAGTTGTCAGAAAATTGCCGGGTCAGTCCTGGTGCGGCGGCAGTAGCCGTGGTGCAGGATCGCATTGCGGAAAAGGCCTTTATTGCCGCGCAGGGCATCCCGGTCGCGCCTTACTCCGAAGTCCGCTCTGCTGCCGATCTTGAAAACGCCGGGCAACACCTGTTTCCAGGCATTCTCAAGGCAGCCCGGCTGGGTTATGACGGCAAAGGGCAGGCCCGCGTTGCCAATGTTCAGGAAGCGCTTGCCGCTTTTGAGTCGTTTGGCAGGGTGCCTTGTGTGCTTGAAGCCATGCTGCCCCTGAAAGAAGAAATTTCGGTCGTTATGGCGCGTGGTTTCGATGGTGAGGTGGCGGTTTTCCCGATTGGACAAAATACCCATGTTAATGGCATTCTTGCCACTACCGTGGTGAATCCCGGGCTTATCGCTGACAATATCCAGCACCAGGCCAAACAGGCGGCCATTAAAATTGCCGAAGGTCTGAATTATTTTGGCGTGCTGTGCATCGAGTTTTTCATTCTTGAGGATAATAGCCTGGTGGCCAATGAAGTGGCGCCACGCCCGCATAATAGTGGTCACTACACCATGAATGCCTGTGCCAGCAGTCAGTTCGAGCAACAGGTGCGAGTCATGGCCGGCATGCCATTGGGATCCACCCAATTACGGGCACCTGCCATCATGCTGAATATCCTTGGTGACAGCTGGTTCCACCCCGAAACGGGTGCTTTTGCCGAGCCGGCCTGGGAAAAGGTGTTGGCCTTGCCAGGCGTGTCTCTGCATCTGTATGGCAAAAGCGAAGCCCGCAAGGGTCGTAAAATGGGTCATGTGAATGTAGTTAACGAAAATTTTGACACGGCGCTTGCCCATGCCCGCCAGGTCAGTGAGATCCTTAATTTAAGCCAGGTATTGTAAATGCGCCCAGATCAGCAGCAGGAAATTCTCAGGGCAGCCACCCGCCTGATGCATGGCGGGCTGGTGGCCTTCCCTACCGAGACGGTTTACGGCTTGGGGGCTGATGCCGAAAACCCTCAGGCCGTTGAAAAAATTTACCAGGCCAAGGGTCGGCCTTCCAATCATCCGGTTATCGTGCATGTGGCCCCCGAGGCTGATTTGTCTTATTGGGCTACGGATATTCCCGATGAGGCCCATCAATTGATCAAGGCATTCTGGCCGGGCCCGTTAACCCTTATTCTGCAAAGGGCCAGCCATATTCCCGATACAGTCAGTGGTGGCCAGGGTAGCGTGGGTATTCGTTGCCCGTCCCATCCCGTGGCCCAGGCCCTGCTGCGGCAGTTCGCCCGACTCAAGCCTTCCGGACAAGGGGGCGTTGCCGCGCCTTCGGCCAATAAGTTTGGCCAGGTATCACCCACTTTGGCAGAGCATGTCATAAGCGAATTTCCCGAAGAGGTGGCCAAGGGTATGCCGGTCCTTGAAGGGGGGGCAGCCGATATTGGCATCGAATCCACGATTGTTGATTTGTCCCGGATCCGTCAGGGAGTAGGGGCCGTTTTGCTGCGGCCAGGACATATCAGCGCCAGCCAGATTGCCCAGGTACTGGGTTATGTGCCGCAATTGCCAGACAGCCATGCGCCACGGGCATCGGGCACGCTCAGGGCGCATTATGCACCACGTACCCCTTTAATACTGGTTACTGCCCAAGAGTTGGCGCAAGGCAAGCTGCAGAACCGGGTGCCGGCAGGGCAGAAATGGGCGGTTTGTGTTTTTGACGCAGGCCGGCAGCCTGAAATTGAAGGGATAGACTGGTTCTCGGTTTCCAATGAACCGGTGCAATATGCCCATGATCTATATGCTTTTTTGCGTCGGGTAGACCAGTTGGGTTACCAGCGTATCTGCATTCAGTCTTTGCCTGAAGACCAGCGCTGGGAGGCGGTGAATGACCGACTGCAAAGGGCCGCTGCTGCTTTTCCCTAAGTGACATTTTTGCCAAACACGATTATGATTGTCCGGTTATGAATCACCGGAAGTTTTTATGATCAAGTTTACCGGCATTGATGAAATAGTCGCAATCCGGCGAGACATCCATGCACATCCCGAACTTTGTTATGAAGAGCATCGTACCGCTGCATTGATAGAACAAAAATTAAAAGAATGGGGTATTGCGTGCACAGGTGGTATCGGGAAAACCGGCGTGGTGGGCAGCATCAAGGCGGGGACCTCAAACAAAACCATTGGTTTGCGGGCGGATATGGACGCCCTGCCCATGCAGGAAGAAAACAATTTTGCCCATCGGTCCCGCCATGACGGAAAAATGCATGGCTGTGGTCATGACGGGCATACGGCCATATTGCTGGCAGCGGCCAGGCATTTAAGCGAGAACCGCAATTTTGATGGTACGGTACGGTTTATTTTCCAGCCCGCCGAAGAAGGTGGGGCCGGCGCCAAAGCCATGATCGAAGACGGCCTGTTCGAGCGTTTTCCCTGCGATGCCGTGTTTGGCCTGCATAACTGGCCCGGCATGCCTGAAGGCAGTTTTGGCTATCGTGCCGGGCCGCTAATGGCGTCCAGCAATATTTTTCGTATCAATATAAGGGGCAAGGGTGGGCATGCCGCAGCGCCGCAAGACAGTGCCGACCCGGTTCCGGTCATTGCGCAATTGGTACAGGCCTTGCAAACAGTGGTGTCACGAAATATTCGTCCCATTGATGCCGCGGTGCTGTCCATCACCCAAATCCATGCCGGTACGGCAAGCAATGTGATTCCCGATCATGGCTGGATTGGCGGGGCAGTGCGTGCCTTTTCCGATGAGGTGGTTGATTTGATCGAGGCCCGCATGAATCAGCTTGCCACACAAATTGCCAACGCGTTTGGCTGTACCAGCGAAGTCATGTTCGAGCGGCGTTATCCGGCATTGGTTAACAGTGAAGCGGAAACCGAACTGTGTGCCGAGGTCATGCGGGGGCTGTATGGAGCAGATAAAAGTGTGGAGTATGTTTTTGAGCATGAACCGGTCATGCCCTCCGAGGATTTTGCCTTCATGTTACAGGAAAGGCCCGGCAGTTACGTCTTCCTGGGCAATGGCGATGGTTCTCACCGGCAGCCGGACCACGGCCTGGGTCCCTGCCTTTTGCATAACCCCAGCTATGATTTCAATGACAACCTGCTTGGCATAGGCGCTTCTTTTTGGGTCAGGCTGACAGAAAAATATCTGGCTTGATGAATCACATGAATGTAAAGGGCATGAGTTGAACATTATTCTGGCTTCCGAGTCACACGAACACACCGATAGCTGGCTGAAAATCATCAAGGCGCATTATCCTCATTGGCATGCGTTTGTGTACCAGCCCGGTATGAGTCAGGCCGATGCGGCGGTTAGCAAGGCCATCGTCTGGAAGCCACCTGCTTCCTTGTTTACCGACTATCCGGGCCTTCAGTACCTGTTCAATATGGGGGCTGGCGTAGATGCCATTTTGCGGCAACCGGCTTTTTGCAAAACACGCGGATTTTAATTAATGTATTGCCACTAACGCAGCAAACCAGAGGCATTCTTAACCGGCGAACCCTGGCTCAATTGCAGGCGCCGGCCAGTCTTATTAATATTGGTCGTGGCGAGCACCTTCAAGAAGAAGACCTGCTTGAATTGATGAGATCGGGGCATATTGGCAAGGCGGTGCTGGATGTTTTCAGTACCGAACCTTTGCCCCATGGACATCCTTTCTGGGTACATCCCGATATTATCGTGACACCTCATATTTCCGGGCCTACCAATGACGAGCTTGCCCTGGCACAGATCAACCAGAAAATCACCGATATTGAAAATGGCCGGGATATTGGTGGAATAGTTTCACGGGAAGTGGGTTATTAAGCTTGGCGCATTGGCCATTATTCCGGCTATACCCCATTGTGTTTGCCGGGGCTGAACTTAGGTAAGTGCAAAATAGGCGGCAAAAATAATCAGTAAAATAACAATGAAACGGAATACTGAAACATTGTTTTTGGGTACGCTGGTGTAGGGGATTTGTTCGGGAAGATCGGTAACCGGCTCATTGGCCGGTAGTTCTGTTGCTGCCTCATGAGGGATGGTTGATGCGGGTGCCTGAACAGGCGCTTCAGGGTTTTGTGACGCCTGTGTTT
>LFRM01137681.1_pt1 | contig 10569 bp, 5 predicted proteins | sample 618341 | NCBI WGS metagenome assembly LFRM01 (sample SAMN03654438, study PRJNA283298) | anaerobic digester metagenome | isolation source: pool of bioreactors CSTR01a, CSTR02a, and CSTR03a thermophilic anaerobic... | place: Denmark: Kgs. Lyngby | collected 2014-05-21 | reverse complement strand
GATAGAGCGTCTGACTACGGATCAGAAGGCTAGGGGTTCAAATCCTCTTGGGCGCGCCATTTAAAAGTAAATAAAAAGCCGTTTTAGCACGACTACAAACGAATTTTCGATTTTAGGCCCTAAATTTCGCCTAGAATCGATTTTTATTTTATGAGTATTTGTTAAAATAATCTATTTTTTCTATTTTTATTTAAAAAGGTGGGAAATTTGTGGGACAGGATTTAGAATATTAGGAAATTTAAGGATCATGATAATTATAAGAAATTAGAGAATTTTAAGGACACTTATTTCCATTCGATAGAAGATATAGTGGTAGGTTGTATTAATAAATTTAAAGAATTATAAGAAATAAAAGAATTCTTTTATTTTTTTTAGAGTCATTGACCCTCAAATTTACGCTGTAATCGTTCGAGTTTTAATGAAAATTTAACACTATACATAATACTCTCTTTTATAAAGATATACTAATAAAAAACATTATAAATTACCACGAATATTATTGGTTATAATTGTTGAATAATTTTTTCTAATAATTTTCCTATTTTATTACATTATAATTTATGTAATATAGTTTAATGAATATACAATTAATGAATTAAGAAATATTAACCACTTATTCATTAATTTTTCAATAAATATGGAAAACTAAACTTCATTTCTTATAAATAATGCATAAATTACTTGTTGTTATTAGTATCGTTATCTATTCTATTTCAAACTTTCGCAAGTTAAAAATACCGATTTACAAGAAATCGGTATTTTTTATATCCTATTACAATTATGAAAATAATAACAACTTTTATAAAATTTCATTATTGTTTATTATTATTAAATAGATAATATCTTTATTTGATAAAATATGATAAAATAATATATGTGATGTGTAGAAGGGAGTTTTTATATGTTTTATGTAATAAGAATTAATAATTTTAGAAATTTTATGTTAGACTTACATAAGAAATTATTATTAAAATCAGGATTACATTTTATTCCATTTAATATAATCGGATATAGAATGCCAATACAAACTATTAAATTAAAGAGAAAATTAAATATAAATTCTTATGATATTAATGTGTATGGTGATAAAGATGAGTTATGATTTTGGTTATGCAAATGAAAATCAAATAAAAGCTATTAAAACCACTGAAGGGCCATTGTTAATTATTGCAGGTCCTGGAACTGGAAAGACTTATACTCTTATTAATAGAGTTATGTATTTAATATTGGAGAAGAATGTTGAGCCTGAAAATATAATGTTAGTTACTTTTACTGATAAGGCTGCAAAGGAAATAATAACTAGGCTATCGAATGAACTTATTAAATATAATATTAGGTTTAATGTTGATGAAATGTATATAGGAACTTTTCATTCTGTATGTTTAAAATTATTGAAAGAACATATTGAATATACTAACTTAAAACGAAATTTTAGAGTATATGATCAATTTGATCAACAATATTTTTTGTTTCAAAATTATTGGAGAACCTTTAATACGATTGAGAATATAAATTTAGTAATTGAGCAAAAGGGATCGATATGGGATAGGGTTGCTAAATTACAAAAAATTATAAACATAATCTCAGATGAACTTATAGACCCAATAAGTTTATCAAACAGTGAATCAGAAGAAGCGATGGTTATAGCTGAAATTATTTACAGATATAAATCGCTTAGAGAAGAACACAATTTTATTGATTTTTCATCTATTCAAACTGAAACATATAATATGATTATTAATTTTGAAAATGGTGTTCTGGACAAATTACAAGAAAAAATTAGATATGTTATGATTGATGAATATCAGGATACAAACTATATTCAAGAACAACTTGCATTATTAATTTCTAGTAAGAACAAAAACATTTGTGTAGTTGGAGATGATGACCAGGGATTGTACCGTTTTAGAGGCGCTACAATACGTAATATATTGGAGTTCGAAACTCACTTTGATGATTGTAAAAAAATAGTTTTAAATGATAATTATAGAAGTGAAAAAGATATAATTAATTTTTATAATAATTATATGAATTCTACAAGTGGAAGAGGTTTTTCATTTGAATGGGATAAATTTAGAATTCAGAAAAAAATAAATTACAGTAAACAGAAAAAAAACAATTTTCAATCAATTGGAAAAATTGTAAGTGCGGATAGAAAAACCTTAAATGATGATATATTAAGTTTTATCAAACGCTTAAAGGAAAATAAAATAATTAGTGACTACAATCAAATTGCATTTTTATTTAGATCAGTAAAAAATAATAAGGTATTGGAGTTAGCAAATTATTTAGAAGAAAATGGAATTAGTGTATATTCTCCACGCTCAAATTTATTTTTTGAGAGAACCGAAATTAAATTATTATTTGGAGTTTTATTGCTAATGTTCCCATCAATAATAAATTTAATGAAAACTAATGATAAGAAATGGTTAACTAGTTTATATAATTATTACCATAATTGTATTAAGGACACAATTAAAGAATTAAATAAAGCTGAAAATAAAAATTTATCCAATTTTATTAAAGTAAGAGCCAAAGAACATTTATTATTACCTGAAGAAAATAGAGGTTTGGATTATTCTATTGCTCAACTTATTTATCAATTATTTCAATTTGAGTTATTCTCAGACATCGTAACTGTAGATTTGAGAGACGGATTAAAAAATACTTTGAGAAGTAGAAATATTGCAATATTTATTAAACATGTTGCAAAATTCGAATTCAATAATAATTTATCAATCTTGACTTCAAAAAATATTGAGTACATGGTCAATAAATTATTTACAGAGTTTTTCCTTTATTTATATCAAGGTGGAATTACAGAGTATGAAGATGAATCAGAATATGCACCAAGTGGATGTGTTGCTTTTTTAACAATTCACCAATCAAAAGGATTGGAATTTCCAATAGTAGTAGTAGATTCATTGTATTCAATTCCTAGGGAAAATCTAGATGAATTAATGATTAATATAATAGATAACTATTCAAATAGAGAACCATTTGAGCCTACAAAACAATTAAAATATTTTGACTTTTGGAGACTATTTTACACAGCATTTTCAAGAGCCAAGGAATTGCTTATATTAGTCGGATCTAAAGAATCAAGAGGAATCAGTAAATATTTTGAAGAACATGTTAACTTTATAGAAGAATTTAATGACTATGAAAATCTTGTCGTAAGCAAGATTAAAGACTCTAAATTAAAAAAAACATATTCATTTACAACTGATATAGATTTATATGAAGAATCTCCAATTGAATATTTGTTCTTCAAAGAATTGGGATATCCCAGAGTATCATATGGAGCTGCAATATTTGGATCTTTGGTTCATGCAACTATAGAAGACATTCATAAAGCTGTGCTTAGAGGTGAACAATATTTAATTAATGAAGAAGTTATTAACAAATGGATGATGTCAAATTATGATGCAATAAGTAGAGCGGAGAGAAACTACTTATCTCCTAGATTCCTTGAACAAGCCAATAATCAGATACTTTCTTATTTTAAAAAGAGAGAATATAGTTGGGGGTCTATTAAGGAAGTAGAAGTTCCGATAAGCCTTGTTAAAGAAAATTATGTTTTATCGGGTAGAGTTGATTTATTAGAAGGCAAAGATGGTAAATATGAAATAATTGACTTTAAAACAGAAAAAAAACCCGATTTGTTTAAAGATAAAGATAAAATTGATAAAACAAGGAAACAGTTAGAAATATATGCACATATACTCGAAGAAAGATACGGATATGAAATTTCAAAGTTAAAAATATACTATACTTCTGAAGAGTTATCTAATCCAATTATTGAATTTAAGAAAGATAAACATTCTATTCAAAACACAATAAAGTATTTTGATCATATAGTAAATAAAATAGAAAACAAAGAATTTAGCTCGAAGCCTGAAGATAATAATATTGGCCAAAATAGCGATATTAGATACTATTTAAAAATGTTATAAGAAAAGGAGCGTAAATTATGAAAAATAACTATGAGCAACAAACTATATTTGAATTTGAAGAAAGGAGACCAATCAAAGGATATCCAGAATTAAAATGGACTGGTAAACGTCCTTATAAATCCACACAGTATTTCCCTGCTCAACTAAAAGAAGTGTATGGTAAACCAAACGAAGATGGTTGGCTTAATAAGATATTTTGGGGAGATAATCTACAAGTAATGAGTCACTTATTAAAAGAATACAGAGGAAAAATTGATTTGATTTATATTGATCCACCATTTGATAGCAAAGCTGATTATAAGATGAAAATTCAAGTTAAAGGTAAAACTGCACTCAGTGATAATAACTTGTTTGAAGAAAAACAGTATGGTGACATTTGGACAAATGATGAATATTTACAATTTATGTATGAGCGATTAATTATAATGCGAGGACTTTTATCAGACACAGGAAGTATTTTTTTGCATTGTGATTACAGAAAAAATGCACACTTAAGGTTGATAATGGATGAGGTTTTTGGTCCGGATAATTTTATAAATGAAATTATATGGTGTTATACAGGACCGGGATCACCTAATATGAAACAATTCAATAGAAAACACGATACTATTTTCTGGTATTCGAAATCAAAAATATGGACTTTTAATGAAAATGATATTAGGATTCCGTATAAGGATCCAAATCAAAGACCAAGAAATGCATTTTTAAGTTCTAAAGGAGATGATTTTAGTCAAGAAGCGATTGAAAAAATGAGAGAAAGAGGTAGGATACCTGATGACTGGTGGGAATTTTCAGTAGCTGCTAGAAAGAAAATTGATGGTAAAGAAAGAATGGGTTATCCAACAGAAAAACCTGAACCTCTTTTAGAAAGAATTATTTTGGCAGCATCAAATAAAGGTGATATTGTATTTGATTGTTTTATGGGTTCAGGCACAACTCAAGCAGTAGCTATGAAACTAGGAAGAAGATTTATTGGTGCTGATATTAACTTTGGTGCTGTCCAAACAACAACAAAACGCTTAAACAATATATTGAAAGAAAAAGAATCGAATTTATTGGATGAAAGAATGCCAGGATTTGAAGTTTATAATGTTAATAATTATGACTTCTTTAGAAATCCATTAGAAGCAAGAGATTTATTAATTGAAGCTTTAAATATTCAGCCCTACAGTCAAACTAAAACCTTTGATGGAGAACTAGATGGAAGAAATGTAAAAATAATGCCAGTAAATAGAATTGCTACAAAAGCGGATTTAAAGTCTTTAATTGCTAATTTGCCATACTCTACTTATGACAAAAGAAAAGAGGATAATCCAAAATTACCAGTAGATTATATTACATTGATTTGTATGGGGCATGAACCCGATTTAGCTGCTGCATTTAAACAAGAGGTTTCAGCTTATAATATTGATATCCAAATAGTTGATATTTTAACAGATAAGAAAGAATTTGAATTTAAAAGAGAATCGAAAGCAAAAATAGTTATTGAAGGGAATAAATTAATTATAAAGTCATTTTATCCTATGAATTTAATGCAGAAACTTTCTTTACAAAAAGAAAGTATTGAAGACTATAAGCAACTAGTAGAATCAGTGGTTATCGATTGGAATTATGATGGAGAAGTGTTAAAGCCTGAAACAATAGATATACCTGAAAAAAATGATTTTATAAAAGGGGCTTATACAATACCAAACAATAGAGGAAGAACAAGAGTCAAAATTACAGACTTGCTATCAGAATCTATTGAAGTTGAGGTGGAATAATATGAAAAGAAAAAATAAGGATTTTACTAATAGTTTCCCATTCTTTGAAGCATTAAAACAGTTTTATATTGAAAATAGGGGGAAAGTTAGAAGGAATTATAAAGACATTACGAGAAAGTATTTAGATTATAATGATAAAAACATTAATCCTAATGCGTTCTTAAGAAAACCACAATTTGAAGCATTAGAAATGTATGTTTTTCTAAAGGAATTTATGGATAACAAACATGTTCATGAGATCTTTTCACTTTGGAAAAATAGACAAGATATGTTTTCTGAGAGATCTTATTATGCACCTGTAGCTACTAAATGGGGACAATTTTCATTTTATGATGAACAATCAGAGCATTATGAAGACGTATTTAATTATATGAAAGAATATGCGGAAGATTATCCAAATTATATATATGCATTAACAATGGGAGTTGGTAAAACAATTTTAATGGCAACTTGTATATTTTATGACTTTCTTTTAGCATTAAAATATCCAAATGATTCAAGATTTTGTCATAATGCATTGGTGTTTGCTCCTGATAGAACTGTAAGAGAATCACTAAGAGAAATTGAAACATTTGATAGAAGTAAAGTTGTCCCGCAAGAATATGCAAATATACTAAACTCAAATATTAAATTTCATTTTTTAGACGATGATTCATCGACATTAAATACAATTGATGGATCGAGTTTAAACTTAATTATTTCAAATACTCAAAAAATAATATTAAAAACTAGAAGAACTGAAATATCAGCTAAAGATAAATTAATGAATATGCCCCGTTATGATAATGACTTATTTAGTGAAATAGATGAATTTTATGGTGACCTTAATGAAATCATGGATGAAAAAGATGTTATTACAAATCAGAGGTTTGAAAAGTTGAAAAGACTAAAACAATTAGGAATATATGTGGATGAAGCACACCATATGTTTGGTAATGAACTCCAAAAATCCCAGCAAAAAGGTTTATCTAAAACTAGTCTAAGAAATACAATTAATGAATTAGCTTCTATATTACAAAGTAAGGGTTCAAAAGTTGTTGCATGTTATAATTATACTGGAACACCTTATGTTAAAAATACTATCCTTCCAGATGTAGTATATTATTATGGATTGAAGGAAGCTATTGATTCAGCTTATCTAAAAAAAGTTGCAATTGAAGGATACGAGAATGTCAAAGAAGCTGATTTCCTTGAAAGTGTAATTACTAAATTTTTTAGTAAACATGAAGGAAAAACTTATGAAGGGCTACTGCCTAAACTTGCTATATTTGGGTCAACTGTTGATGAGTTAATTAATGATATAAAACCCGCTGTAGAAAAAATTCTAACAAATTTAGGAATATCTACTGATAAAATCTTAGTAAATGTTGGTGATAATAAGTATACCAAAGATATTGATATAAACGATTTTAATAATTTAGATATAGTGGGTACAAATGGTTCAAATAAGCAAATAATTCTTTTGGTTGGAAAAGGTAAAGAGGGGTGGAATTGCAGATCTTTATTCGGGGTTGCATTATATAGAAAACCAAAATCTACAATCTTTGTCTTACAAGCAACAATGAGATGTCTTAGACAAATAACAGGCGAACAACAAGAGGGTAATGTCTACTTATCAAAAGAAAATTTAGATATTCTAACTAATGAATTGGGCAAAAACTTTAAATTATCAATAGAAGAAGTAACGTCATCTGGTAGTAATAAAAAGACCGTAAATGTAAAGGTCATACCGCCAATCAAAACTATTCCACTTTCTGAAATTAAACATCATTATGAATTAATAGAACTATCACCAGATGAACCAATTAATTTTAACTTAGATGAAATAGACTTAACAAAATATCAATCTAAAATATACAAAACTTCTGACTTAAGTGGAAGACAAACTATCAAAGAAGAAGAAATAGAAGTAAAAGAGTATGAATACTCATTAATAGAAATTGTTTTTGAAATATCTAGATATTTAAATATGGATCCAGTTAAAGTTGAAGAATTATTGGTTGCTTCTATAGATGGAACTGATAAGATTTTATCTTATGTTAATAAATATAATAGGATATTATATGAGGAAATAATATATAAAGTATTTAATTACTATTATCGCGTTCAATATAAAACAGAGACGGAAAATATTCAAGTTCCGCTTATTAGAATGAAAGCAAATGAAGAAAATAAAGAGTTTTCTTTCTCTGTTAAAGAAGAATTGCTCGTTAGTATGAATGATGAATATATTAAGAGATGGAAAGATAAAAGTTTTCATGTAGATAAATATTGTTTTGATTCTAGACCTGAATTAGAATTGTTCTATCAGTATTTAAAATCTAATAAAGTTAAAGAAATTTATTTTACAGGAATGTTTACAAGTTCAAATAATGGACTGGCAATTCAATATATTGATCCTACATCAAATGTAGTTAGAAACTACTATCCTGATTTTATAGTTCAATTTGAAGATGGCTCTTTTGAAATCATTGAAGTTAAAGGTGATGATAAATATGATGATGAAATTGTACAAGCTAAAGCATACGCAGCATTAGAATTAGCTGAAAGTAGCAATATGAAATATAGCATGTATAAAGCTTCTGATATTATGAAAAAGGGTATTATATAGGTATCTAGAAAAAAATATAATAATAGTATTTGAAAAGCAAATTTTATAAAAAGCAGCTATTATCTAAGATAATTTATAGCTGCTCTTATTTTTTAAATTACATGTTTATAGTATTAAATTTGGAATTACTATCAAATGGTATAATTGTAAAGATTTATTTCCAATTTTTGTTTAATATTATAAAATTAAAATTTAATTCATTACTATAAAAACAATGATTATATGAGGTTATAAATCAGTGTACATTTCAGATAGATATGATATCATTGTATAATAAAGAAGTATAAATCAAACATAAATTAATTATGAAGGGAAAAGGTGTTCATATGAATCCAAGCAGATTTAAAGCGCATATTTTTATTGATACAAATCTTTTAGAGTACTCAGAGGATTGGTTTCTTGAATCAAAAAATACTAGAATATTAAGTTTTTTATGTAGTAACCTTATAGTATCGGTAAATGTATCTAGCGTAGTTATGGAAGAGTTTAGAAAGCATTTTAAGCAAAAAATAGATAATATTGAAGAAAAAATAAGTAAACAGATTACTTTATTAAATGAATTAAGGAAAAAAAGGTTTTTAGAACCAATAAAAGTAGATATTAAGAAAGAAGAATTATTAGAAATTTTTAATGATAGGACAATAGAAGTATTAATAAATGGGTTTAATTTAGTAAAATATCCTGAAGATGATGATTTTAAAAATATGATGGATTATATTATTAATTGTGCAATATATGAAATTCCGCCATTCAAAAAAAAGGATGATGGTTTTAGAGATTCAGTAATTTTTGAAAGTTACTTACATTATATAAAAAAGCATAATTTAAAAAATTGTTATTTTGTTTCAAAAGATAAAATATTTATGGAAAAAAGTATAGCGGAAAGAATTAATGAATTAGAGATTGATCTTAAAATTGTTGATAATTTAGATATGGTTTTTTCATCTTCTTTAATTGCTCCAGCACTTGCAAAGAAGAGAGAAGTAATAGAATCTGAAATGTTTATATTAAAGAAAGTTTTAGAATTTCTAGAAAATAATGAAACTACAATTATTGATCAATTGACTACAGCTGTAGAAGACAATTTAAATTCATTAGTAGAAGATTATGCTGAACTAATTGATGTTGAATCCTGTAAAATTCGTGACATAAGTTTTGATTATCAATTCAATGATGAAATATGGATTACTGTTTCACACGCACTAAGGGTTGAATTGCAAGAATATAGATATGTTTATGATAGCGACGTAAAAGGAGTCATTAATTTCCCTGTAAAAAAGGACTATATTAATGTTGGATGTGAAACTAATTTAATAATTGAAATATCTAATATAACAGATTTTAATAAATTGGAACTAGAGTGTATTGAATTGGGTGAGTCTATAGCAGAATATTTAATAAACGAAAAAGAATATGAAGAGATAAAATTTGAGGATATGCCAATATGGTAATGCTCTATAGCTTACTGATGGTTTATGACTGAAATTATATAATGATAAATAAGAAATACAAAAAAAGACACTATTCATACCGATTGATAGTGTCTATTTGTCTTTAATAAAATCTAATTGTTAAGTCAGAACACCGATAAATGAATGGTTGAAAGCAATTTAGATTTGACAGTATAAAAAATATTATGATAGGGAAAAGATAAGTTTACTATTATATTTTCCTATACATTATTAATTATTTCATCATTAATTATATATATTTTATTCATTAACTGATTTTGATTTTAGTATAATTATTATATTATTATTTACTTAGTTTAGATCGTTCTTATCAATTCAAGTGATAATTTGATCGGATATAAAAATAGGCATGGTAATTATTTTAATACACCATATCCTTTAACATATAAAATTGTGAAATATTTATAATAAAAATACTTATAAATAATTCTATTAAAATTTTATTTAATATATAATAATGCAATTAAACGATGTCGTGATTGTATTGAATGAAAATAGTCGTTCCCCTATTTTTTGAAGGGATTTTTTCTGCTTTTTTGGTGGGAAATTTGTGGGACGGAATTTAAGAATATTAAAAATTATAAGAATTTTAAGAAAATAATGAATTTAGACCTTTATTTTTCTAGTGAAAATCGCAAAATTTCGCTTATTTTCGTTCCAAAAATGGCTGTTTTTATCATAAAACATGATTTTTATAAAATCAGTAAATCCTCTTGGGCGCGCCATTTTGAAATTTACTTGAAACAAATAAATTAGCATTTAATAAA
>LFRM01279175.1_pt1 | contig 10570 bp, 12 predicted proteins | sample 618341 | NCBI WGS metagenome assembly LFRM01 (sample SAMN03654438, study PRJNA283298) | anaerobic digester metagenome | isolation source: pool of bioreactors CSTR01a, CSTR02a, and CSTR03a thermophilic anaerobic... | place: Denmark: Kgs. Lyngby | collected 2014-05-21 | reverse complement strand
GTTTTAAGCAAACCTACTGATGCTATTCGTCAATTACAGGTGGTTTCCTGCGTAAATATCTTTACATGCTATCTTATTTCTGCCGCCTAAAACAATTTATTCCTAAAAAATATCCAGACACACAACGAGGGAGCGGTTGCGCTCCCTCCGGGTACTTTCCGTTTATTCTGCTGTGAAGGGCAGGAGCGCAACCACTCTAGCCCTTTTGATTGCAACCGTGAGCTCTCTCTGGTGCTTTGCGCAGTTTCCGGAAATTCGCCTGGGAAGAATCTTCCCACGCTCAGTTATATATTTCTTCAAACGGTTTACATCTTTGTAATCTATTTCTTCAACTTTATCCACGCAAAAATTGCAGACCCTTTTGCGAGAACGTCTTCTATCCCTACGCAAATTTCAAGCCTCCTTATCTATCACCTCGTAAGGTCTATATAGTGTTAAAAGGGTAAATCACTGTCTCCCTGGTCAAAGCCACTGTCATCAAATGGAAAATCATCCACTGCGCCTGTACTCTGCTTGTCTTTCGGCCAATCCAGAAAGCGGACATTATCAGCAACAACTTCAAAAGCCTGCCGTTTTTCCCCTTCCGGAGTTTCATAGGAACGGACCTGGATGCGGCCTTCAAGGCCTACCAGACGGCCTTTCCCCAGGTTGTTGGCACATATTTCTGCCAGTTTGCGCCAGGTAACAATGCGAATAAAGTCAGTGTCCCTTTCACCCTGCTGGTTTGTAAACGGACGGTCTACTGCCAGCGTAAAAGTCGCCACTGCCACCCCATTTCCCGTATACCTCAGCTCAGGGTCCCGTGTAAGCCTGCCTATAAGAACAACACGATTGATCACCGGGGCACCTCCTAACTCGCTTTTTCATCCCTGTTGACTACGATATATCTGAGGATATCACCGCTAATTCCGAATACACGTTCCAATTCCGCAACCGCTTCCGGTTTAGCCTGGAAATTGATAACAACGTAGTATCCTTCCCTCAGCTTGTTTATCTCGTAAGCCAGCCTGCGCATACCCCACTCTTCAACGGAGTCGATTTTCGCACCCTGTTCTTTGAGCAGGTCAGAAAATTTTTCAATTACAGCTTTTGTAGCTTCCTCATCAAGACCGGGACGAACAATGAACAATGTTTCGTAGCTGCGCATGTGCTCACCTCCCTTCGGACTAATGGCCCCGCCTGTTGACGGAGCAGGGATATACTCCCATAGATTATAGCACAAGTTGTTTGGGGCAACAAGAAAAGTCTACCCTTCCTCGCCGCGCTGGAGAACTTTTTTTACACTTTTTTCAAATTTTCTCCTGGGGAGGAGTACCTGCCGCCCGCAGTTTAAACATTTAATGCGGATATCAGCCCCCAGCCTCACTACCTCCCAGTTGTCACTTCCGCAGGGGTGTTTTTTCTTTGTCTGCACCACATCCCCCAGATAGAACTTTGGGACTATATCCACCTTGATCACCGCCTTCGGAAAGAATAGTAAAAAGTTTACCCCTTGTCCACAACCTGATAATCCCCATCTTCCCTGCGGCAATACACGGTCCGGGTAGGGAAGGGGATAGGCATACCGGCCGCATCCAGGTCTTTCTTGATCCGCTTGCGCAGTTCCCTTTGAACAGCCCATTGGGCCCCGGGGCGGGTGTTTGCCCCAATCAACAGGTCCACGCTGGAATCACTTAATGAATCAACACCATAGATAGTTGGCATTTCCAGAATACTGTCCTGTTCCTGATAGACTTTTTCCAGAGTTCTTTTGATTACCTCTATCGCACTATCAATGTCGAAAGAATAATCAATCCTAACAGTAACCAAAGCCAGGATGGGCCCCCTGTCAAAGTTTTTTACCATCCCAATTTCCCCGTTGGGAATAGTATACAGGTGGCCTGTCCATTCTCTTACCGTCGTCGACCTTAACCCTAACTGCTCAACAGTACCTGTTATCCCTGCAACAGTAACATATTCCCCAACGGAAAACTGGTCCTCAAACAGGATGAAGAAACCCGAAATAACATCCTTGACCAGGTTTTGCGCGCCAAAACCCACCGCCAGGCCAACAATACCTGCGCTGGCAATAATTGAACTGGCCGGCACTCCAAAGGTCTGCAGCACGGTAATTCCGGCAATAAAATAGACCGTGTAGTGCAAAATACTGAGTAAGAGAGCACCCAGGGTTTTGGATCTTTTTTCATCCATGAGGGTCTGCTTGTCCCCGGCAAACCAATTCTCCACTAAGACCCGGCCAATTCGCAATACAGCCCTGGCAATTACAATAATAATTAAGGCTTGAATAAGCTTGCCGGAAACGCTCTTAAAATCTTCTACCGTAAAAATACTTACATCAAAAATGTGGAGGACAGCCAGAGCTGCCGCAATATAGACTGCATACTTTAAGAGAGTATGTATGAGTATCCGCAGGGTCTGAATCAGTTTTACGTTGACTTCCTGTCCTTCTTCACCCTCTCCCCCGGGGACACTCAGGAACTTGTCTGTGACCTTCCTGCCCAGGAAAAGGATTATCCAGGCCGCCAGAAGGGTCGTTGCCGCCAAGATAATGTCAATGGTAAAGTTTTTTGTATTTATAATGCTGCTTACGTATGCGGAAAAATTGTCCATTATCTCTTCCCCCTAACACTCTCTTAGCCCAAGCAGTCAAATCCATTAAGTCATTTCATTATTGGCGATAAATTAGTCCCTACCGTTCTCAAATAACTGCCATCTATTTACAGTCAATCATGAAGGTGCCCCGGCAGAACCTGGTGACAGTTTTTTGAGAGCTGCCTCGGCGATTGCACGGACACTCCAGTTTTCATCCTTCTGGGCTTCAGTCAGGCCGGCGATTGCCTCCTGCCCACCCAATTCCCCCAAGGCTTGGGCAGCCTTAGCCCTTACTTCCCAGTCAGGGTCATTGAGAGCTTCAATTAAAGCCTCCTCATTGCCTTCACCGGGGATACTCCCCAGTGACTCAGCCGCCGCAGCTCTGCTCTCCTTGTAAGGTGATTCTCTTAAAATGTCCCTTAATGCCGGAACAGCCCTGGAATCCCCGATCTGCCCCAGAACCTGGCAGATCAACGGCTGGCCTTCGCTGCCCGCATACTTTAACTCATCTATAAGAGGTCTGACAGCTGTTTCTCCCAGGGCAACTAACACATCAGCTACCCTGGCAGGCAGCAACCTTCCGGGAGCGCTCAGGGCTTCCGCCAAAGGCACCGCTGTTGAAGGGTCCTGGATTCTTATCAGGGATGCTCCTGCAGCGAGACACACTGCTTCGCTCTTATCCCCCAGGGCAGTAACCAACGCACCTGCCCTTCCCGGGAGAGGAATATAGCCCAGCAGTTCGGCCACCTGGCTCCTCACTTCAGAATAAGAATGGTCCATCAGAGATAAAATCCCGTGGGCACGTCCCTGGGAAGTTAAAAATTGTGCAGTCTCCTGCAGCAGGGCAGGGGACATATCTTCCACCTTTTTCGCCAGAACTGCTGCCACTTCAGTATCATCCAATCCTGCAAGGCAGTCCGGTAAATCAGCCTGCCCCTGCCTCCTTTGCAGTGAAGAAACGGCTGCAGCATACTGGCGATAGAAATACACTCCTACAAGAGTAAGTACCAAAACGCAGGCTACTACTATCCCAGTCATGGAGTCCCCCTTTCTAACCTAGCGTAAGCACCTTAATCGCAGATGTAAGATAATTTACCATAACAAAAGTTTTTATCGGCTTGCCAACACACAACTTTTCCTTTAAGCCGTAAAAATCCAGGGACCGATCGCAGGCAAAAATTTTCACGTTCCTTTTTTCAAGCTCCATTAACTCACATAAGGCCATTGACCCTTCACAAACAAGAAATACTCCGGTGTTCACGAAGATTATGGATTGGGGCAGAGTTTCACTGTCAGGCAGTTCCGAAAAAAAACAATCCATCAGTTCACACCCCAGAGAGTGCTCGCCCCGTCCAAGACTGTCAGAGGTGACCAGAATGACCTGAGTAAAATCAGTCCCCAGTTCCTTGGGGAGAGAAGGCAGTTCTTCTTTATCAATGCGAATATAATAATTAGATTCTTCGCTGTAAACCTTATAAGTAAGGTTTAATTCCCTGGCTACACCTACTACCAAATCCCTGTCTTCCGGGTTGTCCACCACAGTGACCAGGTATGGAAGTTCCCTTTGAGCAAGACGGTTTTTAATATCATCAAGCAGGGACGGGTAATAACCACCCCTTGCATCGATAACACGTCGGGTGTCATCAATGAATTCCACATTAATCTCCCCTTTATTCAAATACGCCTTGGCGTATTTGCGCAACCCTTTGGGGTCGTGCCAGCGCGCCAAAATACATTGCCCAAACCTGTGCATCCGCCTTAAAGCTGTCTCAGTGAGAGTTTTCTCGAACTGAGATAAGTGAAATCAACTGCTCTCCCAGAAAGCCCTGTAAGCCCTGCAGCCCATTAAGAGGTCTCCCTTACTGGTTATTTCAAAAGGAGAATGCATGCTAAGAACCGGGATTCCGCAGTCAATTACTTCCATATTCAGGTTGGCAAGGAATTGGGCGATTGTACCGCCGCCTCCCGCATCAACCTTACCCAGTTCTCCAGTCTGCCATATCACCCTGTTTTTATTAAATATCCTCCGTACCTTTGCCGCAAATTCAGCATTAGCATCGCTAGCTTCAGACTTTCCACGACTCCCGGTATATTTTGTCAGGCATATACCCCCGCCTATCCGTGCGGAGTTTAAATCATCCATGACACTTTCCCATGAAGGGTCAATACCGGGGCTTACATCGGCTGATAAGGCCTCGGAATCATAGAGAACCCTCACTGGCGATATAGTTGAGGAAAGACCTGCCGACAGATCCTCCAAGACCATATCCAGCACCCTGCTCTGCATTCCCGTATTGCCCATGCTGCCGATCTCTTCCTTATCCATAAACAGTGCCAGAGCCGTCCTTTGCGGCATGCCCAACTGCTCCAATGCCTTATACGAAGCAAAAGCACAAACCCGGTCATCCTGGCCGTACGCTCCTATCAACCCCCTGTCCAAACCTACATCCCTGGCCGGTCCTGCAGGAACCGCTTCCAATTCAGCAGAAGAAAAATCCTCCTCCACCAAACCGTAGGCATCATTAAGATGTTTAAGAACTGCCAGTTTGACTCTTTCCTTGTAATCCCCTTGAAGGGGTACACTTCCAACCAGAATATTTAATTCTTCACCCTTTATCCCTTCAAACAACTTCCGTTTTCCCTGTTCCTTTGACAGATGAGGAAGCAGGTCAGTCACAGTCAGCACCGGATCACCCTTGTGCTCTCCAATACAGATGCAGACCTTTTCACCGCTCCTGAGAATAACAGTTCCGTGGAGGGCCAGGGGCATAGCTGTCCACTGGTATTTTTTTATCCCCCCGTAATAGTGGGTTTTTAACAAGGCCAATTCTCTTTTTTCATATAAAGGATTAGGCTTCAAATCAAGTCTCGGGGAATCTATATGGGACCCGATTATTTTCAGGCCGGAAGCAAGGCCAAGCTTCCCGATGATTCCCATAATGACAACCTTTTCCCGGAAGACCTTAAAGAACCTGTCCCCGGGCTTCAGCCCGCCCCGGGATATTATGCTGTCCAGGGGCAAAAAACCCTTCTGGGAGGCCATTTCCGAAAGGACAGCCGCTGCTTCCCTTTCAGTCTTAGATTTATCCAAAAATCTCTTATATTCCTCCCCCAGCATAATTATTTCTTCTCTATCTATAGGCCCTATTTCATCCCATACGTTCTTTTTTTCCAACACCAGATTTTCTGCCAGGAGTTCCAGTTCACTTTTTTCTGCCAATGGTCATACTCCTTTCCAAATTGTTTATTCAAATGCAGTCTTAAAATAAGTATCCTGCATTTGGGAGAATTAGATACAAAACAAGCAGGAAAAATATCCTGCTGAGACTGTCGATAAACCATAAAATTGCTTCTTTTACTTTTGCGAACCACTTATTTTTCAAAGTCTGTAGTTATTACGCAGCGGGACTTGTTTCGACAAGCCTTGTACGGCTTCTGCCGGCGGTAACGGTGTACGAGCTTGTCCGTAGGGGAGTAATACCTGCAGACTTATGAAATCAGGTGCCAAAATATTTACATAAAGCTTTGCCTTAGATATGTCCTGTAGAAAATTCAGGAGCAAGCAGGGTCTACCCTTTAAAAGAATGTTCTTCATCGGGGAAAATCCCTTGCTGTACCTCTTCCCTGAACTTTTCCAGGCCGGTAACGATAATTTCATCCAGTTTGGCGTACTGCTTTACAAACTTGGGAACAAACTTATCAAACAAACCGACCACGTCATTGTAAACTAGAACCTGGCCGTCGCAGTAGGGGCCTGCACCGATTCCTATTGTGGGAATAGACACAGCCTTTGTGATTTCCGCAGCCAGCCCCATGGGGATACACTCCAGTACAACGCCGAAGGCCCCCGCCTCTTCCAAAGCCCTGGCATCCTCAATAAGCTGACGTGCAGCCTCCTCAGTTTTACCCTGAACCTTAAACCCACCCAGCTGAGTCACGGTTTGGGGAGTAAGGCCGATATGTCCCAGAACGGGGACTCCTCCTTTTACAACTGCAGCCGTTACTTCCGCAGCCACAACCCCTCCTTCAAGCTTTACAGCATCTGCTCCCCCTTCCCGCACAAATCGGCTGGCATTCATAACAGCCTGCTCGCAGGAAGCATTATAGGAACCGAAAGGCATGTCCGCAATAATAAAAGTATTTTTTGCACCTCTTTTCACGGCTCTGGTATGGTGAAGCATTTCCTCCATAGTAACAAATACCGTGCTGTCATATCCCAGCACAGTCATTGCCAGGGAATCCCCAACAAGGATGGTATCTATTCCTGCCTTTTCCACCAGCATCCCCGTCGTATAGTCGTAGGCTGTCATCATAGTGATTTTTCTGCCCTGAGGCTTCATCTGTAGTATCTCCGGCAGTGTTAATTTCTTCGCCATGTCTTTACCTCCCTTGTTTTTCCGGCAAATGCCATTTGAGAGAATTATATCCCTTGCAGCACACAAGGTCAAACGCTCCCAAAGTCTGGCTGGCACTTTGAACTGAGAAATTTATTAGTAGAAGTTTCCTTACATGTATATTACCATTATTTGACTTCAGGGATAAACCCCTGAACTGTTAGAAAAGGCTCTAAGGGGAAAGATTAAAGATTTTGAGGAGCACAGCAGCAATGCCTGCAGCCATTAGAGGCCCCACAGGTATTCCCCTGAAAAAAACAACCCCCACAATTGAACCTAATACAATCCCAATCATAATTGAAGGAGTAGCCTGGAGAATTTCCAATCCCTTACAGTTAAGCTTGGTAGCCAGAATTCCGCTAAGAATGGCAATTAGCCCGGGAAGGGAAAAACAAGTGCGGAAGGCCTGGGAATTGGAAACGTTTCCCGATACGAAAGGAACAAGGACAGCCATCACCAAAAAGGTAAGTCCTATTTCAATACCCCAGTCCTCCAATAAAGGAAAAAAAGTATCCATCCTTACCAACTGGAGTAGAATTAGAATGCCTGCGGCAACGGAAATTATATGAGAACCTCCTATAATACCTAAAATAAGCACCAGTATTATCAGGAGATTTGGAAAGTTCATTTTCACACCGGCTTCCCATGATTGTCTTCATAGCTTATCTATATGCCTCAAATTCTCAAAGAGTATAGGGATTGAAGTTCTGCAGAAATAAAAAAGAAACCGATTTAATAGTACCGGTTTCATAAATAATTTCGACAATTCAGATTTTTGTTTTTACAAAATTTCAAGAAAAAAGGAATAATTGCTAAACATTTGATTGATATAGTCTTGAACCACGATATTCCTCTTCATACTGCCTGAGAACAACATTCTTGGAATTCATAACATGGTCTCCCGCAATAGACTCTGCACGGTCAGCGTCCCTGGCTTCCAGCGCCTCCAACAATTCCTTGTGCTCCCGCATAGCTGCACTGCTTCTGCCAGGAATAGAATAGCCGGTTTTTGTAAAGCGTTTGATGTAGTCACTAAGGGAATTAATCATTTGCACCAGGCGGGGGCTGTCGGCTATATCGCAGAGTGTTTTGTGAAAATTATCATGGATATCATTGAGTGCTTCCGTGTCCCTATTGCTTGTTGCAACTTCCATTTCCTGAATCAAATCTCTTAAGCTCTGCAGATCCTCTTTTGTTGCCTTCTTGGCTGCCAGGCTGGCTGCCAACCCTTCTAAGCTGGCACGAATATCAAAAATTTCAATGACATCTTTCCGGGATATCTCTGAAACAACAACGCCTTTTCTGGGGATATGTGTTACAAGATTCTCCAGCTCCAGTTTTCTCAAAGCCTCTCGAACAGGAGTCCGGCTGACACCCAATTGTTCTGCCAATTCCCGTTCTACCAGTCTGTCACCAGGCTGCAGTTTGCCTGTTAATATAGCCTGTCTCAGCATTGCAAAAACTTCTTCTCTAATGGGACTGTATTCCCTTGTTTGAACCGGTTCCAAAGTAACCCTCACATCGTTTCCCCTCCGTTCTCTTTTTTTCTGCCAGATTTTTCTCTCTTTCCCTGCTGCAGTTTATAAAATATTTCTAGTAGGTACATTATAATTCCTCTCGGACATTACATGCAGCACCGGAAAAACCTCCATATCACCTCCATTATGTTGTTTTTCTCAGCATCCCCGGCAGCTACCAGGGTAAACACTTTTCCCAAAAATCAGTTTATTCAAAAAAGATATAGGGCAAGTCATATTCACTCACTATAAAATGTATACCAAAAACACTAAAAATACAATGGATAAATTTGTTTTTATTGCTTATCATGGGAGAAGGATTAGAAGGCTAGAATATTATTAAGCAGCATATCCAGGTCCTGCCTGGCAGGTTTATCAGGTAGAACAACAAGTAAATCCAAAGCTTTTTCAATATAACCGGCAGCAGTTTGGAGGCACATCTCCAGGCACCCGGTCACCTTTATCTCCTGTTGGATAAAGGACAATTCCCGGTCTGAAATGTCCCTGGACAAAATAACGTTTTTTATCTTTTCTTTTTTACTGCTGATTTTTAATACAAGGAGTACAGGAAGAGTAAGAACTCCCTGGCGCAGATCATGAACAACAGGTTTACCCAGGTCTTTTTCCACGGTACTCCAGTCGGCAACATCATCTTTTATTTGAAAAGCCATACCCAAATTACGGCCAACGCATTCCAGGTTGGCAACCGTTTCGTCTCTAGAACCGGAGGCAAGCCCGCCCACTGCACAGCAAGTAGCCATAAAGATGGCGGTTTTCTGGCAAATAATATCGTAATATTCTTTTATTTCCACATAAGGATTAAAAATCCTTTCTGCCTGCTTAAACTCACCTGCAACTGACTGGGTTATTATATCCGCAAATCTCTCTACGGCATCCTTTCCAAATTGACTGACCAGTCCCAGCCCTTTTCCAAACAAATAGTCACCAGTCAAAATAGCTGTGTTATCATTAAAGCGGCTGTTAATGCTGGGGATTCCCCTGCGCAGCTTTGAACAATCAAGGACGTCGTCATGCACAAGCATAGCCATATGAAGCATCTCCATTGCAGCGGCAAGCTTTATGGATGAGGACTTCTCCAAGGACCCAAAACCAGAGCTTATCAGGACCAGGAGGGGCCTGATGCCTTTTCCCGGCGAAGAAAGAAGATAACGGCATACTTCTCCCAGAAGACCCGATTGACCCCCGATTTCCTGGGAGATAAGGGCGTAAACATCTGGGATATCCCATTTTGCCGTTAATTCTTTAAATGGATTATTTTCATGTTTGAATTTCCTTACAGCTGCCTGCTGCAATATCTTCAACCTCCGCCCCGGGAAATACCTTAATCCTATTTTCCCCCGGGACGGTATTTAATATAGGTTCTTGCAAATCCTTTTAGAAAACCTTTATTTTTCCGTTCCGGAATTCAGGAACACTCCTGGACACATTAAGCCGGGTGCAGAAATAGATGTCCTCTTCAAAACCGATCTTTTCCAGGTACCTTCCGTGCTTACCCCCTCGCAAAAAATCAGTTAAATCCTCCTGACAGCTGACAAAACAGGCCTCAGCAGCCATAACCGGGTCAGTACTTTCAACTCCGGGCACTTTCTCCTTGATATAATGGGCTACCGCACCTGCAGCCACAAAATCTTCCAGTGAAAACTCACCTAACCTTCCGGCACACCCAAAAACCACATCTCTGCCCTCTTCAATAAGTTTCCAGGCAACAGCCCGGGCATTTAACAGAGCACCAATGATTATCTTTGAGGCCCCCTGGGCGTTTCTGATGGCATGAGTACCGTTGCTGGTTGATAAAATGAGTATTTTATTGCCAATGTCAGCTTCCAGGTATTCTACAGGGGAATTGCCAAAATCCATCCCGGGAACCTTTATCCCGTGAAGTTCCCCGGCCAGAAGGACATTCTCATTAGAGTTCATCTCCCGGGCTTTAACGTAAGCTTCCTCCACAGATACCGCCGGAATAACCCCGGCACACTTCTTTTCCAATACAGTTATTATCGTTGAGGTGGCTCTGAAAACATCAAAGGCGACCAATACCTTGCCCTT
>LFRM01060300.1_pt1 | contig 10572 bp, 9 predicted proteins | sample 618341 | NCBI WGS metagenome assembly LFRM01 (sample SAMN03654438, study PRJNA283298) | anaerobic digester metagenome | isolation source: pool of bioreactors CSTR01a, CSTR02a, and CSTR03a thermophilic anaerobic... | place: Denmark: Kgs. Lyngby | collected 2014-05-21 | reverse complement strand
GGTATAGGAACCACTACAAATCTTGGGGATATAGGCAAAGATGGATCTAATACGATTTTAACAACTCCAATATTAGCTTTTACAACCTCAAGGATTAAATGCCATACAAATCTCACAAGTTGAATAAGTCCAGAAAATTTGTATAAGCTTGTCTCTTCTTCATCAAAAATTATATCCTTTGAATATAGGGTAACGGCAATAGAAGCCACTAATCCCATGATCACTGATTCTATAGCAAAACTAGAGGATAATATTAGCCAAAATAAAAATAAGGTAAGAGTTAAAATTATATATTTTTTTTGAAATAAAGAACCTCTTTTATCCATAGTTCACCTCTCATTTCCATAGTTATATTTCCAATATTGTACAGAAATTTACAGAATTTGTCAATAATTCAAAAGCTTTAGATAATTCGGGTGAACCTATAAAAACGCACAAAAAAAGATACTACCAAGGTAGTATCTTATAAATTTTCTCTATTAATTATTTAGAAGTGCTTTCCCTTTAGTTGATACACTATACATCTTAAGTGGTATAGTGTTGCAACTACTTACAAAGCAACCGCTACATTTTGTTTCGCAAGTAGGGGACCCCATGTCTTCTATTAAGTAACCCATACGTACTAACTGACCCACCAGTTCATCCACCATAGCTTCAGAAATGTTTAATGAAGCTCCAATTTTAGATAATGAAAATACCCTGGCATTATTAATTTCTCTTAAAACATCTTTTAACAAATTATCATCTCCTTAGAAGCCTAACAATGTTCCGATTTGGTTTACTGCCACTGCTCCAATCCATCCTATGGCAAAAGTATAAAGTACCATAAAGGCTGCCCACATATAAGAATTGGTTTCTTTTTTTACTGTAGCAATTACGGCTGCACAAGGAGTGTAAAGTAATACCATAGTCATAAAAGAAAGTGCAGTTAATGGGGTAAATACATTTTGAATAGCTGAAACCAACTCTGTACCTTCACTAACTCCAGCATATACCATACCTAAAATAGCTACTACAGCTTCTTTTGCTGCTATTCCTGCAAACAAACTTACAGAAGCTTGCCATGTACCAAAGCCAGCAGGTTTGAATATAGGTGCTATGAAAGTACCTATTCTACCAAGAATACTAGCTTGGCTATATGGTTCTACACCAAGTGGGAAAATAGAAAGTACCCATAATATTGATACTACTAAAAATATAATAGTTCCAGCTCTTTTTATAAAGTCCCATACCTTATCCCACATATCTCTAACTACACTTCTAAAAGAAGGTAGTCTATAGGGAGGTAGTTCCATTATAAAATGTGAAGATTCTCCTTTAAATAAGGTCTTACTAAATATTTTACTCATTACAAGAGCCACTATAATACCTGTAGCATAAAGAGCGAAAAGTACTAAACCACCATTTTTTTCAAAGAATGCTGCTATAAAAACCAAATAAATAGGCAATCTAGCGCCACAACTCATAAATGGATTGATTAATAAGGCAATCATTCTATCTTTTTTGCTATCCAGTGTTCGAGTAGCCATAATACCGGGCACATTACAACCAAAACCTACTATCATAGAAATAAAAGTTTTACCGTGAAGTCCTAAAGCTCTCATTATGGTATCCATTACATAAGCTGCCCTAGCCATATATCCTGTGTCTTCTAATATTCCTAGGAAGAAATATAAAATCATTATTAGGGGAATAAATTCTAAAACCGCACCTACACCATTAATTGCCCCATCTCTAACAAAGGAGATCAACCAATCTGGAGAGTTTAAACTGATTAATAAACTCTCAGCCACATTTCCAATGCCATCAATTAAACCAACAATAAGGTCTCCAAAAACATCTTCACCTAATGTGAAGGTTAATTGAAAGACCAAAAACATTATTAGGGCAAATATAGGTAAACCTAAGTACTTATTTGTCAACACCTTGTCTATGGTGTCAGTAAGATTCTTAGGAGTTTCCTTTGGTTTTGTAACTACATCCTTTACTATAGTATTAATAAAACCATATCTTTTATCTACTATTTCTAGTTCATAGTGAGATAAATCTTTTATGAAATCTAAAATTTGCTGATTTATAGTAGGGGAGGCTACCATTTCAACATGCTTTAGTATATCTTCGTCCCCTTCTAAAATCTTTATTGCCATCCATTTTGTAGAATAATCAAATGAACACTCACTTAATATATTCATTAATTTCTTTAAATCTTGATCTATATCATCGCCATATGTAATAATTTTCGGTGGGGATATAGATTCACTTATATAAGAAACAGTTCTTTCTATTAGAACATCTATGCCTTTTCTCTTAGAAGCAATTATAGGGATTACGGGTATACCTAAGCGCTTTGAAAGGTTTTCTATATCTATATCAATCATTTTTGTCTTTGCTTCATCCATCATATTTAATGCTACAATTACCTTTGTTCCCATTTCCAGTAGTTGAGTTGTTAAATACAAATTTCTTTCTAAGTTTGTGGCATCTACCACATTTATAACTACATCAGGATCACCTTTTAATATAAAATCACGAGCTACCACTTCATCTTCAGAGTATGCACCTAGACTATATGTTCCGGGCAAATCCACTATATTATATTTCAAATTATTATGTTTAATACTACCTTCTTTTTTCTCTACTGTAACTCCAGGCCAGTTTCCAACATGTTGATTAGACCCAGTTAGTGCATTGAACAAGGTAGTTTTTCCACTATTGGGATTTCCTACTAATGCAATTGCGTCCATTCACTACCTCCTATGTGCACTTGATAATCATTATCAAGTGAGATTTAAAAAAATATCGTTGAGTCAAATTATCGCTCGACGATAACTTTATGGGCCAATCCTCTACCAAGTGCTAATTTATGACCTGAAAGATAAAGAATAACTGGTCCGAAATCATTTTTCATCATTTTTACTTCTGATCCTCTATTTAAACCTAATTCAAACAGCCTTTTACAAGCTGTATGGCCTCCATGAATTTCTTTGATTCTGGCTGATTCATTAGGTTTAATCATATCTAAAGATATATTTTCTGTTAAATTTTCTAAAGCTATATTTTGAATTGCTAAAGTATCCATTAAAATCATCCTTTCAACTTTTTATTGATAATCATTCTCAATCTATAATATGCTATTTTTGCAAAAAATGCAAGTGTTTCGGGGAAATTTCTTTAAAAAATATTTGACAAGGAAAATAAATGGTGATATATTATAGATAGACCCCCCAGGGGTGGGGGTATAAAAAGTATAGGAGTGATACAATTGGCAATAGAAAAAATTAATATAGATGTTAATGGAATGACATGAGCCACTTGTTCCACCGGGGTGGAAAAAGCATTAAATAAACAAGATGGTGTCATCAAGGCAGTGGTTAATTTATTATCTAACAGGGCTACTGTAGAATTTGACCCTGAAATTATACAAACAACTAGCTTGATTAGTGCAATAGAGAAGGCTGGCTATGAAGTACCAATAGTTTCCAAAACATTATTAATAGAAGGTATGACCTGTGCAGCTTGTTCTACAAGAGTTGATAAGGTTTTAAATAAAATAGAGGGAGTAGTAAAGGCAAATGTAAACCTGTCTACAAATAAAGCTATTGTAGAGTTTCCTTCTGGCTTATTAACAGATGAAGACCTTATAAGAGTAGTAGAAAAAGCTGGATATAAAGCTGAAGTAGAAGTAGAAAGGGATTTGGATAGAGAAAAGCAATTAAGAGAAAAAGAAATAAAGAGTCTAAAAACATCCTTTATTATTTCAGCAATTTTAAGTATCCCATTATTTTCTGCAATGCTTTTTCATATGGCAGGAATTGATAACGGCTTAAGTAATCTTTTAAATAATGGATGGTTTCAATTTTTATTAGCTACACCTGTACAGTTTATTATAGGATATAGATTCTACAAAGGTGCCTATAATTCATTAAGAGGTGGAGGAGCCAATATGGATGTATTAATAGCCATGGGTACCTCAGCAGCTTACTTCTATAGTATATATAACCTGTTAATAGGAGTTCACGAGTTTTACTTTGAATCAGCTGCAGTTATTATAACTCTTATATTACTGGGCAAGCTATTTGAAGCCATAGCCAAAGGGAAAACTTCAGAGGCAATTAAAACACTTATGGGACTTCAACCAAAAACTGCAAAGGTTATAAGAGATGGTGAAGAAATAGATCTACCTTTAGAAAAATTGCAAATAGGAGATATTATAGTAGTAAGACCAGGAGAAAGAGTTCCTGTAGATGGGACTATAGTAGAAGGTAATTCTGCACTAGATGAATCAATGATAACCGGGGAAAGTATACCAGTAGATAAAACCATAGGAGATCCAGTAATAGGAGCTACTATAAATAAATTTGGAGCTTTTAAATTTGAAGCTACAAAAATAGGTAAAGATACAGTGTTATCCCAAATAATAAAATTAGTAGAAGATGCACAAGGTTCCAAAGCACCTGTACAAAGATTGGCAGATAAAATATCTGGAATTTTCGTACCAGTGGTAGTGTTAATAGCTTTCCTTGCATTTTTAGGATTTACCTTTATTGGTAACAACTTTAATGCAGGGCTTATAAATGCAGTTGCAGTACTTGTAATAGCCTGTCCTTGTGCATTGGGTTTAGCAACTCCAACAGCTATAATGGTTGGAACAGGTAAAGCAGCTGAAAATGGAATATTGATTAAGTCTGGTGAACATTTAGAGAGAACCCATAAAATGGATACTATTATTTTCGATAAAACAGGAACCATTACAAAAGGGGAACCAGAAGTAACAGATATATTAAATTTAAATGATATAGATAAAAATGAGCTACTTCGAATAGCAGCTTCAGTAGAAAGAGCTTCAGAGCATCCTTTGGGACAATCTATTGTACAAAAAGGTATAGAAGAAAAGTTAGAATTAACTGAACCTGAATCTTTTAATTCTGTACCAGGCAAAGGCTTAGAAGCAAAATTTGAAGGTAAAGCTGTATTAATAGGAAATAGAAGGTTGATGAATGACAATAATATTCTTATTGGAGAAACTGAAGAAAATAGTATGTTAAAGCTAGAAGAAGAAGGAAAAACTGCTATGTTAATATCCCTTGATGGTGAATTAGCAGGTATAATAGCAGTAGCAGATCAAATAAAAGAAACTTCTTTACAGGCAATAAAAGATTTACAAAAAATGGGATTAGAAGTATATATGATAACAGGTGACAATGAAAGAACAGCAAGAGCCATAGCTAAAGATATTGGAATTACAAATATATTAGCAGATGTATTGCCAGAAGACAAAGCAGATAAAGTTGAAGAGCTAAAAGCACAAGGCAAGCATGTAGGTATGGTAGGAGATGGAATCAATGATGCTCCAGCACTTGCAGCAGCAGATATAGGCTTTGCCATTGGTACAGGTACAGATGTGGCTATGGAAGCAGCAGACATTACCCTTATGAGAGGGGACCTTAATGGAGTAGTTACTGCCATTAGGTTAAGTCATAGAACCATGAAAACCATAAAACAAAACTTGTTTTGGGCATTCTTTTACAACACTATAGGAATTCCTTTTGCAGCCTTAGGATTTTTAAATCCAATGGTAGCAGGGGCAGCCATGGCATTTAGTTCAGTATCAGTAGTTACAAACTCATTAAGACTAAAGAAATTCCAATAAACATTGAACAATTAAAAATAGTAGGGATCGACGCCCCGTCGTTCCGCAAATTACAATAACCCAAATAGGAGGATAAAAAATGAAAAAGACAATATTAGTAGAAGGTATGACTTGTGGACATTGCGAAAAAGCAGTTAAAAATGCATTAGGTGAATTAGATGGTGTTAAAACTGTGGCCGTAGATTTAGAATCTAAAAAGGTTGAAGTTGAAGGAGAAAACTTACTAGATGACAAACTAAAAGAAGCTATAGAAGAAGCAGGTTATGATGTAGTAGAATTCATGTAAAGTGGTGATTAAATGAATGAGGCAAAAATGAAAGCTGCTAATAAATTAAAGACAGCTAGAGGCCAATTAGATGGCATAATAAAGATGATAGAAGAAGATAGATATTGTGTGGATGTATCCACACAAATCTTATCTTCCATAGGCTTACTAAAGAAAGCCAATATTGATATCTTGAATTCACATATTAGATCCTGCGTAGCTACAGCTATATTAGAAGGAGAAGATCATGGGGAAGCCAAGATAGAAGAGATAATCAATATTATTGACAAATATATTAAATAAACCAATACTAAATTTAGTTTTGGTTTATTTAATATGTGATATAATAAATCTAAAGTAAAGCATCTAATAATTTTAGTGGAAATGTTGTAATAACATCTTAAATTGGGTATGATATACAATATAAATCAAAGGAACACTTAATTGATTCTTCTTTAAGAAAAGAGGAGATGGATATATGGAATATAAAGATTATTATAAAATATTAGGCGTAGATAAAAGTACTTCACAAAATGATATTAAAAAAGCATACAGAAAATTAGCAAAAAAATATCATCCAGACTTAAATCCAAATGATGATAAAGCCCAAGAAAAATTCAAAGAATTAAACGAAGCCTATGAAGTATTAGGAGATGCAGAAAAAAAGAAAAAATATGACACATTTGGTAACAGAGCAGATTATTCCAATGGTCAAAACTTTGACCCATCACAATATGATTTTGGTGGTGCAGGGGGGAGTTATACCTATACATCTGGTGGTGGAGATGGTTTTAGTGATTTCTTTAATATGTTCTTTGGTGGTGGAGGCAGTTCAAGATCTTCAAGAACTAGTAGGAGTCCTTTCCAACAAGCCCAAAGACAGTCCTATGAATCTGAATTAAATATAACTTTAGAAGAAGGATACAAGGGAACTACAAAAGATATTACACTTAACTTTATGGGAGAAAACAAAAACCTATCTATAAAAGTACCTAAAGGAATCTTACCTGGTAAAAAATTAAAGGTTAAAGGTGAAAAATGGGGAATTGATGGAGATATTCTGTTCCTTATAAATTTTGTAAGAGATAGTAAAAATACCTTAGATGGACTGGACATCATTTCTAAATTGGATATTTTGCCATGGGATGCTGCACTAGGTTCAAAGCAAGTAATAGAGACCCTAAGTGGAAAAATCAGGGTTAATATACCAAAGGGAATAGTTGGAGGAAAACGAATCAGAATACCAAACAAGGGTTATGTGGATATGAAAGGTAAAAAGGGAGACTTATATATAGAAATAAATATTGTAAATCCTCCAAAACTAGATGATAAAATGTTAGAATTATACGAAGAATTAAGTAAGATTACAAATAAAGATTAGCTGCTAATGTAATTGCTGGCAGCTTTTCATTGGAAAGGGATGGTGTAATTGAATAATAATCCTATAGGGATGTTTGATTCAGGAGTGGGCGGTTTTACTTTAGTTAAAGAAGCCTTCAATATATTACCTAATGAAGAAATAATATATTTTGGGGATGTGGCTAGAAGCCCCTATGGAACAAAAACAGATGAAAAGATTTTACAGTATTCTCGAGATATAGTAGATTTTCTAATCAATCAAGGAGCAAAATTAATAGTAATAGCATGTAACACTGCAACGATTGCTAGCATTGAAATTTTGAAAAAGCAGTACAATATACCCATAATAGGTGTTGTAGAACCTTGCGTAGATGCTGTATTAACTAATAAAAATGCAGAAAAAATAGGTTTATTAGCTACAGACTTTACTGTAAACAGTAAAAAATATGAAGAAATTATAAAAAAAGAAAATAGCAATCTAAAAGTATATGGAAAGGGTTGCCCTAAATTAGTTACTTTAGCTGAAGAAGGACAGTTTAATAATGAACTTTCAAATACTGCAGTTAGAGAATGTTTAAAAGAACTTTTAGCTGAAGAAATAGATACTTTAATACTAGGATGCACACACTTTCCACTACACTTAGAAGACATTAAAAGAAATGTTCCAAAAGAAGTCCTTATAGTTAACCCAGCTTTAAAAACCATAGAATGTACGTTAAGTATACTTAAGGAAAAAAACATGCTTAGGGAAGAGAAGAGTAAACCTATACATAAATTTATATGCAGTGGTAATATAGAAAACTTTACTAAAGTTTATAATGTGGTATTTCAGGAGAAAAATGAAATAGTAGAAATTCCCTGGGACAAAAAATAAAACAAAGCCTTATTTCATGGATGAAATAAGGCTTTCTATGTATCCGTGCACCCAGTTTTGTCATTCTATTCCGAGCGTTACCTAGGTAGTTAGCTCAAATCAGGCTTCCCCACAACACACGAAAAGATCCACTTACCGCTGCTTCCTTCCGGATCTGACGGGGTTCATAGGTTTTCGTTGCATGGGACCCAATCGTCAACGCCACTTGTCTAGGGCAGACCTCACAATAGAAATGCCGAGACTGGGAATTCAATCCTGCTATAGCGGGTTGCAGGTTACAGGGAACCGCTAAATCCCCATCTAGCACGGCAAAATTTTACAATGGCGGAGAGAGAGGGATTCGAACCCTCGAGACGCTATAAACGTCTACCCGCTTTCCAGGCGAGCGCCTTCAACCACTCAACCACCTCTCCGTGATTTCACCATAGGAATATATTATATGGCAATAGCAAAAATATGTCAACACAAATTCTTCTATGCTATGATTATAGGTGTAATATAATTTCTAATCTGATATAATGATATAATAGGTTTAATAATAAAAATGAAGGTGAAATGTATGTATCAAGCACTTTATAGAAAATATAGGCCTCAAACATTCGATGAAGTATTAGGCCAAGACCATATTACTACTACCCTAAAGCACCAAATAGAAAAGGGTAATATTGGCCATGCCTATCTTTTTTCAGGTACTAGAGGCACTGGAAAGACATCATCAGCAAAGATTTTTTCAAGAGCAGTAAATTGCCTAGATCTAAAAAACGGAAATCCTTGTAATCAATGTGATATTTGCAAAGGCATTTTAGATGAAAGTATAATGGATGTAATTGAAATGGATGCAGCTAGTAATAACAGTGTTGATGACATAAGGGATTTAAGAGACAAGGTAATTTATCCTCCTTCAAGAACCAAGTATAAGGTATATATAATAGATGAGGTTCATATGTTGTCTAAAGGAGCTTTTAATGCACTTTTAAAAACCTTAGAAGAACCACCAAAGCATTTGATATTCATACTTGCAACTACAGAACCAGAAAGATTACCACAAACCATATTATCCAGGTGCCAAAGGTTTGATTTCAAAAGAATAACTAATGATCATATAGTACAAAATATGAAAAAAATAACCCAGTCTTTAAATGTACAAGTAGATGAAAAAGTATTAAGATTAATTGCTAGAAACTCTGATGGAGCCATGCGAGATGCTCAAAGTTTGCTAGATCAGTGTATTTCTTTTAATGAAGAAAAGATTACTTATGAAGATGCTACTAACATATTAGGAATTACTAATGAAGACTTACTGTTTAATATGGTAGATGACATATTAGAAAAAAGCTTGGAAAAAACCTTAGGAACAATAGATGATATAATTCAAAATGGCAAAGATATTCACCAGTTTATAAAAGACTTAATATATCATTTTAGAAATTTAATGGTAGTAAAGACTTCGAATAAACCTGAAGAGATAATGGAAAGTGAAGATATAGAAGCTCTTTTAGTACAAAGCAAAAAGATGAAATTAGAATATATTTTATCTGCTTTACAAATACTAACCACAGCTGATGCCAGTGCTAAATGGTCTACACAACCTAGGATTATTTTAGAAGTGGCAATGATAAAGCTTGTAAAATTAGAAGAAGAACTATCACTGGAAGAGCGTATCAAACGCTTGGAAATGGGTATAAGGGATAAAGTCCAAAGCCCTGTGGAACAAAAAGTAGTTGAAAGAAAAGTTTTAGTAACAGAGACCACATCAGTAAAAAAAGAAGAAGAAATAAAAGAAGAAGAAGAGCCTGCTAAAGCAGAAACTATTATAGATGATGGTAGTGAACTTACACTGGACACTATTAACAATCAATGGTCAGCAGTAATGCAAACCATAAAGACTAAAAAAATTAATATATATGCATTGCTATTAGAAGGAGAAGTAGTATCCTTTGAAAACAACTTACTTACAATAGGATATAAAGAAGGCTTTGGTTTCCATAAAGAAGCTATAAGTAGTCCTAATAATAAAGCTTTTGTAGAAGAAATTATAGGAGCACATTTTAATAAACCTATTGTTATGAGTTTTATAAGTGGTAATAAAACTACTAAATCCAATCCAAATAAAGTGAATACCAAAGATCAAGCAATTAATGAGATTATAGATTTGTTTGGAGAAGATGTAGTAGAAATAATATAATAAATATAAAATTAGGAAGGAGAATTATAATGGGCAAAGGTGGATTCCCAGGAATGGGTGGAGGCAATATGAACAATATGATGAAGCAAATGCAAAAGATGCAAAAGCAAATGGAAAACTTGCAAGCAGAGCTTGATGTTAAAGAAGTGGAAGCAAGTTCTGGTGGAGGAGCAGTATCTGTAACAGTAAATGGTAAAAAAGAAGTTTTAAATATAGTTATAGAAGAGTCAGTAGTTGAC
>LFRM01389854.1_pt2 | contig 10573 bp, 10 predicted proteins | sample 618341 | NCBI WGS metagenome assembly LFRM01 (sample SAMN03654438, study PRJNA283298) | anaerobic digester metagenome | isolation source: pool of bioreactors CSTR01a, CSTR02a, and CSTR03a thermophilic anaerobic... | place: Denmark: Kgs. Lyngby | collected 2014-05-21 | reverse complement strand
TCAATTATTTCTTCGGTTATGTTATCTCCGGTTATTTCGCCCAGTGCCTCAAGGGCCGCTTTTATATCAATGGAAACCAGGTCTACCGGGAGCTTGTTTAACATTGCCGCAGCAGCATCGGAAAGGCTTTTTTTTGCCCTTTTCAAGCAGTCCACGTGCCGGACCCTGGTAACCATTACCGCATCCCCTGTTCTTATTTCGTCGGAAAAAACCATTTTGTATATGGTATCCTCAAGGACATCCAGCCCCGTCCCCTGGGCCAGGGACATGTATATTACCGGTCTTTCCTGGAACCGTTTCTTTATTTCATCAATTTCAAGCCGGATTTCCAGGTCGGTCTTATTTATTAGCACAATGACTCTTTTACCCTCAATAATATCAATTATTATCCTGTCCTCTTCCGACAACGGTCTTCCTGCATCCAGCATCAGCAGCACCAAGTCGGCGCTTTCCAGGTATTCCCTTGTCTTCTCCACTCCAATGCTTTCAACCAGGTCGTCGGTCTGCCTTATACCCGCCGTATCAACCAACTTAAGGGGTACACCCCTTAAGTTTACGTATTCTTCTATTACATCCCTTGTGGTACCCGGTATCTCTGTAACTATGGCCCTGTTTTCCCTAAGCAGGGCATTAAGGAGCGATGACTTGCCCACATTAGGCTTGCCTATGATTGCCGTGCTCAGGCCCTCCCGTACTATTTTGCCGGTTGAGGAGGTGGACAGCAGCCTTTCCACCATATGGATGGCCGACCGGGTTTCCTGAATCAAGTCATCCCTAGTGACTTCTTCGATATCGTGTTCAGGAAAATCTATCGATGCCTCTATCCTTGACATTATGTATAAAAGTTTATCCTTTATCCCGTCCAGCTGCTTTGACAATCCCCCTTCCAGCTGGCTGACGGCGGTTTTTAGGCCCATCTCCGATTTTGAACTTATTATGTCCATTACCGCCTCGGCCTGGGACAGGTCTATCCTTCCATTTAAAAAGGCCCGCTTTGTAAACTCCCCCGGCTGTGCCAGCCGTGCCCCCATGCTTAGTACCGTCTCCAGTATTTTTCTTACCGCCACATTCCCTCCGTGGCAGTGTACCTCTACTATATCTTCCCGCGTATAAGTATGGGGTGCTTTCATGGCAACCACCAGCACCTCGTCAATCTTTTCACCGTCATCGGGACTAAATATGTACCCGTAATTCATCCTTCTGCCGGGCAATTCTTTTAAAGTCCTGCCGCTTACCGAACGGAAAACCCTATCGGCAATCCCTATGGCCTCCGGGCCGCTTATTCTCACTATCCCTATACCGCATTCCCCCGGAGCGGTTGCCACTGCGGCAATGGTATCCCCTTCCCTTATAACCAATTAAATCACCCCGCAAGTCAAGTATTATACATTTTTCATTATTACCATTACACTGCCCGGTTACGCTTAAGGTCAGAAATATTTAAGCAGGCGCCCGGCGCCTGCTCGGATTTGGCCTTATTTTACACTTATTATAACCTTTCGGTACGGTTCTTCCCCCTCGCTGTGTGTAGTGACCCTGGCATCCCCCTGCAGCGCGGAATGTATTATCCTTCTCTCGTAAGGGTTCATGGGCTCAAGGGCTATATCCTTGCCAAGCCTTACCGCCTTATAGGCAATATTCTTTGCCAGCTGCACCAGCGTCTCCTCTCTCTTTTTCCTGTAGTCTTCCGTATCCACTATAACACGGTAATACTTATCCGGATATTTCTTGTTTAGCACCAGCCCGGCAATATACTGTATTGAATCCAGTGTCTGGCCTCTTCTTCCTATCAAAACCCCCATATTCGGCCCTTTAAACTCCGCCCGTAAAAGGTTGGCTTCCTCTTCCTTTACCGTTACCCTGCCCTCAACCCCCATAACGTTTATTAGGTCTTGCAGGAATTCCCTGACCACGTCGGACGGCGTAGCTTTAAGTGTTACTTTAACCTTTGCCGGCTTGCCGCTTATAAATCCCAGCAGTCCCTTTGCCGGTTCTTCAAGTATATCTATTTTCACCTGGTCAAGGTCTGTATTCAGTTCTTCTATAGCCAATTGCACCGCTTCCTGTATGGTCCTGCCCGTTTTTATAACATAGTTTCCCGTTATCAATTGGATTCCTCCTTCACCGCCCCTCCACGGCTCAATCCAAAATACTGCTGCACTATTTGGAATAGGTTGCTAAGCACCCAGTAAAGGGTCACGCCGGCAGGAAAACTGAAACTAAAATAACCAATCATAAGGGGCATTACTACGTTCATGGTACTCTGGGTCCCTTCGGCGTTCTTGGGGGCCACCATCTTTGACTGGTAATAGGTAGTTACTGCAGCCAGTATTGGAAGTATATAGCTTATGGGATCGGAAAAACTGGATGATGCCGACAGGTCCTTTATCCATAGAAAGCTTTTGCCCACCGCCTCATAGGTTTCAGGGGTAAACACATAAACTTCCGGCAGTCTCAGTACCTGGAACAGCGCAAACAACACCGGGAGTTGTATTAATATGGGCAAGCATCCGCTGGCAAAGGGGTTTACATTGTGCTGCCTGTAAAGCTCCATGGTTTTTTCGTTGAGTTTTTGTTTGTCATGGCCATATTTTTTTTGCAGGGCCTTTATCTTGGGGTTTAGCTCCTGCATTTGCTTCATTGACTTTGTCTGTTTTATGGTAAGTGGCAGTAATATCAGTTTGACCAGTATTGTAAAAACCACTATGGAAAGGCCGTAGCTGTTTACTATGTCATATATATAAAACAGCAGTTTTCCCAATGGTACAGCGATTGAGTTAATCATTTTTCTCCCCCTAATCTGTAGTTATTTTACGGGGTCATAGCCTCCCGGATGGAACGGGTGACACTTTAGAACCCTTTTAATGGCCATTAGCATACCCTTTACCGCGCCGTACCTTTCGATGGACTGCACGGCATATTCGGAACAGGTGGGATAAAACCTGCATTTCCCGGTTTTAATCGGCGAAATAAACCTTCTGTATATATTTATAATAAATATCAGGATATTTTTCAAATCAATCTCTCTTTTCCAACAGTTTATGCCTTATCAACAAGTTTTTCATCCACATTTCAATATCGTGGTATCCGGCATTGGCTGTATCGCTGCGGGCTACCACAACAAGGTCATAGCCCTTGTCAATCCTATCCGCGTATTTCCTGTATGCTTCTTTTATGAGCCTTTTCACTCTGTTCCTCACAACGCTCTTGCCCACTTTTCTGTTTACACTGATACCAATCCTGTTATAATCCTTTCCGTTTTTGTGCACATACATTATCAACATGGGGTTTGCCCTGCTTTTTCCCCTGCCGTAAACCCTTGAAAACTCGCTGTTCTTTCTCAGTGTAACCAGTTTGGACATAAAAACCTTCTCCTACCCCGGCCCCGTTCACGGAACATCCTCGAACCCTTCCCATAACGTGTTCCGGATATACGATGGACAGGGTTAAATAACAAGATACTTCGGACAGCCTTTAGCGCTTAAAAAATGTATAAAAAGGCCCCCCGAGAGCGGCCTTATGCTGTCAATCTCTTTCTTCCTTTTCTTCTTCTGTTTCGCAGCACCCTTCTCCCGGTGCTTGTCTTCATCCTTTTCCTAAAACCATGCTCTTTTTTCCTCTGCCTTTTTTTAGGCTGGTATGTCATTTTCAATGGCCACACCCCCTCTTTCCTAGTGTCTGCTTTTAGGGCATACCCTCCCGAATTATATATAGATTATAGCCCTATTAAATATACGTGTCAAGAAAATGAAATTGTGGATAATGTGAAAAATTAGGGTTATTTTTTGTGGATATGTTGCCGATAATTATTGATAACATCAGGATTATTTGTTATCATAAAATAGCATCTTATGATAGCCGTGGCAAATTGTTCATCCGCCAAACCTTCGATATATATAGATAAATGTAAGGTATCAAACGGATGTTTGCAACTTCAATTATATATTATATTAGTTACCCGGGGAATCAAAATTATTCCTTAATCAATGTGGATATTTGTGTGGACAACCTATTTAAGGAGGATATATAATGCAAAACGATACGGCATCCATTTGGGAAAATACCCTGAAACTTATTAGAGAAGAACTAGCAGAGGTTAGTTACAATACATGGTTTAAAGTCATCCAGCCGGTTGAAATTGCTGATGAATATATAATACTTTGTGCACCCAACGAGTTTATCAAAAATATACTGGAAACCCGATACATAACGCTTATTTTTAATGCGCTGCAGCAGGTTACTTCTAGGGAATATGAAATAAAGATTATACTGCCCGAGGAAAAGGAATCCGGGGCAGTAGGCCGCAGCGGCCAAGTTCAAGGCAGCAAGGGGGATACCCCGGAATCCGACATAGGTATCTTAAACCCCAAGTATACCTTTGACACCTTTGTCATCGGAAACAGCAACCGGTTTGCCCATGCAGCCTCGCTGGCAGTATCCGAAGCCCCAGCGAAGGCTTATAATCCCCTTTTTATCTACGGCGGAGTGGGCCTTGGCAAGACCCACCTTATGCACGCCATAGGCCACTATATACTTAGAAACAATCCCAGGACAAGGGTTGTATACACTACTTCCGAAAAGTTTACCAACGACCTTATAAATTCCATAAGGGATGACAAGAACGTGGAATTCAGGAACCGGTACAGGACTACCGACGTTCTCCTTGTGGACGATATCCAGTTCATTGCGGACAAGGAAAGAACCCAGGAGGAGTTTTTCCATACCTTTAATTCGCTGTACGAGGCCAGCAAGCAGATAATAATATCCAGCGACCGTCCTCCAAAGGAGATCCCCACCCTTGAGGACAGGCTTAGGTCCCGTTTCGAGTGGGGGCTTATATGTGATATTCAGCCTCCCGACTTCGAGACCCGAATCGCTATATTAAAGAAAAAAGCAAAACTGGAAAACATTGAAACCCCCGACGAGGTCCTGATTTTTATAGCAAAAAAAATAGAATCCAACATCCGGGAACTTGAGGGAGCCCTTATCAGGGTCGCCGCCTATTCTTCCCTTACCAACAGGGAAATAAACATGGAACTTACCCAGGAAGCCCTTAAGGACTTCTTTTCAAACTCAAAACCCAGGATGATAACGGTGGACCTGATTAAAAGGGTAGTATCCGAGTATTACTCCATTAGAATCGAAGACTTCAAGTCCAAGAAACGTACCCGGGCAATTGCATTTCCCAGGCAGGTGGCAATGTACCTGACCAGGGAACTAACCGACCTTTCCCTGCCAAAGATTGGTGAGGAATTCGGTGGCAGGGACCATACGACGGTGCTGCATGCCTATGATAAGATTTCAGCCGAGATTAAAACCGATGAATCGCTGAAACTGGCCATTGATGAGATTCAAAAAAGGCTGTACGGTTGACGCCTCTTTTGAGGATAACCGGTTGATATCCTGTTGACTTTTTTAATATAGTAATAATTCTTATGGCATAAAAGGGGACAGTGTGGAAAACAATCCACCGTTTAATAACATTCCTTCAACAGTACCGTGCGGCTGCACCGACGTCGTTGACGCCCTTTTCCACATATCAACAGCCCCTACTACTATTACTACTATTATGATTTATATTTTTATATAAAAAAATTGGCTTTGGAGGTTATCCACATGAAAATTGTATGCAGCAAAGACCAACTGCTGGAAGGCATACTGATCACCCAAAAAGCTGTACCCCCCAGGACCACCTTACCCATATTACAGGGTATACTTTTCGACTGTAGGGACCATTCCTTGTATATAAGGGCCACCGACCTGGAAATAGGAATCGAATGCCGGGTGGAGGCGGAAATTGTTGAAAAGGGTTGGGTTGTACTGGATTCAAGGCTGTTGGGGGAAATAGTAAGGAAACTTCCCCCGGAAGAGGTAGAAATCACCGTGAACGAAGGCAATATTGCCGAGATAAAATGTGCAAATTCCCGCTTCCGCCTGCAGGGGCAAAGCGGTGAAGAGTTCCCGCAGCTGCCGCAGGTGGACGGAGAAAAAAGCCTTTCAATGCCCCAGGACCTTTTAAAGGGTATGATAAGACAGGTGGTATTTGCCTGTGCCGTGGAGGAAACAAGGCCCATTTTGACCGGGGCCCTTATAGAGTGCTCGAGGGGTGAGTTAAGCATGGCCGCCCTGGACGGATTCAGGCTGGCGGTAAGAACTGCAAAGCTTGATTCCTTGAATGATGGTATTAAGGCGGTGGTACCCGCCAAAACTTTGAATGAAATACAGAGAATACTGAAGGACACCCAGGACAATGTCAAGATAGAATTTACCGGCAGCCACGTGTTATTCGGGCTGGAAAACACCAGGGTTATTTCAAGGGTTCTGGAGGGTGAATTCATAAACTACAGGCATATTATCCCCGACGAATACGGTACCAGTATAAGGTTGAAGAATATAGACCTATTGGAAAGCTGCGAAAGGGCTTCTTTGCTGGCCAGGGAAGGGAGGAACAACCTCATTAAATTGAATATTACAAGGGATGTCCTGGAAATAACGTCCAACGCCGAAATAGGCGAGGTGCGGGAGGAGCTGGCGGTGGAGACCGAGGGGAAGGACTTGGAGATAGCCTTTAATTCAAAATATCTTACCGATGCTCTTAAAGTGATAGAGGACGAGTACGTTAATATAGAGTTTACCACAAGTGTAAGCCCGTGTATTATTAAACCGGAGGAAAGCGAAACTTACACTTACTTACTGCTGCCGGTTAGGGTGCTGTCCTGAACGTTAAGCGTTTAATAAGTTTAAAGGGATGCTCATTTAGTAAGAGATTCCAAGGTACTGGAGCTGTGGATATGGAAAAAGCCTTTATCAGCGGTGAATATATAACCCTTGGTCAACTTTTGAAGCTGTCTGGCGCTGCCCAAACGGGAGGCCAGGCAAAATTTATGATTGCCGACGGAAGGGTAAGGGTGAACGGCAGCGTTGTTCTTCAGAGAGGCAAAAAGGTCTTTCCCGGTGATATTGTGGATATAGACGGGAAGCTAGTGATAGAGGTGGAGAAGGAAGAATAAGCCAGTATACCTTGCTGATTGGAGTGGACAGGTTGTACCTTAAGGATATAAAGCTTACCAATTTTAGGAACTACGAGGAACAGGTTCTTGCCTTCGACGAGGGGTTTAATTTTTTGGTGGGTAATAACGCCCAGGGCAAAACAAACCTTGTAGAAGCCATATACATGCTTTCGGCGGGACGGTCCTTCAGGACTTTCATGGACAGTGAGCTGGTAAGATGGGGCAGCGGCACCCTTTATATTAAGGGAACCATTGCGGCGGATGAAGGGGAAAAAGCTATAGAGATAGCAATGAGAGGGAACAATAAAAAAATAAAGGTAAACGGGGTTTTACTGGAAAAAAGAGGTGACCTGTTCGGGAAATTCATATCGGTTATATTTTCCCCGGAGGAGCTAAAACTGGTAAAGGAGGGCCCCAGTTACCGAAGGAAGTTCATGGACCAGGGGATAACCCAGGTAAAGCCTTCCTATTACTACCTGCTGATAAATTACAAAAAAGTACTGTTCCAGAGAAATTCGCTTTTAAGGGAATGGCTTTCCGGAAAGGCGGACGCCGACGTTTTGACGGTCTGGGACAGGCAGCTTGCCGGATACGGGGCCAGGATGGTTTATGAAAGGTACAGGTTTGTGAGGACGCTGTCGGCATTGTCAAAGCTTGTGCACAGCAGGATAACCAACGGGGAGGAGGACCTTGAAATCAAGTACCAGTCCTGTGTTGATATTAAAGAGGATATGGACCCGGAAGAAATCCGGCAGCAGTTTGTACAAAAGCTAGAATCCGCCAGGGCAAGGGATATTAAAACCGGGGTAACCAGTTTCGGTCCCCACAGGGAAGACCTCGTGGTCCTGATAAACGGGACGGATGCGAGGAAATTCGGGTCGCAGGGACAGCAGAGAACAGCCGCACTGTCCATGAAGCTTTCCGAGATAGAGTTATTGAAGTCCGAAACCGGGGAATGTCCCGTGCTGCTGCTGGACGATGTGATGTCGGAGCTGGACCCCTCCAGGCAGCAGTACATCCTGGGAAATTTGACCGACGTACAGACATTCATCACTTGTACCCATATTACCGGTATTATGAAAAAATCATGCCCTAAGGGGAAGGTTTTTCACGTAGATAGTGGTATAATAACAACGGAGGAACAGTAACGGGCCGTTGGGAGGAGATATAAGTTGTTCTTGCATCTGGGAAAGAATGTGATAATAAATCTCGAAGATGTAATAGCCATAATAGACTTGTCCTCGGCAGCCGGGTCCAGTGACACCGGGGATTTCATAAGGACCGCCCGGGAGGAGGGTTTTGTGATAACTATAACCGGCGAAAAACCCAAGTCAATGATAATAACCGAAAAAGCGGGAGGCCGGAATAATAAGAAAGGGACGGGAAACAGCAGTGTATACTTTTCCCCCATATCTTCGTCCACGCTAAGCAGGAGAGCGGGCTTTTTGCACAATATTTCAGAACTGTAGCGCTCATAAGCACCGGCTCTGGGGGTTCCTGGAGTCTTTTTTCTGGATTGAAACACATCAAACAAACCGAGGGGGTAGAACTGTGGTAGATAAGAATGCAGCAAACATATACGATGAAAGCCAAATTCAGGTCTTGGAAGGTATAGAGGCCGTAAGAAAAAGGCCGGGTATGTATATAGGGAGCACCGGGCCAAGGGGATTGCATCACCTGGTTTATGAAGTGGTGGACAACAGCATAGACGAAGCCCTTGCCGGTTATTGCGACAAAATCCATGTAACGGTTCACCGGGATAATTCTATTACGGTTACCGACAACGGCCGGGGTATACCAGTGGGTATCCATCCCAAGGTGGGAAAGCCCGCAGTGGAGGTCGCGCTGACAATGCTGCATGCCGGCGGCAAGTTTGACGGTAAGAGCTACAAGGTGTCCGGCGGCCTGCACGGTGTTGGGGTTTCGGTGGTAAATGCCCTGTCCGAGCATCTTGAGGTGGAAATCCAAAGAGCCGGCAAGGTATACAGGCAGAGGTACGAGAGGGGCAAGGCGGTAAGCCCGCTTACTGAAGAGGGGGATACCAAAAAAACCGGCACAAGGATTACCTTCAAGCCGGATTATCAAGTTTTCGAGGATATAACCTACGATTTTGATACGCTGGAGTACAGGTTAAGGGAGCTTGCTTTTCTAAACAAGGGTATAACCATTGTATTAAAGGATGAAAGGGACGGCCGGCACAGCACCATGCACTACGAAGGCGGCCTGGTGGAGTTTGTAAAGTATTTGAACAGGAACCGGGAAGTTCTTCATAAAAACCCCATGTACTTTGAAGGGTACAGGGACCAATGCGTGGTGGAAGTGGCGATGCAGTACAATGACGGATACGTTGAAAATATTTTTTCCTTTGCCAACAATATAAATACCCATGAGGGGGGTACTCATCTCAGCGGTTTAAAGGCAGCCCTCACAAGGGTTATAAACGACTACGGCCGCAAATACAATTTCCTGAAGGAAAACGATAAGAACCTTTCGGGGGAGGATGTGAGGGAAGGCCTTACCGCAGTGATATCGGTGAAGCTGACCGACCCCCAGTATGAAGGACAGACAAAGACAAAGCTGGGGAACAGCGAGATAAAGGGTATTGTTGAATCCATAGCGGCGGATGCCATTTCCAGTTACCTGGAGGAAAACCCGTCAACGGCAAGGGTAATAATGGAAAAAACAATAATGGCGGCCAGGGCAAGGGAGGCGGCAAGAAAGGCAAGGGAGCTGACGCGCCGGAAAAACGTGCTGGAGAACACATCTCTGCCGGGTAAGCTGGCGGATTGCTCCGAAAGGGACCCGGCCCTGTGTGAAATATACCTTGTGGAGGGGGATTCCGCAGGCGGTTCCGCCAAGCAGGGTCGGGACAGGAGGTACCAGGCCATACTGCCCCTTCGAGGAAAGATACTGAACGTAGAAAAGGCCCGGCTGGACAAAATACTAGGCTATGAAGAGATAAAGGCCATGATAACCGCCTTGGGCAGCGGCATTGACGATGAGTTCGAATTGGAAAAGCTTAGGTACGGCAAGATAATAATCATGACGGACGCCGATGTGGATGGCGCCCATATAAGGACTCTGCTTCTCACATTCTTTTTCAGGTACATGAGGGAGCTTATAGACGCGGGTCACCTGTACATTGCCCAGCCGCCGCTTTACAGGGTAAGGGACGGCAAGCAGGATATATACGTGTATTCGGACAAGCAGCTTAACAAAGTGCTTGAAACAATGGACAGGGACAAGGTAAGCCTGCAAAGGTACAAAGGTCTGGGAGAAATGAATCCCGAGCAGCTGTGGGAGACCACCATGAATCCCAAAACCAGGACCCTGCTGCAGGTAAGCGTGGAGGACGCTATAGCTGCAGACCAGATATTTACAACCCTGATGGGCACCAGGGTGGAGCCGCGCAGGGAATTCATTGAACAAAACGCCAGGTACGTCACCAACCTGGATGTCTAAGGGGGACAGGATATGACACAGGCAAAGGACAATATTATTACCGTAGATATTCAGCAAGAGATGAAAAAATCCTATATAGACTACGCCATGAGCGTAATAGT
>LFRM01150075.1_pt3 | contig 10573 bp, 10 predicted proteins | sample 618341 | NCBI WGS metagenome assembly LFRM01 (sample SAMN03654438, study PRJNA283298) | anaerobic digester metagenome | isolation source: pool of bioreactors CSTR01a, CSTR02a, and CSTR03a thermophilic anaerobic... | place: Denmark: Kgs. Lyngby | collected 2014-05-21 | reverse complement strand
CCATATCAAACATATAGCGATAATAATCTTTATGACTTTAAAATACCTTATGATATATTTAAAAATAAAATAAGAATGTTAGATACGAGCCCAATTGTAGCACAAGTAGACACACAAACAATAACCAAAAATAAAAAGTATATAAATAGTATAATAAATATTCCAATAGTAATTACAGAAAATAAAGATATAGAGAAAAAGATAAATAATCAAATAAAGCAGGATATTATGAATGGATACTATAAAATTGAAGAAGAAGCTAAAAAATTTTATGAAGGTGCGACTATAGAGGAAATAAAACCATATATATATAATGTTAATTTTGAAGTTAAAAAGAATGGAGATAATATGTTAAGTATAATTGTAACTTATTATCAAGATAGTGGAGGAGCACATGGATTCTATGAAAATGAATCTTATAATATATATATGAAAAATGGTAAAAATCTATCATTAGAACAATTATTTAAAGAAGATAAAGATTATAAAACTATTATAGAAGATGAAATAAGAAATCAAATTAAAAACTTATCTAAAGATGATGATTTATCGCAAGCATATACTTTTAAAGGTATAAAACCAAATCAAAAATTTTATATACAAGATGATAACTTAGTAATATATTTTGATTTATATGAAATAGCTCCATATGCAGCAGGTATACCTGAGTTTCCTATAAATATTTCTAAAATAGGTCATGTTTTAAATGATGAACATATAAATATATTTAAATAAAAATTAGTGTAGAACTGATAGTTCTACACTAATTTTTTCTAATTAGGATTTAATTCAGCTATTTTAGTAACAGCTACATATATTCTAGATATTTCATACCAAGTTTTAAAATCTACTGAACCAGATTGCGGAAGACCAAATATTGATTGGAATTCTTTAACTGCATCAGCAGTAGATTTACCATATATACCATCTTCTTTAACCTTTGGTATAGCAGGATATGATTTAGATATAGCATTAAGTTGACTTTGAATAGTTCTAACATCTTTACTATTAGAACCAACCTGCAAAGTATCACCAGGGAAAGAAACAGGAACACCACTAACTACAGGTGCCTTATCAAAAGTAATTTCACTTCCATAGAAGTTTCTTAAAATTTCTTCATAACTATAGCCCTGATCACCTAAGTCTTTACTTCCCCATTGAGTCATTTGACCAGGACATTTACTATTTTTACCATCGCAATACTGAGCTAATAAAGGCTGTCTAGCTGTAGCAGGTCTTTTTATATAAGTATCAAAAATATCATCTACAACTACACTAATAGTATCAAATATATTTCTTCCATTTATAAACTTATGGTCATAAGCAGTAGTAGAAGTAATAGTAAAGTTATAGCCTTTGCTTTTATACCACTCTGTAAAAACTCGATTTAGAGTAAATGATATTATAGCTATTACATTAGCATAAATAGTTTGAGTAGGCCATGTAGAATATATTTCAGATGAAGCTACATTCTTTATATAATCTTTAAAATATATCCAATAATTTTGAGCACTAGTATCTTCAGGCATACCATCATGAACAATAATGAACTCAGGAACAACAGGATTATCTAAAACAACAAATCCAGATGGAGGTGGCAATGGTTTTAAATCACTTTCTGGGATTTTAGGAGGATAATTACCAAATAAAACATTTTCACCTATATTATAAACATTTTCATTTTGTCTTTTATATGAACCTTTACCTCTTTGAGTAGGATTCATTTGTACTCCTTGACGAGCAACTACTGTTGGGAATACTTGAGTTCCATTTATTATAACTGTCTCATAACCATCTTTAATAATTTCTATATTATACTGACTGTAAGGTCTTACATCTCCAGGTTGTTGAGAGTGTATAAGATCTGGAGCATCCACTCTTAATCCAACTACTTGACCAGATGTATTAGTTTTTAGATTTTGATAAACCGGAGTTGAAGAAGTTCCATTAGAATCTGTTGAGTAAATATTAATAGTAGCATCAACAATTGGACTATTAGTAGTATTATCAATAACGCTAACAGTTAAAAAACCATCTTGCATAAAAACCCCCCTCTTTTATGTTAATAATATATTTATTAATACATAGTATGAATAAATATATTATTTTGTTAAGATATTTGGAAATAATATATTACTGAAATCTTATTTTAAATAAGAAAGGATTTTTTATATGAGTATTAATTTATTAATTATATCTATAGCACCTAGTATAGCTTTTTTAATATGGATATATCTTAAAGATAAGTACGATAAAGAACCTATATCATTTTTAATAAAGTTATTTTTTATAGGTTTACTAATAAGTATTCCAGCTATATTAGCTGAAGATATATTATTTAATATAAATATAGATAATATATATATTAATAGGGCTTATACGGCATTTATAGTAGCTGCATCATCAGAAGAAATCTTAAAGGCTATTCCCTTAATTTTATATGTATCTAAAAATAGGCATTTTACAGAAAAACTAGATGGTATTGTATATAGCATATTCATATCATTAGGTTTTGCTACTATAGAAAATATAATCTATATAGTATATGGAAATAACACACAGGTTTTTGAATTGAGCCTTAGTAGAGCATTTATATCAATACCTGCTCATATTATGTTTGCTATAACTATGGGATATTATTTATCTTTATATAGATTTACATCTAATGATGAAAAATTAAGAAAGATATATTTAATAAAATCAATTGTAATTCCTATACTGCTACATGGTATATTTGATTTTATATTAATGTTCAAGTCTAAAACCACTCTAATCATATTTTTTATATATCTAATATATTTATGGAAAATAAATATAGATAAGTTAGATGAATATACTAACTATGCAAGAAAGAGAGCATATAGATTTAAGAGACTTAAGTTAAGGCTTAAACTAAATAGAAAAAATAAAAATACTAAACATTAAGGAGGAGCTAAGTATATGACTTATATAAATGAGAGCCAAGAATTTGTAATATCTAAATTTTTAAAGAGATATGATTATGATGGAGTATTAGATATATTAATAGAAGCAGATATAGAAACTGGCGATTTATACAATATTTTAGAGTCATGTAAATATGCAACAAACTTTGATTTTGATACTTCATTAAAGATGATAAAAAAGTTAAGTGAAAGTATGCTTGAAAGAAAAGATATACAAGCATTAATAACTAATCTTGAGAATCTTCAAAAAGGAGAACCAGAAGATATATTATCAGAGTTAATTGAAAATATGAAAATACAAGTTATGAATGAAGAATATATAGATTTTTTAGGAAGATTGTATAGACTTAAAGAAGCTTTATTTAAATATATATTTGTTAGTACTAAAGAAAGCAAAAAGTATATTGTTTCTATGCATGGTCATATGGTATCTAAGAAAAATATACTATATACTTTAAAAAAGAAGTATAATATATATAATGGAAATTTAATACATGGCGTAACTCAATATATAAAAAGATATATAAAGCAAACTAAAAGAATGGATAAAGTATTAGAAATTTTAAATAGCCAGAAGCTAGAAAACTTAATAAAACTTAGAAATGAAAGTCCAGTAGGACATGGATTTAAGGGCGTAAGTAGAGAAGATATAGAGAGTATATATGGAAGCCCTATGGAGGTTATACAGGATTTAATTAAGGCTTGTGAAATGCTAGATTTAGGTATAAACACTACTAAATATGAAGATATAAATGATATTATAATAGAACTTCTATCTAAGTATGTAATTTACAGAGGAGATGAAAAGCTTGAAAGATAAAATAAAAAAAGAAATTATTGAGTGGTTAAAGATAATAGTTACATCATTAGTAATAGCATTAGTAATAACTACGTTTATAAGACCGACCTTAGTGCAAGGTTCTTCTATGTATCCTACATTACAAGAAAAAGATTATCTTATAATAAATAGGGTTGCATATAGCAGAAAAATTCCACAGAGAGAAGATATAATAGTATTTAAAACAAACTTACTACAAGATAATGGAAAGAAAAAAGACTTGGTAAAAAGAGTTATAGCACTACCAGGTGATCATATAAAAATAAGTAATAATGAAGTTTATTTAAATGGACAGCTTTTAAATGAACCATACCTATCACCAACAGTAATAACTGAAGGAGATATAGATATGACTATTCCAGATGGATATATATTCGTAATGGGAGATAACAGACCAAATAGTATGGATAGTAGAGACCCTGAGGTAGGGTTAGTAAATATAGATGATGTAATGGGTAAGGTAGTTGTTAGACTATTACCACTTAAAAAAATAGGTAAAATATCATAAGGGAATTATTTAAAATGGATATAGGAATATCTGCATTACCATTTCAACTAAATAATGCAATAGATATATGTAAGACATATAACAATATAAATCATATAGAAATAGGTATTGATAACTTAGAAGATTGTAAAATAGTAAAGTCATATTTAGAAGATATAAAAAAGCTTAATATAAGCATAGGTATTCACTTACCTATGGAACTAAATACTTGTGAAAATATAAATTACATTAGTAATTCTTGGGTTATATTTATAGAAAAAATAAATAATGAACTTAGTGAATTTAATGTAAAATATTATAATATGCATTTAGGATATGCTATAACAAGTAGATACTTAAATAAAAAACAAAATTACTTAGACAATAGTGTAAAGTTTTTAAATAAACTAGCAAATAAATTAAACTGTTCTATTACAATAGAAAATACATATTCAAATGGTGGAGATATAAGTAATATAGGAACATCAGTTGATGAATTTGAATATATATTTAATAATGTTAACAAAGATAATATAAAGTTTTGTTACGATAGTGGACATAACCTAATAAATAAAAGTAATTACCTGAATAATTTAAATTCTATGATAGAAGTAGTACATTTAAGTGATAATGATGGTAAAAAAGATATTCATATAGGTTTAGGAAAAGGAAAATTAGATTTAAATGAAGTAATAAATATAATAAATTTAAAAGTAAAAACAGTTGTATTAGAAATTAATTATTTAGAGATAAAAAATTCATTAGATATACTAGAAAATCTTTTGAACTGGAGGGAGTAGTATGGATACTATAAAAGTTAAAATTAATAATAACATATATTCATATGAAAAAGGAATTAAGCTAGAAAGTATAGCTAAAGATTTTATAAATGACTATAAAGGAATTATAACATTAGGAAAAATAGATAATAAATTAAAAGACTTATCTACTAAGATTGATAAAGATTGTAATATTGAGTTTTTAGATACTACCAATGCAGATGGTATGAGAGTATATAAAAGAACACTAGCCTTTATATTTATAAAAGCATGTGAAGAAGTTTTTCCAAAGTGCAGAATAACTATAGAACACTCATTATCAGAAGGATTATACTGTGAAGTAGGTTGTAGAAAAGAAGGTTTAAGTGAGTTAGATATTAATAACCTAAGAAGTAAAATGAATGAAATTATAGCTGATAATAAAGATATTTTAAAAATATCTACAAATAAAGAAGAAGCTATAAAAATATTCCAAGAGAAAGGGAAATATGAAAAAGCTGAATTACTTAAATATAAAGAGTATGATGATGTAAAGCTATATAAATGTGATAATCATATAAATCATTTTTATGGTCATATGCTACCATCAACAAAATGTATTACAGTATTTGATATTAAAAAATGGAAAGCAGGAATAGTATTATTAGGACCTAGCAAAAAAGATAAAGATGTAGTTCAAGAGTTTATTCCTCATCGAAAACTTTCTTCTATTTATAAAGAAGCAGAAGATTGGTCTAATCTGATAGGAATAGATAAAGTTATAACATTAAATAAATTAATAGAAAATAATAATTTTAGTGAAACTATAAGAATAGTAGAAGCATTACATGAGAAGAAAATATCTCAAATAGCAGATATGATTAAAGAACAGCAAAAAAGAGTAATATTAATAGCAGCTCCGTCATCCTCAGGAAAAACAAGTTTCGCACATAGATTATCTATACAATTAAAGGTTAATAATATAAATCCAGTTCCTATATCTTTAGATGATTACTTTGTTAATAGAGAAGACACTCCATTAGATGAATTTGGAAAATATGACTTTGAATCAATATATGCAGTAGATTTAGATTTATTTAATAGTGACCTAGAAAAGCTATTAAAAGGTGAAGAGATAGATGTTCCTAAGTTTAACTTTAAAACTGGGAAAAGAGAATATAGTGGAAGAAAGCTAAAAATAAAAGAAGACCAATTAATTATATTAGAAGGTATACATGCATTAAATCCAATACTAACTCAATCTATAAGTGAAGCAGAAAAATTCAAAATCTATATAAGTGTTTTAACTCAAATAAATTTAGATGATCATAATAGAATACCTACAACAGATTTAAGATTAATAAGAAGAATAGTTCGTGATTACAACTTTAGAGGTTATAGTGCAGCGAGAACTATAGAACACTGGGATGCAGTTAGAAGGGGAGAAGAAAAAAATATATTCCCTTATCAAGAAGAAGCAGATGTTATGTTTAACTCTGCATGTATTTATGAATTACCAGTTCTAAAAAAATATGCTAAACCTTTATTAGAAGAAATTAAAGAAGATGATAAATCTTTTATAGAAGCTAATAGAGTACTTAAGTTATTACAGTACTTTGTTGAACTAGATGAAGAATCAGATATACCACCAACATCTATAGTTAGAGAGTTTATAGGTGGTAGTAGGATAGTAGATTAAATATAGTATACCCCAGTAAATTAAGGTATTACTGGGGTATTTTAAATTTGTAATTTTAAACTATGTATTTTAGATAAAGTAATAAGGAGGAATACAGATGAATAAAATATTACAAGACATAATAGATGATAATAGAAAATATACTGAGCAAGGACAAGTTGCTACATACATACCTGAACTTAAAAAAGCAAATAGAGATGACTTAGGAATATGCTTAATAGATATGAATAATAATATTTACAAAGCTGGAAATTGCAATAAAAAGTTTACTATTCAAAGTATATCAAAAGCAATAGTATTAGCTATGGTTTTAGAAGATAATGATTGGAGTTATGTATTTTCTAAAGTAGGAATGGAACCTAGTGGAGACCCATTTAACTCTATAATGAAGCTAGAAACAACAGATACTAAAAAACCATGTAATCCTATGATAAATGCAGGTGCTATAGTAACAACATCATTAATAAAAGGTAAAGATGTAAAAGAAAAAGAAGAAAGAATGTTAAACTTCTTCAAGAAATTATCAAAAAATGATAACTTAAAAATAAACTATGATGTATATGAATCAGAAAAAGCTACAGGAGATAGAAATAGAGCTATGGCGTACCTACTAAAAAATGATGGTTTTATAGAAGGTAATGTAGAAGAAGTTTTAGACTTATATTTCAAGCAATGCTCTATAGAAGTTGATTGTGTAGACTTAGCAAGAATGGGTGTTAATTTAGCATCTTATGGAGTTGATATAGAAACAGGGGAAAGATTAGTAGATGAAAATATATCTCGTATAGTTAAAACATTTATGGTAACTTGTGGGATGTACGATGCATCTGGAGAATTTGCTATAAAAGTAGGCATACCAGCTAAGTCAGGAGTTGGAGGAGGAATAATGAGTTCTGTTCCAACTAAGATGGGGATAGGTATATATGGACCATCTTTAGATACTAAAGGTAATAGTATAGCTGGCCTAAAAATATTACAAAAATTAAGTAAAGAATATAACTTAAATATATTCTAATTATATATAATTAAATATTTAAAAAGACAAGTATCAACAATCTTGTTGATACTTATTTTTTTGGGTATATTATTAATATAATATAAAAATAGGAGGAGTTTTAGTGTTAGTAATAGGACCGCATATTTCAATTTCAAAAGGTTTTGCAAAAGCAGCTCAAACAGCAGTTGATATAGGAGCAAATACATTTCAGTTTTTTAGTAGAAACCCTAGAGGGGGAAGTTCAAAGGAATTTAATGATAAGGATATACAAAAGTTCCAAGAAATAAGAGAAAAGAATAATTTTGGACCTTTATTAGCTCATGCACCTTATACTATGAACTTAGCTGGAACTAAGGAAGAAGTATATGAGTTTGGGAGAATAGTAATAAAGGAAGATATAAAAAGAATGGACTCTATAGGAGTTGAGTACATGTGTTTCCATCCAGGAAGTCATGTTGGTGGTGGAGTAGACTTTGGTATAGAAAGAATAGTTAATGCTCTTAATGAAGCAATTACAGGAGAAGAAAATATAACTATTTTATTAGAAACAATGTCTGGAAAAGGAACAGAGATTGGAATTAATTTTGAAGAAATAAAAAGAATTATAGATAGAGTTGAACATAAAGAAAGAATAGGTGTATGTTTAGATACTTGTCATATATTCTCAGCAGGATATGATATAGTAAACAACTTAGAAGCTGTTTTAGATGAATTTGACTCTATTATAGGATTAGATAAATTAAAAGCAGTTCATCTTAATGATAGTATGATGCCATTTGGTAGCAAAAAAGATAGACATGCATGTATAGGAGAAGGAGAAATAGGATTAGATGCTATTATAAACTTTGTAAGTAATCCTAGATTAAAGCACTTACCATTCTTCTTAGAAACACCATTAGAAGAAGAAGGTCATAAAAAAGAAATAGAAATGATAAAAGATATACTTAATAACAGATAATAAACTGTTATATAATTTTATATAATATTAAATATAAAGAGGGTTTTAAACCCTCTTATTTAATATTTTTTATAAAATTAAAAAGTTAGGTGGGGATATGGGTGAGGAAATTAGGAAGAACAGAATTAGAAGTTCAAAGAGTTGGATTTGGAGGTATTCCTATACAAAGAATAACTCAAGAAGAAGCCAATTTAGTTATAAGAGAACTTCAAAATCAAGGAGTTAATTTTATAGACTCTGCTAGGGGATACACAATAAGTGAAGAGTATATAGGAAATGCTATTGAAGGTAGTAGAGAAAACTGGATATTAGCAACTAAAAGTATGTCTAGAACATATGATGGGATGATGAAAGATGTTGAAATTAGCTTAGATAATTTTAAGACAGAATATATAGACTTATATCAGCTGCATAATGTTAAATTTAACGAATATGATAATATATTTGATAAAGATATGGCATATGAAGCATTATTAGAATGTAAAAGAAAAGGAAAAATAAAGAATATAGGAATAACAAGTCATAGTTTAGACACAATAAAAAAAGCTGTATATAGTGGCAAATTTGATACTATACAATTTCCATACAATATAGTAGAAGACCAAGCTGATGAAATATTTAGAGAAGCAAATAAGAGAAATATAGGAATAATAGTAATGAAGCCACTAGCAGGTGGAGCTATTACAGATGCAACTTTAGCTATAAAGTACATATTATCAAAAGAATATATAGACATAGTAATTCCAGGTATGGATAATATAAATCAAGTAATAGAAAATACATCTGTGCTTAAGAATTTAAACCTTACAGAAGAAGATAATAAGAATATAGAATCTATAAGAAAATTACTAGGAAATAGATTCTGTAGAAGATGTGAGTATTGTATGCCATGTCCAGTAAATATAAATATACCAATGAACTTCTTATTAGAAGGATATTATACAAGATATAACCTTAAAGACTGGGCTAAGGAAAGATATAAAGATTTACCAGTAAAGCCATCAGAATGCGTAAAGTGTGGTAAATGTGAATCAAAGTGCCCCTATGATTTACCTATAAGAGAAATGCTAGAAGATGTATATAACAAATTAGGTTAATAAAATAAGGACTATCTCATTATATATGAGAATAGTCCTATTTTATAGTTTATAAATTTTATTTTTTGGAAATAGTATATTCAATATTATATTCAGATATTGGATAAAACTCTATTTCAACACGAGGATTTTCTTTATCAATATAATCGAATAATAGTACTGGTTTTAATTGTTTATCATTTTTTATGATACCACTTTTTTCAATACCATCACATATACTTTTTGGATAGTTATGAAGATCACCCATTTTTTTATTAGGGAAATATAATTTTAAAACAGTTATAAGATCTTCTTCTATACAAGGACCATCATATTGTTGATTTATATATCCAGCAATCATATTTTCATAAGCTAAATACTTTGAATGTTTACCTTGAGAAGGCATCCATGATTGACCATGAATATTATGCAATTTAAAATTAGACTTACTTATTGGTCTTCCTGGAATTATTAACTTTATCATTATATCACCATCCTTTATACTTAAATTATTATAAATGTAATATGAAATTAATGAAAGGAAAAGTTATGAATAGTAATGACGTAAAAGAGTTTTGTAAAAGTATAGGTATAGAATGCGTAGGGGTTGCTGGTGTTGGACCATACTACGATTTAGAAAGAATAATAAAACATAGATTAAACAATGGTTACTTTACAGGTATGGAAGAACCTATTATAGAAAAGCGTATAAACCCTAAAGCTACAATGGAAAATGCTAAATCTATAATAGTATGTGCATTTCCATACTATATAAAAAATGAGGAAAATTCTAATTTATCAAAGTACTGTTATGG
>LFRM01209011.1_pt1 | contig 10575 bp, 9 predicted proteins | sample 618341 | NCBI WGS metagenome assembly LFRM01 (sample SAMN03654438, study PRJNA283298) | anaerobic digester metagenome | isolation source: pool of bioreactors CSTR01a, CSTR02a, and CSTR03a thermophilic anaerobic... | place: Denmark: Kgs. Lyngby | collected 2014-05-21 | reverse complement strand
GGCTTGCATCCACCTCGCAGAAAAACAGTCCAACTGAGTCCATCTGCGGCCTTCCGGCATTCTTCGACAGAAAGAGACCCAGAATCATAAAACGCTGACATGTTGCCTGATATGTAACTTTTTCTGAGTGCTCATAACCCCCAGCGACATCACGAATCAGGATCATATTGAAAATCAAATTCGAAACGGATGCCCACACCTTTATTTATAACTGCAATTTGACCCGCCCGCCTTCGGTATGGATGCCTGTATAACCGGATTGAAATTTTCAAGTATTTACTAAAAATGATTCACCTAAAAAAGGAAAAAAGAAGGACCAAAGCCCTTGTCCGGGACTACATTGGCAAAACTGTATTCCTCAGACGCGAAGTTTCAATTCCCATACTGCGCGTGGGAGTTCAAGAATGAGACAAAAGATTTCTTCAACGATTTTGTGTTTCAATTCCCATACTGCGCGTGGGAGTTCAACCAGGCCATCGAGCATGGCCTCGCGCACCTTTTCCATGTTTCAATTCCCATACTGCGCGTGGGAGTTCAACGCGGACATGGCTTAAAGATATACGAGCTAAAAAGGTTTCAATTCCCATACTGCGCGTGGGAGTTCAACGAAATCCAACTGGATTTCGACAACAGAGTGATCGTTGTTTCAATTCCCATACTGCGCGTGGGAGTTCAACTTATAAAGAAGTTTATTTCGATCAGTATTGTAAGTTTCAATTCCCATACTGCGCGTGGGAGTTCAACAGTTATCTTGATGTTACAGGGCATCCTGTAATTGGTTTCAATTCCCATACTGCGCGTGGGAGTGCAACGGCATCTGCAATGCCCATTTTATCAAGTTTCTGAGTCATATTAGTGCGGATCGGTAAAATTTCTTATTCAAAGCTCAACCAATTTTAGGTAAAATCCGCTGAAACGCTGATTCTATGCCTGGTGCGAATGTCCCGTACTTTTCATGTCCACTTGTGATCCGCACTTAACACATAAATTATTAAATACTCAAGTCCAAACTCTTTCACAAGCAATTCCATATCATTTTGCATGACTTGCATTTATTTCAGCTTTATTATGCGCATCTTTCTCCGCTATCACCCTATATCTTGCCTGTCCCATTCCCATCGTCGTTTTATATCCTATTCCCGCATATGGTATCATACCCAGTAGGTTTAACAGGACAAGCCTTTCCTCAATAGTCATGCTTTCTTCCGCTTCATACACGCAAAAGCCCGCAAATCCGTTCAAAAAGTACCGCCCCATGTTTAGCACACCAGTATGCAAATCATACCTTGCAGGGTAAACTTTCCTTACAATCCTTCCCAGGACCTCATCCAGCACCTTGTGACCACCGGCAGTTACCCATGAACGGTATAAACTGGTTACTATAAGGCGGGGCTCCGGGAAAAGAAGGCTCCTTCCTTCTGACCTAAAGCTTGTAAACGTCTGAAAATCTATCCTGAAGGTACGCAGCCTGTCAACCAGCACCGCCGCATTTTTCTCAATATCATCGATTTTTTCAGTTTTTAGCACCCTTATCGTCTTTATATTCATCGGTATCCCGGCAATGGCAACCGGCCCGGCGATCATTGCCTCGCTCAGAGCATATGGTACGGCAGTGACCAGATTGTCATCAAATAACCCTATTCTAAAACAAACCTGCTTCCCTTTAACAGTTCCTGGAGTCAGCATACCGGGATATTCCCCGCTATCGTATAGCGTAGAAAGCGTGAATGGCAAAGTGCCATTTACGCCGTGCAAGCTATCACACAGATCAGGTTCCGTTCTCCTGAGAACTCTGAAAAAGAGTCCATGCACCATATGCCCGTGAGTTTGTGGTATTTCCCCGTCAGCCAGTAATTCAAGTTCTGTTTCAATCAATGCAAGCAATCACGTACACCCCATTCCGACAGCCCGAATCCGCTGATTGTATTCATTCCTATTTAAATGAGATAATCTCAAAAAGCTGGGTATTCAAATTTTCTTTGTCCATTTCATTTTTGAGAACACATCCTGTTTCTCTAAAATTGCATATCTCATTGATAGCCTGTCCCGATAAGGCCATAGCTTCCAGTTATGCGGGAAAAACTGGTTCACTGCGCGGTTCACCATCCGGAATAATACGGGCAGCAAGCAATTGCATATGCTGGTGATTCTATTTTAATTCTATCATAATACTAACCCACATCAACACTTGTAGGTAAGTTTGAAGGCTTTAGAATGCATATACCAGTTGAATATTATAGTTCACAGATATTGGTAACTTATATTTATTTGTTCGCAAACAGTTTATCTCAGCATGAAATTCTCTTGGTATTTTGATTCCATTCCCTAGCTGCACGGAGGATTCAACCGCATCACATAACGGCCAGCGTCTAAGTAGCTGTTTAAATTCCCATACTATGTGTGGGAGTTCACAGTGGAGAAGTGAAATGCAACCCGAGAGATAGTAATGTTTCAATTCCCATGATACGCGCGGGAATTCACTTGATGAATATGTATCTTATGTAGACGAGGAAGATGTTTCAATTCCCATGATACGCGCGGGAATTCACCTCATTACCGTTCTTGTCATGTTTTCCCGTGTAAAGTTTCAATTCCCATGATACGCGCGGGAATTCACCTGCGACGGCGACATTGAGCCATGCGAGGCTTTGTTTCAATTCCCATGATACGCGCGGGAATTCACAGCTGGCATCTGCGATACCTATTTTATCAGGTCTCTGGGTCACATTAGTGCGGATCGGTAAAAATCACTAAGTTAGAAACATCCAAATTCAGGCACAATCGGTTGAAGCGCAGATTTTATGCGTGGTGTGGATATCCTGCATTTTTTATGTTTACTTATGATCCGCACTCCAGCAGAATCTATTAAGTTTTCAAAGATCGAATATATCAAATCCGGCATGATTTGTCCCCTAATATTATATATCATTTTCCCTAACTTAGGATAGTTTAAGCTTTTCCCGCAAGTCCTTTGTAAAAAAAGTCACAAGAATCATTGAAAAAATTGTCAAATAATTATATAATTTACTATGTAAAGTCAATGCGGGGTGATACGGTGTCATTTATATCAATAGATATCTCTCCTGTACGTTACGATTTATTCCTGGGAGCACTTCTCCACGATATAGGCAAGTTTTACATCAGAACAAATGACAGTGTTTTACGTTCACATATCAGAAATAAATACGGCTCAGCCGCCCATCAATTCTGGGGCGATTATTTCTTAACCACACAGGCAGAAAACATAGGTGGCACAGTACTGAATATCGTTAAAAATCATCATGATTGTTCAAAAAACGATATCAGCGAAATGATCGTGGCAATTGCAGATAAACTCTCCGCAAGCGATCGTGAGGAGCACGAATCACAGAGCGATAAAGAAATCGACAAAAATGTTATGCAGTTGATTTCAGTTTTCTGCGATATCAATAACGATAACCATGAATTTAAGTTTGAAGAAACCTGGTATAAAAAGCCAGTTACAAGAGATGTGTTGCATTTTGCAGATAAAGAAATACATGACAACATCAATGAAGAGTATGCGGAGTTGTTTAAGAGCTTCAAAGAATCATTCAACAGAATTTATTCGGAATACGCGGAAGATAAATTCCTGTTCTCCACCTATTTATATCACCTGATTGAAAACTACACCTTCAACATACCATCCGCATATTACTACAACCGCCCAAGTATATCATTATGGGCACACCTCAAAACTACTGCTGCAATAGCAATTGCATTATATAATCAGTTAAAGGCCGAATTCCCGGATGAGAACGAACAAGAAAGCAAAATAAAAAGGCGGCTTGAGACGATACTCAACAAGCTCAGTTCTCCTTCAGCCTTCGCAGAAAATGAATCTCCCTGTTTTGCCCTGATAAAGGGAGATATTTCAGGAATCCAGGATTTCGTCTATGACACCGACATGGACGGTGCATCAAATGCATTGAAAGGAAAATCATTTTATGTATCCTTCCTAATGGATACAATTGCAAAATTTATTGCAGCAAAAGAGAGTTTAACTACTGCCAATATTCTAATGTGTGGCGGTGGTCACTTTTATATACTGGCACCTGGAATAACAATGTCCAGGATAAATGAGTACCAGGAATACATAGACAAAGTCATGTTCAGCGCACACGGAAACAAGCTTTCCGTGCTGCTGGCATGCGTTCCGGTAAACATTTGCGATTTCATTCTGCAAGATAAAAAAGAAAATGCAACAAACAACATATCCATTAAATTCAGAGAAGTTTCATCAGCTGTTCAGGCCAGGAAAACCCAGAAATATAGAGAATTGATTAGTAAAAAAGGAATGGTCTTTTTCGAACCGGAGGAAGATTTCACCAACAAATGTCCAAGATGTTCGAGGGAAACTGTACTCGCAGGGGATAAATACATTTGCCCATTCTGTGATAGTTTTATTCGTCTCGGAAAGGAACTGGCGAAAAAAGACTATCTTTGCAGCAGTTTTGACGGACTGTCTGAAATAAATATCTCAGATGAGCCAGGCAAAATTAACGGGATCAAATCTGTAACTGATGTTTTCGCCTGCTTTGGTCGGAATATAGCTTTTGTTGATGAATCAGACCTCAAAAAACGTAACACGCATAAAATATTCTATGCGTTAAAAAAGAAAGAAGATAATACATGCTATCCCACGCTAAACATATCAACAAGCGTACCAGTTGAAGAAAATGAATACGGCGACAAGGCCATCAAGGAAATAGAACGTATTGCTAAAGCTTCAAAGGGTGTAGATACATGGGCTATACTCAGGGGCGATGTTGATAACCTGGGAAACATTTTTACAAAAGGCCTTGGCGAAAACCCTCCTTTTTCGAAACTGATCACACTATCAGAGGAATTCTCGGTATTCTTCTCGTTATACCTGGACCAGCTAATCATTGAAAACGAAAAATGGCGGGATAACATAATAGTACTGTATGCAGGCGGGGACGATTTCTGCCTGATTGGTCCATGGAGTGAAATTCCCAAGGTAGCTTATAGGATCAGGCAAGTTTTTGCAAAATACACCCATGGGAATCCCGCCCTATCTATTTCCATGGGACTTGAAATTGCTCCTGATATAAAATATCCGGTATACAAGGTGGCACTCACAAGTGGCGAAAACCTCGACAAAGCAAAATCGCACGTTCACAGTGATGGCTCAGTCAAAAACAGCCTGGCATTTTCAAAACATATCGTAAAATGGGACGAGTACGATAGTCTTGAAAAAATCAAGGATAAAATTGTAGATTTGCTCGAAAACAAAAATGTCTCCAAAGCTCTTCTCAATATTATCTACAGCACCACCGCCCAAAAGGAAATCTCAGACAAGCAGAACGAGATTTTTAAGTCATGGAGATTCTTATATGCCATGAAGCGGCTCGCTAAAAGAAGCAAAAATGAAGTGGACGACAAGCTGAAGGACATTGAAGATGCCATGATAGACAAAAAAGATAATTCGCTGTATAAGCTCGCTTACCTGGCCGCAAGATGGTGTGAGCTTGAAATAAGAGAATGAATGGGGAGGGATAAAATTATGCGGCAGCAAACTGATTTCCGTAAGAAAGGGCATAAAAAAGGGAATAATGAGGAAAATGCAAAAGTTCTTGAACTTAAAAATTATATTATTTCTAAAATCGCTACCGCATTAGACGCAGAAAAGGATAAGGAAGGAAAAGAACTTATAAAAATAGCTGATAAAACAGGCGAACTGCTAAAAGAAAAGGATGTAACAACAACAAAAATCAGAAAAATATTCAATGAAGTCAGGAATATCAAACCGGACGATGACGAGGCAGATAATTGCTTTTTCAAAACCGTGATGCTCAAGTCAAAAATGGCATATGCCGCTGGCAGGTTCAAGGAACTGAAAGATTTTTACGAAATAATGGTGCTGTTTATAGACAATATCAATGGCGATACATCGAAACTCAAAAGGTTCAAACAGTTCTTTGAGGCTGTTGTTGCCTATAACAGGTATTACAGTGAAAAAGAATAGGAGGGTAACTATATGAATAATGCATTCGATTTAGTAAGCAATGTTGATTTCAAGGGAAAATACATAATCAAATGTTGCCTGGAACTCATTACAGGATTACATATCGGAAAAGGTCAAAACAGTCTTGAAATCGGCGGCGTCGACAACTCGGTCATAAAAGATGCATTCGGAAGGCCCTATATACCCGGTAGCAGCCTGAAAGGCAAAATGCGCTCATTAATGGAATTTTCCGAAGGGAAAATAAAAGCTGAAGACCTGATTATCACAGTTGGTGACAGAAGCAAAACTGACAGGAAAAGAATGCATATGTGCGGCGACCTAGAATGTGCAGTATGCAACATATTCGGCAGAAACCATGGTGAACATAATACCGAAAGTGGTCCTGAGCCTAAAAAAAGCTTTGACAATGCAGTGATACCTACCCGCTTGATCGTCCGTGACGCATACCTCGATGTGGAATCGATAACTGATGAGATGAAAGAAAACATTGATTTGGAGTGGACCGAAGTCAAGTTTGAAAACAACCTGGACAGGATAACATCTATGGCCAATCTAAGGCAGAACGAGAGAGTTCCTGCAGGAGCAAGATTCAATTGCGAATTCGTTTTAAACGTGTTTGATGAAGACAATGACAAGTATCTTAAAAAATTCCTGAAAGCGATGCAACTTCTTGAGGACGATTACCTCGGCGGCCAGGGTACAAGAGGATACGGTAAAGTTGTATTCAATGATATCACTATAACGTTCAGGAGCAAGGATTACTATGCTTCAGAACAAGCAATAAATGAAGAAATTATCTGTGATAAAGCAAAGGCCCTGGCCGATGCAATCAGCAGACTCGATAACTTTAACTCTTGAGACAGGGGGCTTTGAAAATATGCAGAATTACAGGCTTTACAGGATAATACTGAAGCCCCGTAGTCCTCTGCACATTGGGGATAAGGAAGGTATATACAACATAACAGAACAGTTTATTCATTCTGATACCCTGTTTAGCGGAATAATAAACTGCTACTGCATGCTGTTTGGAAATGATGAAACAGAACGGCTGGTGGAGAGTTTTTGCAGCGGCAATGTCCCTTTCAGAATCTCCTCGGCTATGCCCCGGATAAAGGATGCATATTACGTATACAAACCTTTGTCGCTTGACCTCATGGACAAGCTCCGGTCCGATGATTACAAAAAAGTGAAGAAAATAAGGTTTATACCGGAAGAAACACTGGTTAATGGCTTCGGACATGGCAAGTACCAAATGGCCGGACAGTTTCTTGTCCCCAATGAAGATAACATCGATGAAACATCAGCATATTTTATTGAAAGAGAAATAGAGCGTGTCGCAGTGGACAGGGTGACACATGCAACGAATTTATTCTATTATTCTCAATGTGTCGCCGGGAAAGATGCCAGCCTGTGGTTTTACCTAAAAGTCTCTGAAGACGTAAAGAAGAACGTGTTAGCCGCCATAAGGCTCCTTTGTGACGAAGGCATCGGAGGAGAACGTTCGATAGGGTTAGGGTGTTTTGATTTTGAAAAACTTGAAGCTGAAGAAATAAGCTGTTCAAACGCTGACAGTTTTGTCAATTTGTCTGTTTACTCGCCAAAAAGCCAGGAAGAGCTAAGCGCTTTAACGGATTATGAGCTTGATGAGCGTGCAGGATATATTTATAGTGTCTTTAGTAATAAAAATATAAAACGTAAAAAAATAAAAGTATTGACGGAAGGCTCTACTTTCAGCAGAATCGTTGATGGGCGGGTTGTAGACGTAACGCCGGAGAGCTTTAAATCACACAGAGTTATCAGATATGCCCTTTCCTATTTGCTGCCTTATAAGACATGAGAGGTGATAGGCGTATGAAAGGAAAGCTTGAAATCAAAGTAATAACTCCTCTTTTCATTGGCAACGGTAATGCATATTCATCATCTGAATATGTTTTCGATCAGGGTTTTTTTAACGTTGTGAATTTTGACAAACTTATTGAATCAGAATTAAAAAGAGGCAGATTGAATTTTTTAGGTAAATTTCTCGATGACCTGGTAAATGGCAATACAAATTTAAAAACCCTATGCAAGGAAAACAATATCGATTATAAAAAATACATAAAATATACAGTGAGTTCAGCAAGTGCCGGAGTACGTAACGAAGTTCTCCAGTTTATAAAAACCGGCGGCAAAGTATATATCCCAGGGAGTTCAATAAAAGGTGCATTAAGGAGCACACTTACAAAATATGTTGCGAATTATAACTCTGAGTTGAAAGTTTTTAAAGACTCAATAGAAAAAGCTTTTGAAAAAGTAAAAACCAATGATAGTAAAAAGCTTAAAAGTTTTTTATCCAGTACTCTTGATGACATCGCTGATAGGAAAATTTTCGGTACAACAAACAATTCTCCTTTCCGTTTTATATCAGTATCGGATTCCGATTTGCAAGAACCTGATATACTCAAAATTACTGAGATTAAAATTCTAAATATATGCAATGGAATCCCGCGCTGGTTCGCAGGTATCGGTAGAAATACTGACGATCCCGCCAATGCAAGACCCATTTTCTGTGAAAGTATAAAAGAAAAAAGCCAGTTTACATGTTCTCTGACAGTGGAGGAAAACCTTCCTGATTATGCAATAAGCGAGGCCAGGATAAAAAATTGCGAAATTGTCGTTGGTTTTGTAGCAAGGATAAAAGATGAAATTAAAAAGTACATTGCTAATGAATTATCCTTTTTCAGGGCTTGTGGAAACTCTGTTAAAGATGTTGCGTATTTCTATACAGATCTGCTTAACAAAGCCGAAAATCTTGCCGAGAATGAGTTTCTGCTCCAGGTGGGATTTGGGACAGGGATGCTTTCAAAAACAATTATTCAATACCTGGATGATGACAAGAAATCCAAAGTTGCTAAAATATCCATGCACAAATATTACGGCGATATGTATCCGAAAACAAGGAGGATAGTTTTCGAAAACAAGTATCCTAAATATGTGCCTGGCTGGATCAAATGCAGGCTTTTACCGGACTGATATGGGCAAGGCCATGGGTATGAGACTTAGATTGACTTTGAAACCAAGTGCAAATAGCTTTTTTTTATATGAAGGTTACCTGGATGACGTTGTCCTATTCTTCAGGCAACTTTTTAACAATGAACACGTAAGTGTTACAGACTTTTTGTCGTCCAGGAAAATATGCACTGACAAGGGCATCTGGCTTATTGGCAAGTCAAACCTGGTTATCTGTTCTCCATTTTTACAGAGCCTTATGAGAGAAATCGTGCTTTTGTCAAGAAAACAACTTATTATACAGGAAAATACATTAGAAATCACTAACGTGGAAATTTGCAGGCAGAAAACACTTTATGAAGGACTCCTTCTTTCAGGTGTTTATTCTTATTCCGGAAGTGACTATCTTGAGTACGAAAATTCTCCCGAATTGTTCTCTGAATGCTTAAGACAAAACTTGTTAGATATATATAGAAAGATAAACGACCAGGAAGAACCAGAAGACAAGCGTTTTTTCATCAGCCTCAACAAGGCTTTCAAGAAGCAGATCATTCTTGGTAAACCGACATACAGGGGAATTTTCGAAATATTCGGCTCTCCTGAGTTGTGCAATATCTTTAACCAGTGCTTCGTAACAGGCCGGTCAAAAGTTTCTGAAAGGGGTTGAGTTTTAGTTATGTCAAAAAAATTGATGGCAATACTAGGCGCCAATGCGTATGCGAAAACAACATATGAGTTTAATCTGCCTGGAAATCAAACAGATACTTATACAGGTTATTATTCTACTGCTGCCATTGCGAAAGCTCTTTTAAGAAATTCAAGGGCAGATGATGATTTCCGCGTCGTGGTTTTTTTGACTAGAGAAGCTAGAAGAAATAACTGGGAAAACAGGCGTATCAATTCCTCGGAAAAAACCTTGGAAATTGGTAAAGGACTGGAGTATGAGTTAAAAGAAGCAGTTCCACAACTCAGCCAGCGTACCAAAACCGTCGATATAATGGCCGGAATAAGTATTAATGAGCTTTGGTCCATCGTGAGCACTTTACTTAATGAAATAGAAGACGGAGACGAGGTATACGTGGACATCACAACCGGTTACAGGTCAATTCCCCTGCTTTCATTACTGGTAATCAATTACGCAAGGATCATAAAAAACAATGTCAAAATTAAAGGTATCTATTACGGCGCTTTTGAGGCAAAAAACGAGGAAACCGGCCATACGCCGGTGTTCGACTTGTGGCCGATGATCGAGGTGGCAGACTGGTCATATGCCATACACAGTTTCTTCAAACATGGAAGTGCCGCTGAAATCAGTGATCTTCTCGAAGGTTCTGAAGGAAATACTACTGAAGATCCAAAAAGCTATTTCTCCTCATTGGGAAATCTTCTTAAAAAATTCAGTGAAAATATACATATGACCAGGGGATATGACCTGATTTTCAAATATGAATATGAAGACCTAAAAAAATGCATGAACGACATAGTCAAAGATAAGGACAGCAATGAAACAGGTAGTTATCCTGTCGCAAAAGCACTTATTGAAAGAATAAGCAATATCACATGCAATTATGGTAGAGATG
>LFRM01371914.1_pt1 | contig 10579 bp, 7 predicted proteins | sample 618341 | NCBI WGS metagenome assembly LFRM01 (sample SAMN03654438, study PRJNA283298) | anaerobic digester metagenome | isolation source: pool of bioreactors CSTR01a, CSTR02a, and CSTR03a thermophilic anaerobic... | place: Denmark: Kgs. Lyngby | collected 2014-05-21 | reverse complement strand
CGTCACTTTGCCACCGAGTCTGGCAAGTCCAAAGGCCAGTTTTATACGCCTTCTGAAGTGTCGCGGATTTTGGCCAAAGTTATTGGTATTACCAGTAGCACTCCACAAGATGCCACTGTGTATGATCCGACATCAGGATCGGGTTCATTATTATTAAAAGCCAGTGATGAAGCCCCGCGCGGTCTATCCATTTACGGCCAAGAAATGGATAACGCAACCAGCGCCTTGGCGCGGATGAATATGATTTTGCACGACAACGCGACCGCAAAAATCGTGCAGGGCAATACCCTCAGCAGCCCTGAATGGAAAGATGCAGACGGCCAGCTGAAAACCTTTGATTTTGCCGTCGCCAATCCACCGTTCTCCACCAAAAGCTGGACCAGCGGCCTCAATCCCAATGAAGACGAATTTGGCCGTTTTGTTTGGGGTGTACCGCCAGAGAAAAACGGCGACTATGCCTTTTTGCTGCACATCCTTAAAAGCCTAAAAAGCACTGGTAAAGGTGCAGTGATTTTGCCGCACGGTGTGCTATTCCGTGGCAATGCCGAAGCCCGTATTCGTGAAAACCTCATTAAACAAGGCTATATCAAAGGCATTATCGGCTTACCGGCCAACCTGTTTTACGGCACCGGTATTCCGGCCTGCGTTATTGTGATTGATAAAGAAGATGCCGCCCAACGCGAGAGCATTTTTATGATTGATGCCAGCAAAGGCTTTATCAAAGAGGGCAATAAAAACCGCCTGCGCAGTCAAGATGTGCATAAAGTAGTGGATGCCTTTACCAGTGCTTTAGAGATACCAGGTTACAGTCGCACGGTGCCGTTGGCTGAAATCGCCAGTAATGACTACAACCTAAATATCCCACGCTATATCGACAGCAGCACGCCAGAAGATCTGCATGATTTGGCAGGGCATTTACAAGGCGGCATTCCTAATCAAGACATTGATCAGTTGCAGCAGTTTTGGCAGGTGTTTCCGAACTTACGCGACAGCATTCTCACGCCACTGCGCGCCGGTTACAGCCAGATCACTTTGCCCGCCAGCGAAATCAAAGCGCATATTCTGCAGCATCCAGAATTCACCGCCTTTGCCGAGCTGACCTTGCAACCCTTTACCGCGTGGGCGCAGCAAGCTGATTTAACCCATATTAATGTAGGCGACAAGCCTAAAGAGATTATCCAGCGCATCAGTGAAGACCTGTTGCAACGCTATGCCAGCATTCCCTTGCTGGATAAATACGATATGTACCAAATTCTGATGAATTACTGGTCTGAAACGCTGCAAGATGATATTTACGTTTTAGTACAAGATGGCTGGTTGGCAGGTAAAAAAGTGCGCGAATTAGTCGCTAAAAAAGGCGAAAAGCTTACAGAAACTGCAGATCTAACGGTTAAGCGCATTAAATATAAAATGGAACTGATCCCACCAGCCTTGATTGTGCAGCGCTACTTTGCCGAGCAACAAACCCAACTGGATCAGCTGCAAGCCACTTTGGATGAGATTATCCAGCAGCAAGACAGCTTGATTGAAGAATACACCGGTGAAGAGGGCTTGCTAATCGAAGCCTTGAGCGATACCGATAAAATGACCAAAACCACAGTCACCGCACGCTTAAAACACGCTACCGATGCCCAAGAGCGCGAAGTGCTGGAGCAAGCCAAGCGGCTGTTTGATTTAGAAAGCAACGCCAAAGCCCAGCTGAAAACCGCACAAGAAAAGCTCGATGCAGCAGTGCTGGCGCAATACGGCAAGCTCAGTGAAATAGAGATTCAGCAGTTGTTGGTTAAAGACAAATGGCTCGCCACATTGCAAAGCCAGATCGAAGCCGAAATTGAGCGCATCACCCAGCAGTTGGCCAGCCGCTTACAAGAACTGAAACAACGCTACAGCGAGCCATTGCCTGAGATTGTTGAGAACGTTGAAGTGCTGAGCAACAAAGTCGCCGAGCACCTCAAGGCCATGGGTTTAACGCTATGAGTCAAAGCATGCCAAACAACCTCAGCGCGTTAGTCGAGCCAATCGCACAGATTATTGAACAAGCACGCGGACAAGTACGCCAAGCGGTCAACAGCGCCATGGTGCATAGCTATTGGCATATTGGTGAAATGATTGTTGAGCATGAACAGCAGGGCGCAAGCCGTGCTGAATACGGTACGCAACAATTAAAGACATTATCTATGCAGCTGACTGAGCGCTTGGGTAAAGGCTTTGATGTCACCAATCTGCGTAATATGCGTGCTTTTTATCAGGCCTTTTCAAATCGAGACGCACTGCGTCCCGAATTGAGTTGGACCCATTACCGCAGCTTATTACGCATCGACAACCCCAGCGCACGTGAGTGGTATCTACACGAAGCCATCAGCCAAAACTGGAGCGCCCGCGCCTTAGATCGGCAAATCAGTAAGCTTTATTACGAGCGCTTACTGGCCAGCCAAGATAAAGCCCTAGTAGAAGCCGAAGCTAAAGCGCACACCGAACCCTTAGCGGAAAACGTTAAAGACTATCTGCGCGATCCCTACATTCTGGATTTTTTAAACCTACAAGATAAAACCTATCAAGAAAACGAGCTAGAGCAGGCGATTATCAGCAACATCCAGCAGTTTTTACTGGAACTGGGTAAAGGCTTTGCCTTTGTCGAACGCCAGCAGCGCATTCGTTTTGCCGACGAAGACTTTTTTATTGATCTGGTGTTTTACAACTTTAAGCTCAAGTGCTTTTTGCTGGTGGATTTAAAACTGGGCAAGCTAAAGCACCAAGACATCGGCCAGATGGACACCTATGTGCGCCTGTACGACGAGCAACACAAAGGCAGCGACGATAACCCCACCATTGGTCTTGTGCTGTGCAGTGAAAAAAGCGAAGCGGTGGTGAAGTACTCAGTGTTATCGGAACAAAAGCAATTGTTCTCTGCTAAGTACCTGCCGTATTTACCCACCGAAGAGCAACTCAAGCACGAACTCAAACGCGAACGCGCCAACGCCATGGCCCAGCTGGCTGCTAAGGAGCACGACAATGAATAAGAATGCAGTGGCAGAAATGGGGCAGCAGTATCAGGTTGCAGCGGCGGAGAAACTGGTGCCTGAGGGGTATAAGCAGACTGAGGTTGGGGTAATACCGGAGGATTGGGGTGTTATCACTATTGGTGAAGCACTTTCCGAGAAGTATTTGCTAGATCAGATGGACGGTAATCATGGTGAGCTTTATCCCAAAAGCCATGAATTTACTTTTGATGGTGTTCCTTACATAGGGGCAACCGACTTCGGGCAGGGACAGATTGACTATAAAGGCTGTAAATATTTACCTGTAAGTAGAGCTGCGAAATTTAAAAAAGGTATTGCTAAGAATGGTGATGTTCTTTTTGCACATAATGCAACGGTAGGGCCTGTTGCTATTGTAGATACAGGTTTGGATTATGTAATTTTAAGTACAACTGCAACATATTATCGTTGCAATCCTGAAAGGCTTAATAATAAATATCTTGCTGGCTTTTTTGAGTCTGACTACTTTAAAAAACAGTACACGTCAGTAATGTCTCAGTCCACAAGGAATCAAGTTCCCATACTTGCTCAGAGAAAGTTTTTTATTGTTATTCCTAGCATAGAAGAACAACTCATCATCGCCAACACGTTGTCCGATACCGATGCACTACTCAGCGAACTAGAAAAACTCATCGCTAAAAAACAAGCCATCAAAACCGCCACCATGCAGCAACTGCTCACCGGCCGCACCCGCTTACCGCAATTCGCCCACCACCCAGACGGCAGCAAAAAAGGCTACAAGCAAAGTGAGCTAGGCGAAATACCGGAGGATTGGGAGGTTGTCAGTCTAGGTGAGTTTTTAGTTAATGGACAACTAGGCGGAAACTATTCTAACTCTGAAATAGAAAGTGAGTACCCTTTAATTAAAATGGGTAATTTAAATAGAGGGAGGATTAAGTTAGATAAAATAGAGTACTCAGCTATTAAGCCTGAAGAGAAAGATCGATTGTTTTATGGAGATGTTCTACTAAATACAAGAAATACTCTGGAGCTAGTTGGAAAAGTTGCTATTTGGCGTGATGAGATTACTAAAGCTTATTTTAATTCAAATTTAATGAGATTGAACTTTAATAAACATTTAATAGGAAGTGGCTTTTTTGTTAATTTGCTAATGAATACTGACAGGTTTTTGAATGGCTTATCAGGTATAGCCATTGGAACAACCAGTGTGGCTGCAATTTACCTCAGAGATTTATTAACTTTAAAAGTAGTACTTCCTAGCAAGCAAGAACAAACGGCCATCGCCACCATCCTTTCCGACATGGACGAAGAAATCCAAGCACTCGAACAGCGCCTCAACAAAACCCGTCAAATCAAACAAGGCATGATGCAAGAGCTGCTCACTGGCAAAACTCGCCTCGTTGTGCCGCAGGATTGATATGCTATGGGTAAGCGTTTACTGACTTCACCTAAACCCAAAATGCTATTTATCGGCAGCTGCTGCATGTGCTCAGCGCAGGCAAAAAACGTCACTTGATAGGGTTTATATATCCACAGAGCGAGCCTTGAGGTCTCTATGCTAAAAACAGAACTATTAGAAATCATTGTCAATGGTGAAAGCTCAGGCGTGGAGTTTAAGCGTGATGATATTCGCCCTGAGCAACTGGCGAAAGAAGTGGTGGCGATGCTCAACTTTCGAGGCGGCATGGTGCTGCTGGGTATTGAGGACGACGGCACTATTAGCGGTATTCAAAAAGACAATCTTGAAGAGTGGGTGATGAATGTTATTCAGTCAAAAATTCACCCCATGTTTTTACCTTTTTATAGTGAAGTCAGAATTGACGAGCAAAAAACTGTTGCCATCATTAGCTTTCCTCAAGGTATTTCCAAGCCTTATGTTGTTCGCCACAACGGCAAAGAAGATATCTATATTCGCGTTGGTTCCAAGTCTGCTTTGGCAACGCGTGAGCAGCAAATGCGGCTGTTTGAGTTAGGCGGCATGTTGCATACAGAAGTAATGCCAGTCCCTCGCACCAGCTTTGATAGTTTGGATAAGGCGCGCTTAGAAAACTATCTAAAAGACGTGATGCAAGACCCCGATGTGCCGAGCAGTGATGAAGCGTGGCAGCAGCGTTTGTTAGGCTTGGGTTTTTTAGCTGAAGCAGCAGGCAATATATGTTGCACCATTGCAGGGCTGGTTTTATTTGGTAAAAGCCCGCGACGTTATTTAAAGCAAACAGGCTTACGTGTACTCGCCTTTGATGGTGTGGATAAAAGCTATGCAGCGCTGCTGGATGAGGTGATTGATGCGCCAATGGTTGGGCGTTGGGATAAAGCACCGGTCACGCGTCATCCATTTGATAGTGGGCTGATTGAGCGCTTTACGCAGCTCATCAAACCTTTTATTACCCAAGAAGCCGACGAGTTGATTGATGGTGTAAGGCACTCCGCGCAATGGTTATATCCACAAGATGCTGTGCGTGAGGCGGTTGTTAATGCATTGGCACACCGTGATTGGACGCGCTTTGTTGATATCGAAGTCAGTATTTATAGCGATCGTATGGAAATCATCAGCCCCGGAGCATTGACCAACTCGATGACTATAGAAAAGATGATTGCCGGCCAACGCTCACCGAGAAACCCATTAATTATCGAAGTGCTGCGTGATTATGGTTACGTTGAACATCGCGGCATGGGGGTTAGGGTGAAAATTATTCCTTTGATGCGGGAGTTTTCTGGCAAAGACCCTAAGTTTGAAGCCACTGAAGACTATTTGAAAACGACGCTTTATCGTTAAATAAAATTTGTTTGGGGTAGTAGCAATACTTTGTTATTACGCCAAATACATATAATAAGGGAATATATGTCCAATCTTAACCAACTCGAACGCATCACCCAAGACCGCGTGATTCAGCTCTTTCGCCAAGATCTCGGTTATGAGTACCTGGGGAGTCTGCATGATCAGAATAATAAAAATATTAACCCTGATTTGCTGATCCCTTGGCTTAAAAAACAAGGCTACAGCGATACCTTAATTAATAAAGCACTGCGTCAGCTGGACATGGCTGCTGCTTTAGGTGACGGCAAAGCCCTCTATCAGGCCAATCAAGCGGTCTACCAGTTACTGCGTTATGGCATTAAAGAGTCGGAAGGGGCGGGGCAGCAAAACCAAACCATCTGGTTGATCGACTGGAAAAAACCGGAAAATAACCATTTTGCTGTGGCTGAAGAAGTCAGTATCCATGGCGAAAACAACAAACGTCCTGATGTGGTGCTCTATGTAAACGGCATCGCCTTGGGCGTGTTAGAACTGAAACGCTCTACGGTTTCAGTCAGCGAAGGTATTCGCCAGAACTTAGACAATCAGAAAAAAGCCTTTATTCGTAATTTCTTTACTAGCATGCAGTTGGTGATGGCCGGTAATGATAATCAAGGCCTGCGTTACGGCACCATTGAAACCCCAGAAAAGTACTTTTTGCAGTGGAAAGAAGAGGGTGTCAGCAACCCTTACGCCAATTCGCTGGATTTGCATTTAAGTCTGATCTGCAACAAACAGCGTTTTTTACACATTATCCATGATTTTATGGTGTTTGATGCGGGCACTAAAAAGACCTGTCGGCACAATCAGTTTTTCGGTATTGAAGCGGCTAAGCAGCGTATTGCTCAGCGTGAAGGTGGGATTATTTGGCACACCCAAGGCTCGGGTAAAAGCCTAACCATGGTGTGGTTGGCCAAGTGGCTGCGGGAAAATAAAAATGCCAGAGTGTTAATTGTCACCGACCGTACTGAGTTGGATGAGCAGATTGAAAAAGTATTTAGCGGCGTTGGGGAAAGTATTTACCGCACCAAAAGCGGTGCTGATCTACTCGATACGCTGAATCAGCACACACAAAGCCTTATTTGTACCTTGGTGCATAAGTTTGGCCGCCAAGGCGATGATGATACGCCAGAGTCAGAAGAAGCCACAGACGCCTTTATTGAGCAAATCACCGGCGCCATTCCTAAAGACTTTAAGGCCAAGGGTAATTTGTTTGTTTTTGTGGATGAGTGCCACCGTACTCAGTCGGGTAAGTTGCACGAAGCCATGAAGGTCTTAGTGCCGGAAGCGATGTTTATCGGCTTTACCGGTACGCCTTTAATGAAAAAAGATAAGCAAAAGTCCATCGAGATTTTTGGCAGTTATATCCATACCTATAAATTTGATGAGGCAGTTGCCGATGGTGTGGTCTTGGATTTGCGCTATGAGGCGCGGGATATTGATCAGCATCTCACCTCGCCAGAAAAAGTAGATGAATGGTTTGATATCAACACCGAAGGTTTAACCAAAACCGCTAAAGACCAGCTGAAACAGCGCTGGGGTACTTTGCGTAAAGTGCTGTCCAGTAAGTCCAGACTTGAGAAAATCGTTATGGATATCTGGCTGGATATGAAGAAAAAGCCGCGCTTAAAAGATGGTCGCGGTAATGCCATTTTGGTCTGTTCCAGTGTTTACCAAGCCTGTACTACGTATGAGTTGTTCAGCAAAACTGATTTAGCGGGCAAGGTGGCCATTGTCACCAGTTATCAACCCACAGCCGCCAGTATCAAAGGTGAAGAGTCGGGCGAGGGGCAAACCGAGGCCTTATTTAAATACGCCACCTACCGCAAAATGCTGGCTGATTTCTTTGAGCAACCAGAAGCGCAAGCTGCGTCCCGAGTGGAAGACTTTGAAATAGCGGTGAAGAAACTGTTTATCGAAGAGCCGGGGCAAATGCGTTTGCTGATTGTGGTGGATAAATTACTGACTGGCTTTGATGCGCCCTCGGCCACGTACTTATATATCGACAAGCAAATGGCGGATCACAACTTATTCCAAGCCATCTGTCGCGTGAACCGTCTCGACGGTGACGACAAAGAGTACGGTTATATTGTTGATTATAAAGACTTGTTTAAATCCCTTGATAAAGCCATTAAAAACTATACCGAAGGGGCCTTTGATGGCTATGACGAAGAAGACGTTAAAGGCTTGCTCAAAGACCGCTTAGCACAGGCTAAAGAGGATTTAGATAACAGTTTAGAAGCCGTTCGTGCGTTATGTGAACCGGTGAAAGCGCCCCGTGCCCTTGAGGATTATCAGCATTACTTCTGTGGTGTGTCCGGTGAAAACTCAACAGAATTATTTGAGAAAGAGCCGCTGCGTTTAGCCTTTTATAAGGCCTTTGCTAAGTTGTTACGTGCGTATGCCAACCTCGCCAATGAAATGCAGCAAGCGGGCTACAGTGCCGCTGAGCAAGAGAAAATCCGTAAAGAGATTGAGCACTACGAAAACGTGCGCACAGTGGTTAAGCAGTACAGCGGCGACGAAGTGGATATGAAACGCTTTGAGCCGGCCATGCGTCAGCTGATCGATATGTATATTCGCGCGGACGACAGCGAAGTGTTGGTGGACTTTGCAGAGCTGGGCTTATTAGAGCTGATTATCAGCCAAGGTGACGACTTAATTAAAGCCGTGCCGGAAGGTGAGCGTAATCATTCCAATACCATGAACGAAGGTATTGAAAATAACCTACGCCGTACCTTAGTGGAAAACAATCCGCTCAACCCTGAGTACTACGACAGTATGTCGGTCTTGCTCGATGAGTTGATTAAAAAGCGCCGCCAGCAGGCGATTGACTATCAAATCTACTTGAAGGAAATTCAGGCGCTGGCAATTAAGGTGGTGAATCCGAATCAGGGGCAAAGCAATTATCCTGAGTCGTTAGACACTGCAGCTAAGCGTGCGCTGTACGACAACTTTGGCAAGGATGAAGTCTTAGCCAATAAAATTGATACTGTTATTCGTTACACCAAAAAAGCCGATTGGGTGGGTGATCGTTTTAAAGAGAAAGAAGTTGCCAATGCACTGAGTGAAGAAGTGGGTGGCTACGGTGTTGATATTGCGGCCTTAATGGAGCTGGCCAAAGCACAGCCAGGCTATAAGTAAGATGCAGCAGCAGATTGGTAGCATTGAGTTTGAGCTGCTGCGCAAACCCATCAAACACATGCGCATTAACGTTTTACCACCTGACGGGCTGGTGCAAGTGGTTGCGCCGGATAGTTTCACTGAGACGGCGATTCGTTTAGCTTTTATTGCCCGCATTCCTTGGATTAAAAAGCAGCAGAAAGCGTTTTTTCAACAAGCCCGTCAGTCTGAGCGTCAATATGTATCGGGTGAGTGTCATTACCTGTGGGGTAGGGCGTATCGTCTAGAAGTGATCGAACACAGTGGCGCGCATCAAGTGCGCAAGGGCAAAAACAACTACTTACAACTCTGGGTGCGCGCAAATACGACCGTGCCGAATAAAGCCAAAGTGCTACATGCCTTTTATCGTCAGCAGTTGGTCAAAGAAGTCCCCAAGCTGCTAGAGAAGTGGTTGCCACGTATGGGTGTGCAGCTGCAAGACTGGCGCATTAAGCAAATGAAAACCAAGTGGGGTAGTTGCAATATCGAAGCTAGCCGCCTCTGGCTTAACCTCGAGCTAGCAAAAAAGCCTTACGCTTGCCTGGAATATGTGTTGGTGCATGAGCTGGTGCATCTACTAGAGCGTAACCACAATGAGCGCTTTATGGCTTTCATGGATCATTTTTTACCCGATTGGCGTGAGCGCCGAGAGTTGCTTAATAGAATGCCACTGGATGCCGGGTAAGCTGATTTTATAGCTTAGGATTTTTATTTTTAATGGAGGGCGATTGCAGACTCTGAGTGCAGCACCTTACTGAATTGATCCAAACATCTTTTGCTCTGACAAGACTACATCAGTAATAACCTCAATAGGGCAGCGGTAATTAAATCGTTGTCTAGGTCGAATATTAAGCTCGTACGCTATCGTATCTAACTGCTCTTGGGTGTAGCCCGACAGATCTGTGCCCTTGGGAAGATACTGGCGAATTAAACCGTTAATATTCTCATTGCTCCCGCGCCGCAAGGGGCTATGCGGATCGCAAAAATAAATAGCGGTGCCAGTCTTTTGCGTAATTTCAGCATGGCGAGTCATCTCGCGACCTTGATCATAAGTTAAGCTCTTTTTCAGCTCTGCAGGCATACGATTCAGAGCAGCGCTAAAGTTGTTAACCGCTGAAGTCGCCGTAGCCTCAGCCATTCGGGCTAAAATCAGGTAACCACTGGAGCGTGCCAACAGCAGAACCATTGGCTTTACCCTTAATTAAATCGCCTTCCCAATGCCCTGGCATCAATCGATCTTCAATTTCAGGCGGACGCAGATGAATACTGACCATGTCAGGTATTAGTAAACCATCGATCTCGAGAGTACCCAGCAAACACGGGGCCGTAGAACGGATGAAGTCAGTCGATTTTACTGTGCGGGCCAAGGATGTGACCTTGCAGAAAGTTTTACAGCATCACCATCTTGCTGGTGCATCCGTGCATGAAGTCAGTTTTGGTGGTGGCCGGCACTTGTTGGAATTTGCCCAGCAGGCTTGCGCGTACTTGAGTAATGTAGATCAGCTTGGGTTGGCGTTGTCTTGCTCTAATCGGCTTATGCTGCTTGTACTGGTCCCTCCTGTTCTTGGGTAAGGCCAGCGCTGCTGCCCAGTTACTCTAATATCTGAACAGTGCTTTACAT
>LFRM01261041.1_pt1 | contig 10580 bp, 15 predicted proteins | sample 618341 | NCBI WGS metagenome assembly LFRM01 (sample SAMN03654438, study PRJNA283298) | anaerobic digester metagenome | isolation source: pool of bioreactors CSTR01a, CSTR02a, and CSTR03a thermophilic anaerobic... | place: Denmark: Kgs. Lyngby | collected 2014-05-21 | reverse complement strand
CTGTCGGGAGCGCTGCAAAAACCACTTTGCAAAAACAGGGAAATTGTTCTTGCAAAAAACACTAGACTTGCGGGTACTGCAGAGCCAAGTTGCCGACCCAGACAAAAAAGCGGCATTAATCGTGATTGTACGCTCTTAGAAAAAGGCCTGGAAGGAGAAAAGAATGTTTATTTCGAGTTGAAAAACTCCTTCCTACTCATATTGTGCTTACACGACATCCGCCTGGAATATCAGGATACACTGCTCAATTCGACTTTATAGTCATTTCCAACAAGTTTATTTGTATCCTGGAAACCAAAATGCTCAATGGCGACATTATGGTTAACCGAGACGGTGACTTTATTAGAATCTACAAGAATAAATATGGCAAGGTAATAAAACGAGAGGGAATGTACAGTCCTGTCGCCCAAAACGAGCGCCATGTCCGTATATTAAAGGAAATCTTAGCCAAAGCAAACCTGGTACATACCATGTCGTATTATTCCTTAGTGGTCATAGCCAATCCAATTACTATTCTTGATAAGGAGCATTGCCCCGAGCATATCAGTAAGCAAATCTATCGCTATGATCAAATAGTACCCTACCTGACTGAAAAGCAAAATGACAAGGCTAATGTGAAAAACGTCTTAAGAAAAGTACATGTGGGATATAGCCAATTATATTAAAGACAATCATAAACCCATAACCTACGACTATATAGCTAAATATGGGTTGGATGAGCTCGTAGTCAAGAATAGAAATTCTGGCCGAACCGAAGCAGCCGCTGTCCATGAATCCCCCATTCTTGAGGAATTGTATACCAAATTGAAGGTATACCGTTTACTCGCATCACGGGCTGAGAACATTAAGCCTTACTGGGTTTTTACCAATGAAGAGCTGGATGCGTTGGTCAGTAACTTGCCCAGCTCTGACAATGAGCTGCTTGGGAAAAAGGGGTTTGGGAAGAAGAAGGTAGAAAAGTCCGGTAAGGAGATACTTAAAATCATATCCGATTACGCAAGTTCGTGAATGCGCTTAAGCAGTGCATATTTCGAGTTGCATAATGAATTTGATGAATATGTGAGTAGTACCGAGTTAGATTAGAGGAGGGGGATTGCTTTGAACAATATACGAGCTTTCTTGAATTGGACGGAGGTTACTATCAGATAAACCGAGAAGAAAGGAACCTCGCCGCGATCTTCTATCACGTTCTGCTGCTGGAAGACAATCTGTTCAGATTCTTGGAAAAGGTCTCGTGCGATTTTTCTGTCAACCCTAATGAACTTGGCATTTACTTCGAGTATTCATATCTCCGCGACCTGTGGAAACACATCGGAAACAACAACCAAGTTAAACGAGAATTAATCTATAACTTCCTGAAACCACGCCAAATAGAAACTTTAAAACTTATGTCTACTAGTGAATTTAATACTTATTTTGGTGCAGTGCCCCGCGCCTCCGAAAAATATATTCAAAGTCCCAGTAATTGGAGTATTGTAAGATTTAAAACCAATATAGTTGATGATGATGAATTTCTCAAAACCTGTCGTTTTAAATGGGCGTTCAATGCCAAACCTGACATAGTTATTCATACATCCCATGAAACAGCGATTTGTATTGAATGTAAGTTGGAATCCGGTGAAGGGACTTATCCGGCCAATAAGGAAGAGATTCGAGAATTCCGGAGGAGAAACCTGAACCCAGTAGGTCAGACTGAGCTGCAGCGATATATTATGGAGGATTTGCTCGGTATTCAGACCAAATTTATTTTCTTGGTTCAAAAGTCCAGGACAAATTCCCCTTCTCACAGCAGCCTGTTATGGAAAGAAGCTTTTGCCGGTTTGAACATAAATGGCTGCCCCACATTTATTAAAGAACAGATATCCCATTTGTGTCTCAAATGAGCGAGATAGCAAGGGACAAGAGAACGGTTCTTTTGTCCTTGTTCTCTTTTTCTGAAATGATACCCACAGACAAGCCGAAGAGGCAAGAGAACCGCCCCCTTGTCCCCTAGGCTTTCCCCAGGTAGGCCTTGCGCACGTTTTCATTCCTGGCCAATTCCTTACCCGGACCTTCCAAAACTATTTCGCCTGTTTCCAGTACATAACCATAATCAGCTATCTGTAGGGCTGCAGTAGCGTTTTGTTCGATTAATAGAATAGTTACCCCCTGTTTGTGAATATCCTGAATAATCCTGAACACTTCTTTGACCAATAGCGGAGCAAGCCCCAGGGAGGGCTCATCCATCATCAATAAAGTGGGCCTGGACATCAAAGCCCGGGCTATGGCCAGCATCTGCTGCTCGCCCCCGGATAAGGTCCCCGCCACCTGCCAGCTTCTCTCTTTCAGGCGGGGAAAAAGCTCATACATCTGCTCAATGTCATTGTATATGCCTTCTTTGTCATTACGCGCATAAGCGCCCATTTTCAGGTTTTCCAATACGGTAAGATTGGCAAAGATCCTGCGACCTTCCGGGACCAGCGTAATACCCTTATTAATAATATCTACGGTCCTTTTTCGGACAATATCCTCCCCCTGGAAATATATATTTCCAGCAGAAACTGGCACCAGGCCGCAAATAGCCCTTAACAAAGTACTTTTACCTGCACCGTTAGCCCCTACCAGCGTAACTATCTGATTTTCCGGCACCTGCAGGGAAACCCCTTTTAGGGCATGAATCCCTCCATAGAATACCTGCAAACCCTTAACCTCAAGCATTAATATTCACCGCCCCAAGATAAGCTTCGACAACTTTTTCATCATTCTGGATTTCTTCCGGACTGCCTTTAGCCAGGGTCACACCGTAATCAAGCACATAAATGCGCTCACAGATTCCCATGACTACTTCCATGTGATGTTCGATCATCAATACGGTCAGTTTGAAATCCTCTCTGATCTGGGCAATAAAATCCATCAACTCCAGGGATTCAGCCGGATTCATACCGGCAGCCGGCTCATCTAAGAGCAGCATGGTGGGTTCAGTAGCCAGAGCCCGGACTATCTCCAAACGACGCTGCTTGCCATACGGCAGCGAGGTCGCCGGTTTATCAACTACATCATCCAATTGCACCTTGCGCAACAGCTCCATACATTCCTCATAATGCTTTTTCCTGGCTCTGGAATAATGCGGCAGATTCAGCACAGCTTCCACCACATTGGCATTTAAACGCACATGTTTGGATATCATTACATTTTCCAAAACCGTCATGGAATCGAAAAGGCGTATATTTTGAAAAGTACGGGCAATTCCCCGGGCAGTAATCTGATCGGCTTTCATTCCGGTAATATCCTGCCCCATAAAGAATATCCTGCCGTAAGTGGGTCTGTATACTCCCGTAATCATGTTAAAAACCGTAGTCTTACCTGCCCCATTGGGGCCGATCAACCCTACAATCTCGCCCGGGTAAACCTCCAGGGAAAGATCTGAAACAGCCCTTAGCCCGCCAAATTCCATACTTATGTGATCAGTGAGCAAAATCGGCTCATTCATATTGACTCCCCCTTTCCCTGGATTTAAATACGGCCAGCTTATCCAATACCCAGTCCCAGTTGAATTCCCTGGTCCCCATCAGTCCCTGACGATAGAACAGAATTACCAGGAGCAGCAGTATAGCAAAGATGACCATTCTCATTCCTGGCAATCCCGGAATGATAATCCCTAATATATGCATGGGCGACTCCACAAAACGCAGAACTTCCATCATAATTGTAATAACTACTGCAGATATCACTGAACCGGTCAGACTGCCCATCCCTCCCAGAACAACAATCAGCAAAATCTGAAAGGTAAAGAGGAATCTGAACATGGTGGGATCAACCGAAGTAATCAGAAAAGCCATCAAGGCTCCCGCAATCCCGGCAAAAAAGGCACCAATGGTGAAGGACATGAGTTTATGCTTAAAAAGGCCGATCCCCATGGCTTCAGCTGCAATCTCGTTATCCCTTATGGCTCTGAACGCATAACCCCAACTGCTGTTTACAATCCTTTTGAGGATCAGAATGGTTATTATGGCGCAACCCCAGTAAACCCATATATTATTAATTGAAGGGATGTTCTTTAAGCCCAAAGAACCATTGGTGATGGAAACTGTATTAGTGACTACAATTCGTATTATCTCGGCAAAACCCAAAGTCGCAATGGCCAGATAGTCATCGCGCAGGCGCAAGGCCGGTATGCCGATCAAGATACCAAAAATAGCAGCCAATACTCCGGCAGCTATTATCGCAGGAAATATCGGCCATTGTACATTAGCCAGCAAAGGAATTATTGGTTCCATATAATAGATTATTTCCTTGCTCGCCGGAGACATGGTCAAAATGGCAGCAGTATAGGCCCCTACACACATAAATCCTGAATGCCCCAGGGAGAACATGCCGGTGAAGCCGAGCACCAGATTCATGCTCAAGCCTAAAATGGTAAAAATAGCAGCCAGGTTCAAGACTCGGATTTCAAACATGCCCAGATTATTCTCAGCCCAGTACAATACCAGACACATGAATACTAATACTGCAATATTAAGCCAGAGTTTGATGCGTTGTCTTTCGTCCATGCTTACACCTTCTCCACTACGTTCTCACCCAAAATACCACCGGGCCTGAAAAGCAAAATCAATATTAGTATAACGAAGGCGAAAGCATCGCGGTAACCGGATACTTCCGGCAAAAAACCAACCAGCATGACTTCACAGAATCCCAGCACGAAGCCGCCCAGCATGGCACCGGGAATACTGCCGATCCCCCCCATAACTGCGGCAATAAAACACTTAAGTCCCGGGAAAACCCCCATCAACGGATCGACTTGGGGATACTGCAAACTCCACATAATGCCTCCCACGGCTGCCAGTGCCGATCCGACAGCGAAAGTAACCGTAATGATCTTATTCACATCAACAGCCATAAGGCTGGAAGCTTCGAAGTCACGGGAGACCGCCCGCATGGCAATCCCTATTTTGGTTCTTTTAACCATATAGGTAACTGCAATCAGCAGCACCATGGTCACTATTGGAATGATAATAGTCAGAGACAGGAAGGAAATATTGCCGGCCTGTATATTCCAGACCAACTGCTCCGGTCGAGGAAAGGGCTTGGGGCGAGCACCGATGGCAACGATCCCCAGATTCTCCAGCAAAAATGAAACCCCAATAGCGGAAATCAGGACTGATATGCGCGGCGCATTGCGCAAGGGGCGATAAGCCACCTTCTCAATACTTATTCCCAGAAGGGTGGTTAAAGCAATGGCAATAGCAAAAGCCGCCCACCAAGGCAGGGTAAAAATCAGCATGCCGTAAAAAACGATATATGCTGCAACCATCAACAAATCAGCATGGGCAAAATTGATCAATCGCAGTATGCCATACACCATGGTATACCCTATGGCAATCAGAGCATACAAACTACCGAGAGTAATACTATTGGCCAGATTCTGCAAGAAGACATCCATGGACAACGGCAACCACTCCTTCTGTTTCCTCTTGTGGCAAAAATTACTATCAACATTATAAACAAACAGATACTCCCCTCCCGATGTTCAGGAGGGGAGTAAACACGCGCATTTCATTTACTTGGGGTCCACCTTGGTCTCATAAACGAACTTGCCGTCCGCAACCTTCTTGATGATAGCTGTTTTGGTGGCATCGCCGTTGGCATCCAGGGTTATGATACCGGTAGCGCCTTCAAAGTTCTCGGTTTGGGCCAGTGCATCGCGAATCTTTTGAGGCTCGGCTGAATCGGCTCTGGTGATTGCATCCAGGGCCAGCATGTAAGCATCAAAACCTAACGCAGCAAAAGCGTTGACTTCTTTATCCGGATAGGCTTTCTTAAACTCATCCAGGAAAGTGGTGGAAACCGAGGTTACCGGTTCTTCAGCCGTAAAATGAGTGCTGAAATAAATATCTTTATACTGCTTTACCTGGTCGAGGAATTGTTCGGCTTCCCAGGTATCTCCACCCAGCATAGGGGCGTGCAGTGATGCCTCCCCGATGTCGGGAATGGGCAGCATCCCAGGTAACATCTGCGGTCGGAAACAGCATTTTAATCTGAGGTTCAAACGATTGTAGAAATGGCCCGAGGCTTCGAACGTTTTCCCCCTCGAGGTGGATTTCTATACTGATCTTGTCGCCGCAATCGAAGAACTCATAATGGAACTCCCAGGGCCAGGAATCAGGATAAATCAACCTGTACATTCTGCCCTTACCCCTTGCCGTGAACCCTGGATCAGCAATAGCATTATATCGGGAAATTACCTGCTCAAACTCTGGCCGAATAGCTTTGGAGGCTTTGGAAATCTGCATTCCCCCGCCAAACACTAATAGAGTGGGTACTAGAATAACTTCATGGTTGGGACTAAGGTACTTCTGTATACTAACCAGACGCACATCCAAATTGCTATGTTCATTGATGAATCTGATTATTCTGACCAAATCTTCCGGGGCGGAATCGACTGCGACTATTACCCTTACCTCGCCAGCCCTGAGGTTTGCCCCTAATTGTTTCCAATGCCTTTTGAAATCAGCTTCATCATTGCGGTTGACCAACTCACCCAATACCAAATCCAACTTGCCCCCGACAAGATTGTCCAGTTCGTCCACCGTGTATAAGCTCAGGGCAGAAACATAATCAAATACCTGTCCGACTACCTGTCGTCTGACCTCGGCGTTTTTCTCCAACTTGACTTCGACAGCGATGGGGCGCCCCTCTTTATCTACCAGAAGAATATCAAGCAGGCCTGAATTGCCTAATGATACCTCCCGGGACACCAGTGCGAATTCGGGATCGTTTTCATCCATGAGCAAGGAAGGATTCTCGGCAAGTATCTCCTGCAATTCGGATTCGCTGCTAAACTGTACCGGTGACAGAGTATATGACTCCGTGTTTTTAAATACTATTGGCATGAAACCACCTCATTCTTCATCTCCCCCCGGGGAGCGGTGCCTTTGCAATAGATTACTTATACAACATATTTCTAACCATATTTTGCAAATACCTTCATGTATAAAGACAATCGCCGTATATAGAAGACAACTCCCCTCGTACCTGCCGCAAGCCTATAAACTAATAATATGAAGGTCGGTAGTAATCGGCTGAAAACGGGGCAAATTGCTTATTAAAGGATTGGGCCGGGATGTTCTTTGAAGAAAGCCTCTCACCCCAAGGTGAAAGAGCGTAGTTCTTTATTAACCCTGTCATTTGCCGCCGGGCTTCGCCTCCAACCTATTTAGTAGTAAAGGTCTTACGGAGGTTAACCTCGGCGATGTGACAACTTATCTTTTTTTATAATAAAGCAAACAGGTGACAAATAGATGTCACCTGTCAGATGTTACGCATCGACATACGGCAAATCTAACCGCTACCTCAATGAATTCCTTTTCACGGTACTGTGTATCCGAAATCAGCAAGCCGTTTTTTACATGCTTCCCGCTCTTCGTCAGTAAACAAGGAAGCATATTTCTACTGCAGTACATGAGCCTCTACCGACAGATCCAACCGTCGGTGTTCCCATAAAACCTCGAATCCATAAGTTCCCCCATCTTTGGATATGAGTTTCTTGGCCGTCTTCAGCCCTCCCTCGCGCAACAGCATCTGCAAAAAACGTGAAGCATTGTAGCCTAGTTCTTTCTTTGCAGCCTGATAGATATTAAACATATCTGCATTAAACTGTTTTTCTAATAGTTCCATAGTATCTTCCTCCCCATATGAATGGCACCAGATATGCCAGTCCAACAGTCTCAACTTTAGACTTTGTTATTATATTAATGAATATGGTCTTGTAAAACCGCCGGGGCTCTGTCCAGTGAGGTCCTGAGATAGCAATAATCCGTGGTTATAGGGAGTGTGGTAAGCATTGCCTCTTTCAATATCATAGCGCAACACCTGCTTAATGGTACCCTTTTCATACAGAGGTTCTACTGCACTACGGGCTATTGTTAAATATGGTGTAGACCCCCCAAAATACATCACTACTCTTTTAATGGCGTTCCGTTCAATATAATCCTTTAAAATGCCAGGCAGGTATCTAGTCCAAATACTCTTTGCTGGTGAATCAGACATTTGAAGGTTATAATCTTGGATCAGCTCCAAGGGGTGTAATAAGCCGTATAAAGCAGAGACAATCAGCATGCGGGGGCTATTCGGGTCGTGGTAAGCTTTCCTTATGTGAGCTGCCAGGTTTTTGTCAGCAGTATATAGGGTACCTGTGTAGCGGTCAACAGCGGGCATATACCTGCCACCTGTTTCACCACCACCAAAATCAGGGCCGCTGGCTATGTCCTTATTCTTTGCATATTCCCCGCTAGTAAATGAAGTCTTGGTTTTCACTGTTTTCAGAAGCTCATTTCGAGCTGTCAGTAGCATTTTGTGAGTATCGTCTGCAATTTCACCGGCTATCTAAGGATTGCTTCCATTCCAGCCACTTCCTCCGCTCTTCTTGCGAGCACAGCATGGGAATAACATCAATGTATCCGCCGCAAATCTCATGAAAATCCCCCCTTACATTTTATCAACCAGTCTTTTGAGAACCCTAAGAAACGCTGGATCATAACTGGCAGTAACATGATCTAAATTCCACAAACCCGAATTCTGAACATAAGGGTGTGCACAGTATTTACCCAACCACTGAAGTGACGGCTTATCTATCGGTAGTCTTTGATAGTTGCTCAATAACCCAATAGCATTGCGTTCTATATATCCCCTCAGGCTGTCAGGCCCAGTTGGGTCATCCACCTCCAAAAACAGTAATGGCATATTCCCGATGGTTTGGCTGACGAGACATTCTAAACGGATTTCTCCCTGCCTTATGCTCTGGCTGGCGGAACTGCCCCTGCCCCAGGTGGGAATATCGATTCCCTGCCTGTTCATAATCGCTGTGCCGACATGCAGACGAAAAATCGAACACCTGTGGTTGCCGCCACCAGCCGCTTTCCCCTTGATAGTCCCCCGGTGCTGGCGCAACCGTTGCCAGAGTGTGGCCTTGGAACCCTGCTTCAGACCATGGGTTCCAACCCTTACAACCCTTAAACTATCGCTGCCCGCCCTGGTTTCTCCGGGTTCAAAAAAGAAGTACACTCCTCGGCGGGGCCAATCCATTTTGCCATGACATTCAAGCAGCTTTCTAAATCCGGTCTTGCTTTTCAACTCCTCTAATATGCTATAGAAACATTCAAGGTCTAGTGCCCTATCCATTGCGTACCCTTCCTCACACGCGACCCTTTTTTGCATAATAGCAAACCGGAAAAATAAAGGGTAGATTAACAAGTGTTCTAGTAAATATATATGAACACAGTTACTAAAAGCTTTGCTAATCCCTTTATGACGGGCTTTCTAATTTGCACGAGGGATTTTTTGTCGAAAAATTTTTTGACTACGCTAGGAAACAAAAGGGCTGACCCAATGTTAAAAGAGATGAAACAAGATAACTGTCTGTTGGTTCTTCTCTCCATTCGAGGAAAGCTAAATTGGTTGTAAGGACCTTTATGAAGTGGCAAAAACAACAGTTGATAACCAATACATCTGAAAAGACTAAACGAGAAAAGGTGTTCGGCGAAAAAAATCCAGGTATTGTGCTACTAGGGCGAAATAGTGTAATCATACGCTTTTTTGGTGCTGAAAACAATATATTTTGCCACCGAACCGTTCCTCATGGTCAAGACAATACTGCTTAACTTTTGGCGAAACCGCTTGTCCGCAAACAACGCAGCAATCGGGCGCATTTGCTGTTTCCAAACCTGCAGCAGTCTCCTCCACAGCATCTATCTCCTGACTTCCGGCGGATGGTTTCGCCGCCAAAAGAGCTTTGATCAAATCCTGGCGATCCCAGAGAATAACCCCGTTGGCCCGAGCCAATTTTATAGCCTGTTTGGTGTACTGACTATTGGTCACCACCATAGACTTTGTACAATCGTAATAACCTTTAGCTGCTACAGCTTCCTGTACCGCTTTAACACCCACTTTGCCTTTGTAGCGTTTAGCCTGAATTATTGTCTTAATCCCGTTTTTCTCGGTTACCAGATCAGCACCGTAATCTCCCACATATCTGGTTCGTAAGACTTTGTAGCCCAGTTTTTTGAAAAGGACTTCCAGGTATTTTTCAAAGGTCCTGCCGTCCATCTTATCAATGTCTAAAATCCCCGATGCAGCGAGGCGCCTATATTCATAACATCGGTAAATAAATTTGGCCACAACTACAAGTGCAATTAATGCGAATATCGGCCAAACGGCAATGAGACCTATTAAAAGGCCCTCCCCAAAGGCCTTTAAAATCATTGATGACAAATCATTCATAAGCCTGGCCTCCATTTAACAAAATGACCTGTTTTCAGTAGTTGATGCCTTCGTTATATCCCATACTTCGCCCTCAACTCACCGATCCAGTCACTATGCCTACCACTGGCGTCCATCGCTGCAACTACCTGCTGTATGGTTACATCACCGATGTGGTCTCGTTTGCTCTCTGGGATAAAGGTTTGCAGGAATGGCCACAAACCCAGAGTGGTTTCAGCTTGTTTGGATCGACGCATAAACGCCGGGTTCCTCTCATCGTACAGCAGATATTGGTGAGCATGCTGCTTATTACAATTCTATTTTGAGTAAGTGACACTTCATTGTCA